>Ga0265338_10002164_pt1 | contig 30173 bp, 24 predicted proteins | sample 42126metaG_FD_193579 | JGI IMG/M metagenome (GOLD analysis project Ga0265338, IMG submission 193579) | Rhizosphere microbial communities from Carex aquatilis grown in University of Washington, Seatle, WA, United States - 4-21-26 metaG | ecosystem: Host-associated > Plants > Roots > Rhizosphere...
GGAGAACACCGGCTGGTTGTCCTCGCGCTTGAGGTAGACGCTGTTGCCGAGGCGCGCGGAGAGATTCGGCGCGCGCTCCAGCTCGGTCTCGCGGGCCACGTCGTAGACGCGGGCGGTGAGGATTTTCTTCAGGTAATCGTCGTGGGAGGCCATGCGGACGGGCGCTTGAGCAAGCGATGACGGGAAAACGTAAATGATAGCGCCAACGGTCGCCGCGCTGGCGCGGCCCAGAGGCGGTGGTGCCACAGCGTGCAACCTGGGCGCTCGCGGCCTGCGCGCGACGCGCGGGAGAGTGCCCCGCATCCCCTTTTCGCGCGGCGCGGAGGCGGCGCACGAGCCGCGCCGCTAGTCCGCGAATATGACCTCCGCATGACCCCACAAGCGCCGTGCAGCGTCAGCGCATGCGCGGATCATGCGTTAAAATCCCGATTTGATAACCCGGATCTAACCAGGATCGGAAGATGCTCTGGCAACCTCGGACAGCCCATTTGATGCCCGCACGGCGCGAGACCCGCCCCGCGGCGCAGCGGCAGGTCCGCCACGCACGATCGTGACGCGGAAAAGTTGAGCACCGGGGAACCGTCGGCGTGAGTGTTGCCGCCGCCCGTTTTTCCCACTCCAAAGTCCGTCGCCAGCCACAGGCGGACACGATTTCAGAATAGCGCCCCACACGCGCCCCGTCGGCATTGGCCAGACGGCCAGCGAGCCGTCTGCGGTACTGACCCACAGAGTCGTCCAACCATGAACGCACCTCAAGTTTTCGATCCTCACGGCCCCGCCGCCGCCGTGGCTGCCGACATCGAACCGCGCCTGCGCGAGATTCCCTACAACTACACGTCCTTCTCGGATCGCGAGATCGTCATCCGCCTGCTCGGCGAGGAAGCCTGGGCCGCGCTCGCCGAACTGCGGGCGGAGCGCCGCACCGGCCGTTCGGCGCGCATGCTCTACGAAGTGCTCGGCGATATCTGGGTCGTGCGCCGCAATCCGTATCTGCAGGACGACCTGCTCGACAATCCGAAGCGCCGCGCGCTCCTGATCGAGGCGCTGGATCACCGTCTCGCGGAAATCGAGAAGCGCCGCCGCGCCGACCTGAGCGCGCACGCCGACGACGCGGGCGTCGACCGCGCCGCGCGCGTCGAAACGCTGGTCGCCGCCGCGCGCCGCGCGATCGACGCGTTCGCGGGCGAGTTCGGCAAAATGGCCGAGCTGCGCCGCCGCGCGACGAAGGTGCTCGGCCGCCGCACGCAGAAGGACAACATCCGCTTCGACGGCCTCGCGCGCGTCTCGCACGTGACGGACGCCACCGACTGGCGCGTCGAATATCCGTTCGTGGTGTTGACGCCCGATACCGAAGGCGAGATCGCGGGCCTCGTGAAGGCCTGCTTCGAACTCGGCCTCACGGTGATCCCGCGCGGAGGCGGCACGGGCTACACGGGCGGCGCGGTGCCGCTCACGCCGTTCTCGGCCGTCATCAACACCGAAAAGCTCGAACAGCTCAGCGCGGTCGAGCTGACCGATCTGCCGGGCGTCGATCGCAAGGTGCCGACGATCTTCTCGGGCGCGGGCGTCGTCACGCGCCGCGTAACCGAGGCGGCCGAGGCCGCGGGCTTCGTGTTCGCCGTCGATCCGACCTCGCTCGACGCGTCGTGCATCGGCGGCAACGTCGCGATGAACGCGGGCGGCAAGAAGGCGGTGCTGTGGGGCACCGCGCTCGACAACCTCGCCTGGTGGCGCATGGTCGATCCCGAAGGCAACTGGCTCGAAGTCACGCGCCTCGACCACAACCTCGGCAAGATCCACGATATTCCGGTCGCGCGCTTCGAACTGAAGTGGTTCGACGGCGAGTACGCGCCGGGCGAAAAGCTGCTGCGCACCGAGTCGCTCGACATCGAGGGCAGGCGCTTTCGCAAGGAGGGTCTGGGCAAGGACGTCACCGACAAATTCCTCGCCGGCCTGCCCGGCGTGCAGAAGGAAGGCTGCGACGGTCTCATCACGTCGGCGCGCTGGGTGCTGCACAAGATGCCCGCGAACACGCGCACCGTCTGCCTCGAATTCTTCGGCCAGGCGCGCGAGGCGATTCCGAGCATCGTCGAGATCAAGGACTATCTGTTCGAAACGTCGAAGCGGGGCGGCGCGATTCTGGCGGGCCTCGAGCACCTCGATGAACGCTATCTGCGCGCGGTCGGTTACGCGACCAAGAGCAAGCGCAACGCGTTCCCGAAGATGGTGCTGATCGGCGACATCGTCGGCGACGACGCCGATGCCGTCGCCGCCGCGACCTCGGCAGTGATCCGCATGGCCAACGGCAAGAGCGGCGAGGGCTTTGTCGCGATCTCGGCCGAGGCGCGCAAGCGCTTCTGGCTCGACCGCAGCCGCACCGCCGCGATTGCAAAGCACACCAACGCGTTCAAGATCAACGAAGACGTCGTGATCCCGCTCAACCGCATGGGCGAGTACACGGACGGCATCGAGCGCATCAACATCGAACTGTCGGTCAAGAACAAGCTGCAGCTTCTCGACGCGCTCGAAACGTTCTTCAGGAACGGGCAGCTGCCGCTCGGCAAGAGCGACGACGCGAGCGAAATTCCGAGCGCCGAACTGCTCGAAGACCGCATGCAGCAGGCGCTCGAACTGCTCAAGCACGTGCGCGCACGCTGGGAGTTCTTGCGCGACAGGCTCGATCTGCCGTTGCACGAGGCGCAGCACTACCTTGTGCAACTGGGCTACGAAGCGCTCGCGGAGAAGTTCGCCGACCGCGTCGACGTCCAGCCCGACGCGACCGTGTTCCACATCACGCAGGACCGCACGGTGCGCGTGTCGTGGAAGCAGGAGATCCGCGCGGAGCTGCGCCAGATCTTCAACGGCGGCGCGTTCGAGCCGATCCTCGACGAAGCCCAGGCGATCCACAAAAAAGTGCTGCGCGGCCGCGTGTTCGTCGCGCTCCACATGCACGCGGGCGACGGCAACGTTCACACGAACATCCCGGTCAACTCCGACAACTACGAGATGCTGCAGGACGCCCATGCGGCGGTCGCGCGCATCATGAAGCTCGCGCGTTCGCTCGACGGCGTGATCTCGGGCGAGCACGGCATCGGCATCACGAAGCTCGAATTCCTCACGGACGAGGAGATCGCCGAATTCCGCGCGTACAAGCAGCGCGTCGATCCGCAGGGCCGCTTCAACGCGGGCAAGCTGCTCGACGGCGCCGACCTGCGCAACGCCTACACGCCGTCGTTCGGCCTGATGGGCTACGAATCGCTGATCATGCAGCAGTCCGATATCGGCGCAATCGCCGAGTCGGTGAAGGACTGCCTGCGCTGCGGCAAGTGCAAGCCCGTGTGCGCGACGCACGTGCCGCGCGCGAACCTGCTCTATAGCCCGCGCAACAAGATCCTCGCGACGTCGCTGCTCGTCGAGGCGTTCCTGTACGAAGAGCAGACGCGCCGCGGCGTGTCGATCAAGCACTGGGACGAATTCAACGACGTCGCCGACCACTGCACGGTCTGCCACAAGTGCGTGACGCCGTGCCCGGTCAAGATCGACTTCGGCGACGTGACGATGAACATGCGCAACCTGCTGCGCAAGATGGGCAAGAAGAAGTTCAACGCGGGCAACGCGGCCGGCATGTTCTTCCTGAACGCGACGAACCCGCAGACCATCAACATCGTTCGCACGGCGATGATGGGCGTGGGCTACAAGGCGCAGCGCCTCGGCGCCGACCTGCTCAAGTCGGTCGCGAAGAAGACGACGGCCCGTCCGCCCGCGTCGACGGGCAAGCCGCCCGTGGTCGAGCAGGTGATCCACTTCGTCAACAAGAAGATGCCGGGCAACCTGCCGAACAAGACGGCGCGCGCGCTGCTCGACATCGAGGACAACAAGATCGTGCCGATCATCCGCGATCCGAAGACGACGAGCGTCGATTCGGAAGCGGTGTTCTACTTCCCCGGCTGCGGCTCCGAGCGCCTGTTCTCGCAGGTCGGCCTCGCGACGCAGGCGATGCTGTGGGAGGCGGGCGTGCAGACCGTGCTGCCGCCGGGCTACCTGTGCTGCGGCTATCCGCAGCGCGGCTCGGGCCAGTACGACAAGGCCGAGAAGATGGTCACCGACAACCGCGTGCTGTTCCACCGCGTCGCGAACACGCTGAACTACCTCGACATCAAGACCGTGGTGGTGTCGTGCGGGACGTGCTACGACCAGCTCGCCGGTTACGAGTTCGACAAGATCTTCCCGGGCTGCCGCATCATCGACATCCACGAGTTCCTGCTTGAGAAGGGCATCAAGCTCGACGGCGTGAAGGGCACGCGCTACATGTACCACGACCCGTGCCACACGCCGATCAAGACGATCGACTCGATGAAGCTCGTCAACGAGCTGATGGGCGCGGAAAAGGACGGCTACACGATCGAGAAGAACGAGCGCTGCTGCGGCGAATCCGGCACGCTGGCCGTGACGCGCCCGGACATCTCGACGCAGGTGCGCTTTCGCAAGGAAGAGGAAATCCGCAAGGGTGCGGCGAAGTTGCGCGGCATTCCGCTCGTCGGCAACGGCGCGAACGGCGTGCAGCCCGCGACGCGCGAGGAAGCGGGCGGTGTCGGCACCGATCAGGAGGTCAAGATCCTGACGAGCTGCCCGTCGTGCCTGCAGGGCCTGCTGCGCTACAACGAGGACGCCAATATCGACGCCGACTACATCGTCATCGAAATGGCCCGCCACATTCTTGGCGAAAACTGGATGGCGGACTATGTCCAGAAGGCGAACAATGGCGGAATCGAGCGCGTACTGGTCTAATGTCGCGAAATGATTCCTTGAACCGGTTCGGGGGCGATGATGGCATGCGTATTCTGCAGTGAGGAAGGCGGCGACGTGTTATGGCAGGACGCGCGCATGCGCGTCGTGCTGGCGGCGTCGGAGGCCGATTATCCCGGCTTCTGCCGGGTGATCTGGAATACGCACGTCGCCGAATTCTCGGACCTGGCCGCTTCCGACCGGGAACACTTGATGCTGGCGGTCTATGCGGTCGAGCGGGCGCTGCGCCGGGTCATGCATCCGTCGAAGGTGAACCTGGCAAGCCTCGGCAACCAGGTGCCGCACGTGCACTGGCACGTCATTCCGCGCTTCTCGAACGACGCGCACTTCCCGCTGCCGGTGTGGGCGCCGCGTCAGCGGACGGTCTCCGAGGCGATGCTCGGCCAGCGCCGCGCGCAGGCCACCCTGCTGCGCGACGCGGTACGCCAGGAAATGGAGCAGGCGCTCGCGTGAGCGGGCAGCCCGGCGCCCGAAGCGGCGCGCAAGCGCCGCGCTGAACGGGCCATCGAGCCCGAGGACGATCATGAGTGGATTGAAATCCGATACGCCGGTGCCGACCGGTGTCGTGGTGCACGCCGTTTCGCGCGTGCTCGAACTGCAGTACGCGAACGGGCAGAGCTACCGCATTCCGTTCGAACTGATGCGTGTGTATTCGCCGTCGGCCGAGGTGCGCGGCCACGGGCCGGGGCAGGAAACGCTGCAGACCGGCAAGCGCGAAGTCACGATCACGGCGCTCGAGGGCGTCGGCCACTACGCGCTGCAACCGACCTTCTCGGACGGCCACAACTCAGGCATCTATTCCTGGGATCAACTGTACGAACTGGCTACATGCCAGGACGAACTGTGGGCCGACTATTTCGCGAAGCTGAAGGCGGCGGGAGTTGATCGCGATGCGCCCATGACGCCGCCTCCTGCGGCCCACGGCCACTGCCACTGACGCTTCCTGTTACGATCCTGCCCCGTCGCTGCCGCGTGCGCGCCGCGGCGACTATCCTCAAGACAAGACCCTCCGCGAAAGGATGAGCGCGATGAGCAAAACCCACTTCGGCTATCAGTCAGTCGACGAACAGGACAAGGCGAAGAAGGTGGCCGGCGTGTTCCACTCGGTTGCCTCGAACTACGACCTGATGAACGACCTGATGTCAGGCGGGCTGCACCGCGCCTGGAAGGCTTTCACGATCGCGCAGGCGAACGTGCGGCCGGGCGCAAAGGTGCTCGATATCGCGGGCGGGACCGGCGACCTGTCGATGGCGTTCGCGAAGAAGGCGGGGCCGACGGGCGAGGTCTGGCACACCGACATCAACGAATCGATGCTGCGCGTGGGCCGCGACCGGCTGCTCGACCACGGCGTCATCACGCCCGCGCTGCTCTGCGACGCCGAGAAAATTCCCTTTCCGGACAACTACTTCGACGTCGTGACCGTGGCCTTCGGGTTGCGCAACATGACGCACAAGGATGCAGCGCTCGGCGAGATGCGCCGCGTGGTGAGGCCGGGCGGACGCGTGCTCGTGCTGGAGTTCTCGAAGGTCTGGGAGCCGCTGAAAAAGGTGTACGACGTCTATTCGTTCAAGGTGCTGCCGTGGCTCGGCGAACGCTTCGCCGCCGACTCCGACAGCTACCGCTATCTGGCCGAGTCGATCCGCATGCACCCGGACCAGGAAACCCTGAAGACGATGATGGAGCAGATCGGCCTCGACGCCGTCAAATATTACAATTTGTCAGCTGGCGTGGTAGCCTTGCACGTCGGAACGAAGTATTAGCGTTCCCAATGCACTGTCTTTAAAGGAAATTCGCCCATGTCTGAGCCCCGCGCCAATGCTTCCGAAAAGCTTTCAATGCAGTGGGCCAGACGGATCGGAATTCTGGCGGTGATCGGTGCGCTGGTCGCCGGCAGCTTCGTATCGCTCGATGCGGAGGCCCGGCGCCTCGGCGGCGCGCGCAGCTTCGGCCGGCAGTCGTCGGTGGCCACGCAGCGCAGCACGACGCCGCCGCCCGCGCAGCCGAGCCCCACCCAGCAGCCCGGCCAGACCCAGAGCGCCCAGCCTGCCACCCCCACGCAAGCTCCCGCGACATCGCCCAACCGCAACCGTTGGCTCGCACCGATCGCCGGCATTGCGGCCGGCCTCGGCATCGCGGCGCTGCTCTCGCACCTCGGCCTCGGCGACCTGTTCGCGGGCGCGCTCGCGAACGTCATCGTGATCGCGCTGATCGCGTTCGTCGTCATCTGGCTGATCCGCAAGCTCACGAGCCGCCGACGCGCGGCCGGCCCGACGTATCGGACGGGCGGCGGCCTGCCTCCGTCGGGCGGTTTGCACCCGGTCGGCGAATTTCCGCAGGAGCCGCGCTTCTCCGCGCCGCCGACCGGCCCGTATCTCGCGCCCGAAGCCAATCCGCTCACCACGCCGCAAATCGGCGCGGCGCCGTCGATCCCGGAGGGCTTCGACACCGAAGCGTTCCTGCGCAACGCGAAGGTCTACTTTGTGCGTCTGCAGGCCGCATGGGACGCGGGCAACATGGACGACATCCGCGAATTCACGACGCCCGAGATGTTCGCCGAGATCAGCGTCGATCTCGCGGGCCGCGGCGCGCAGCCGAACCAGACCGACGTCGTGCAGCTCAACGCCGACCTGCTCGACGTGGCGGAGCGCGGCAACGATCGCCTCGCGAGCGTGCGCTTCCACGGCCTGATCCGCGAGACGCCGGGCGCTGCCGCGGAGCCGTTCGTGGAAATCTGGAATCTCTCGAAGTCGCGTCTGACCGGCGAGGGCTGGCTGCTCGCGGGCATCCAGCAGGCCGAGTCGCATTAAGCCTGGCTAAGCCAGACACTGGGCCGGCATTGAGGGCGCGCCCCGCGTTGATCTGCGTCATGGTGCGGCACCAGCGCGGTGACCGACGCTTCGTTAGCCGTTCGGCCAGGCCGGCCCGCACCGCGATCGGGCCTTACGAACGCTACAATGGGAACCCGCGCGAGCTTTTGCCCGCGCGGGTTTTTCTTATCTGATACCCGATGACTCTCGCCGCCAAGCCCTTCGCTGCCGCCGTTAATCACCTGCTCGCCCGCGAATCGTGGGCCCGCGAACGCCTCGCGCCTTATGCGGGCAAAACGGCGCGTCTGTCGAGTCCGCCCATGGTGCTCACGCTGCTCGTCCAGCCCGACGGCTACCTCGCCGCCGTGGAAGAACATGACGCGCAGCGCGCGGACGTCGCGCTTTCGCTGCCCATGGACACGCTCTCGTCGTTCGTCCAGGGCGGCCAGGCCGCGGTGATGAAGCACGTCAAGATCGAGGGCGATGCGGAGTTCGCGCAGATCATCGGCAAGCTGGCCGAGCACCTGCGCTGGGAGCCGGAGGAGGATCTCGCGAAGCTGATCGGCGATGCCCCCGCGTCGCGCATCGCATCGCTCGCGCGCGCCGCGCACGAGCAAGCGTGGCGCACTGGCCGCAACGTCCTCGGATCGGTGACCGAATATCTGCTCGACGAGAATCCGCAACTCGTGCGGCACGCCGAGCTTGACGGCTTCAACGCCGAACTCGCCCGTGCGCGCGATGCGCTCGCGCGAGTCGAAAAGCGCATCGAGCGCCTCGAACAAAAAACGGCTTCCGGCACGGTCACGCCGCTGCGCGGCCCGCGTCCGACCACAGGCCTGTAGAACATGCGTTTCCTGCGTTTCCTGAAGATTGTCTTTACGGTCATCCGGTTCGGTCTCGACGAAATGATGTTGAGCCGGATTAACGACCGGCGCGTACGTCTGCTCCTGCGCGTTACGACGATCGGCCGCCGTTTCGACGATCCGCCCGGCGTGCGGCTGCGTCTCGCGCTGGAAAGCCTCGGCCCGATCTTCGTGAAGTTCGGCCAGGTGCTGTCCACGCGCAGCGATCTACTGCCGCCCGACATCGCCCGCGAACTCGCGCGCCTGCAGGACCAGGTGCCGCCGTTCGAATCGAAGGTGGCGATCAGCATCATCGAAAAGGCGCTCGGTGCGCCCGTGGATACGCTCTTCGACGACTTCGAGCGCGTGCCCGTGGCGAGCGCGTCGATCGCCCAGGTGCACTTCGCGAAGGTGAAGTCGGGGCAGCACGTGGGCAAGGCGGTCGCGGTGAAGGTGCTGCGGCCGAACATGCGTCCCGTGATCGACTCCGACCTGGCGCTGCTGCGCGACCTCGCCGTGTGGGCCGAGCGGCTCTGGGCGGACGGCAAGCGGCTCAAGCCGCGCGAGGTGGTCGCCGAATTCGACAAGTACCTGCACGACGAACTCGACCTCATGCGCGAGGCCGCCAATGCGAGCCAGCTTCGGCGCAACTTCGCGGGCCTCGACCTGCTGCTCGTGCCGGAGATGTACTGGGAGTTCAGCACGCCCAATGTGCTCGTGATGGAGCGCATGGTCGGCGTGCCGATCAGCCGCGTGGACAAGCTGCGCGCGGCGGGCGTCGACATTCCCAAGCTCGCGCGCGAGGGCGTCGAGATCTTCTTCACGCAGGTGTTCCGCGACGGTTTTTTCCACGCCGACATGCACCCCGGCAACATTCAGGTGAGCCTCGATCCGGCGCACTTCGGGCGATATATCGCGCTCGACTTCGGCATCGTCGGTGCGCTCTCGGACTTCGATAAAAACTACCTCGCGCAGAACTTCCTCGCGTTTTTCAAGCGCGACTATCACCGTGTTGCGACGCTGCACATCGAGTCGGGCTGGGTGCCGCCGCATACGCGCGTCGAGGAACTCGAAAGCGCGATCCGCGCCGTGTGCGAGCCGTACTTCGACCGCGCGCTCAAGGACATCTCGCTCGGCCAGGTGCTGCTGCGCCTCTTCCAGACCTCGCGCCGCTTCAACGTCGAAATCCAGCCGCAGCTCGTGCTTTTGCAGAAAACCATGCTGAATGTCGAGGGGCTCGGCCGGTCGCTCGATCCGGAACTCGATCTCTGGAAGACCGCGAAGCCGTATCTCGAACGCTGGATGACCGAGCAGATCGGTCTGCGCGGCTGGTACGAGCGCTTCAAGATCGAGGCGCCGCAATGGAGCAAGACGCTGCCGCAGTTGCCGCGCCTCGTGCATCAGGCGCTGATGCACCGCCAGGACGGCGCGCATTTCGGCAACGACGAAACGATGCGCGCCATCCTCGCCGAACAACGCCGCACGAACCGGCTGCTGCAAGGCGTGCTGGTGTTCGGCATTGCGCTCGGCGCGGGCGTGGTGGCGGCGCGCGTATGGATTGCGTTCGCGGCGGGCGGCTGAGCCTTAATCGCCTTTTCATCGTCGCCGACCACAAGGAGACAGAGCATGAGCGAACCGACGCGCCCCGTGCAGCCGCAGGGTGTCCCCGAATTCGAAACCCGCGACCCAGGGCAGGCGTCGTTCTGGGAAGAGCGCTTTGCCCGGGGCTTCACACCGTGGGATCAGGCGGGCGTCCAGCCGCAGTTCGAGGCGTTCGCGGCGGCGCACGCCGATCTCGCCGTGCTGATCCCCGGCTGCGGCAACGCCTGGGAGGCGGGCTGGCTCGCCGCGCACGGCCACACGGTGCGCGCCATCGACTTCGCACCGGCGGCGGTCGCGAGCGCGCGGGCGGCGCTCGGCAGCCACGCGGCGGTGGTCGAACACGCCGACTTCTTTGCCTACGAGCCGCCCTTCACGCCGGGCTGGGTGTTCGAACGCGCATTCCTGTGCGCGCTGCCTCCGGCGCTGCGCGCGCGCTATGCGCGGCGCATGGCGGCGCTGTTAAAGCCCGGTGCGCTGCTCGTGGGGTACTTTTTCATCGACGAGCCGCAGAAGGGGCCGCCGTTCCCGATGCCGCGCACCGAACTCGACGCGCTGCTCACGCCGTATTTCACCCTGGTCGACGACCAGCCCGCGGTGGCGTCGTTGCCCGTCTTCGAGGGCCGCGAGCGTTGGATGATCTGGCGCCGCAACGATGCGGCCGTGCCGGCCACTTGATCGGCTGCCGGTCGCCCCAATCTTCCTGAAAGTTGCCTGCAGGCGGCCGCAAACCGGCCACAAGCCGGCCGCAAACCCGCTCTCGCCCGGCAAATGCCAGGGCGGGAAATTGTTTGCGGCTATAATTCGAGGCTTTGCAGGCTTTTGCCAGATTTTCATCAGGATAGAGATCATGCCGATCTACGCTTATCGCTGCGAGTCGTGCGGCTTCGAGAAGGACGTGCTGCAGAAGATGAGCGATGCGCCCCTGACGCAGTGCCCGAGCTGCGGCGCCGACGCGTTCCGCAAGCAGGTGACCGCCGCCGGCTTCCAGTTGAAGGGGGCGGGGTGGTATGTAACCGACTTTCGTGGCGGCAATAGCGGTGGCAAGGGCACGAGCGCGGCAGCGACCGGCGCGAAAGCATCGGACGAGTCGTCCTCGTCGGAGGGCAGCAAGCCGGCCGGTGAAACCACTGCTTCGACGAGCACGACTTCGAGCGCCGCAGCGGGCACGAGCACGACGCCCAGCACGGCGGGAACGACCTGAGAACCCGCGGCCCGGTTTATCGCCGGACCGCAAGCACGCCGCGCTGACGCCGCGCGGCCCGCATGGCGGTTGACATGACGACGAAGAAAGCGACGCTCAAATCCGTATTCCTGACCGGCCTGCTGGTGCTGGTTCCGCTCGCCATTACGCTGTGGGTGCTGAACCTCGTCATCGGCACGATGGATGAGACGCTGCTTCTGCTGCCCGAAGCGTGGCAGCCCGTGCGGCTGATCGGCCTGCGTCTGCCGGGTCTCGGCGCGCTGCTGACGCTCGCGTTCATCTTCGTGGTCGGGCTGTTCACGCAGAACTTCATCGGCCAGAAGCTCGTTAGCTGGTGGAACGCGATCGTGCGGCGCATTCCGCTCGTGGGGCCGCTGTACAGCAGCGTCCAGCAGGTCTCGGATACGCTGCTGTCGAGCAACGGCAACGCGTTCCGCAAGGCGCTCCTGATCGAATATCCGCGCCGTGGCTCGTGGACGATTGCGTTTCTCACCGGCATTCCGGGCGGCGACGTGGTGAACCATCTGCAGGGGGATCACCTCAGCGTGTATGTGCCGACCACGCCAAATCCCACGTCCGGTTTTTTTCTGATCGTGCCGAAAAGCGAGGTGGTCGAGCTGGATATGACCGTCGACACCGCGCTCAAGTATATTGTTTCGATGGGCGTCGTCGCCCCGGCTGCGCCTGCGCGCCGTCCCATCGATCCTCCGCTGTAATACCGGGCGCCGCGCAGCGCGCGGCCCACCCGTTCAATTCATGCATAACGAAAGACGAACATCATGTCGATGAGATCTGAATACTGCGGTCTGGTGACCGAACAGCTCCTGGGCCAAACTGTTTCGCTGTGCGGATGGGTGCAGCGTCGCCGCGATCACGGCGGCGTTATCTTCATCGACCTGCGCGATCGCGAGGGCCTCGTCCAGGTCGTCTGCGACCCGGATCGCGCCGGGATGTTCAAGGTGGCTGAAGGCGTGCGCAACGAATTCTGCGTGCGGGTGTTGGGTGTCGTGCGCAACCGTCCGGAAGGCACGGTCAATGCGAACCTCACGAGCGGCAAGATCGAAGTGCTGTGCCACGAACTCGTGGTGTTGAACGCTTCGGTGACACCGCCGTTCCAGCTCGACGACGACAACCTCTCGGAAACGACGCGCCTCACGCATCGCGTGCTGGACCTGCGCCGTCCGCAGATGCAGCACAACCTGCGCCTGCGCTATCGCGTGGCGATGGCCGTGCGCAAGTATCTCGACGCGCTCGGCTTCATCGACATCGAAACGCCGATGCTCACGAAGAGCACGCCGGAAGGCGCGCGCGACTACCTCGTGCCGTCGCGTGTGAACGCGGGCCAGTTCTTCGCGCTGCCGCAGTCGCCGCAGCTCTTCAAGCAGCTCCTGATGGTGGCGAACTTCGATCGCTACTACCAGATCGTCAAGTGCTTCCGCGACGAAGACCTGCGCGCCGACCGTCAGCCCGAATTCACGCAGATCGACTGCGAAACGTCGTTCCTCGGCGAGCAGGAAATCCGCGACCTGTTCGAGGACATGGCGCGCCACGTGTTCAAGGAAACCATCGGCGTCGAACTCGATGCGAAGTTTACGGTGATGCCGTACTCGGAAGCCATGCGCCGCTTCGGCTCGGACAAGCCGGACCTGCGCGTGAAGCTCGAATTCACCGATCTGACCGACGCTGTGAAGGACGTCGACTTCAAGGTGTTCAGCGCGCCGGCCAACGCGAAGGACGGCCGCGTCGCGGCGCTGCGCGTGCCGAAGGGCGGCGAACTCTCGCGTGGCGACATCGACGGCTACACGGAATTCGTGCGTATCTACGGCGCGAAGGGTCTCGCGTGGATCAAGGTCAACGAAGTCGCGAAGGGCCGTGACGGTCTGCAAAGCCCCATCGTCAAGAACCTGCACGACGCCGCGATCGCCGCGATCCTCGAACGCACGGGCGCTCAGGACGGCGACATCATCTTCTTCGCGGCCGACCGCGCGAAGGTCGTGAACGACAGCCTCGGCGCGCTGCGCCTGAAGATCGGCCACTCGGAGTTCGGCAAGGTCAACGGCCTCGTCGAGAGCGGCTGGCGTCCGCTGTGGGTCATCGACTTCCCGATGTTCGAGTACGACGAGGAAGAGAATCGCTACGTGGCCGCGCACCACCCGTTCACGAGCCCGAAGGACGAGCACCTCGAATACCTCGAAACGGATCCGGGCCGCTGCCTCGCGAAGGCGTACGACATGGTGCTGAACGGCTGGGAAATCGGCGGTGGTTCGGTGCGTATCTATCAAGAGGACGTGCAGAGCAAGGTGTTCCGCGCGCTCAAGATCGGTCCGGAGGAAGCGCGTGCGAAGTTCGGCTTCCTGCTCGACGCGCTGCAGTACGGCGCGCCGCCGCACGGCGGTATCGCGTTCGGCCTCGACCGCATCGTCACGATGATGGCCGGCGCCGATTCGATCCGCGACGTGATCGCGTTCCCGAAGACGCAACGCGCGCAGTGTCTGCTCACGCAGGCGCCGAGCCCGGTCGACGAGAAACAGCTTCGCGAACTGCACATCCGTCTGCGTCAGCCCGAGCAGAAGGCCGCGCAGTAAGTCGCGCATCAAACCCGTGCGGCAGGCCCCCGCGAGCGGGCCGCCGCGCGAGACAACGCAACACAAAAAAGGCGCATCGAGCGCCTTTTTTGTTTTTTGCGTTACATTTTCCCCTGTCGGTTCGCGCGATCTTCGACGCGTGCCGCGAGAGACAACCCACGCACCGTCGCCATGCAGAAGCCGCCGAAGATTCCGGAATCCGTACTCGTCGTCATTCACACGCCGCAGCTCGACGTGCTGATCATCGAACGCGCCGACCGGCCCGGATTCTGGCAGTCGGTGACAGGCTCGAAAGACCATCTCGACGAGCCGTTTAGCGAAACGGCCGCGCGTGAAGTGGCCGAGGAAACCGGCATCGTCGTCGGGCCGGGCGGGGTGCCGGATGCGGCGCTCGTCGACTGGCGCCACGAGATCGAGTACGAGATTTATCCGGTCTGGCGTCACCGCTACGCGCCCGGCATCACGCGCAACACCGAACACTGGTTCAGTCTCGAAGTGCCGTCTGGCACGCCGGTCATGCTCGCGCCGCGCGAGCACGTCGCTTATCTCTGGCTGCCGTTCGAAGCGGCGGCCGCGAAGTGCTTCTCCTCGTCGAACCGCGAAGCGATCCTGCAGTTGCCCGACCGCCTGCGCGGAGCGCGCGCGTGACGGATATCGATCCGCGGCGCGTCGTCCGGCTGCATGACCTGCTGCTTGGCCGGCGTTACCGGTCGCGCTACCGCTTCACGACCGGCAACGACGTGCGCCTGTTCGGCTCGGGTGCGGCGCTCTTTGGCGCGATGATCGAGCGCATCGACGCCGCAAGGCGCGACGTCGCGCTCGAAACCTACATCTTCTGCGACGACGATCTCGGCCGCGCGGTGTCGGCGGCGCTCGCGCGCGCCACCGCGCGCGGCGTGCGCGTGCGCGTGATCACCGATGGTATCGGCAGTCCGCGCATCGCGCTCTTCGATGCCTGGTCCGCGGCGGGCGTCGAGCATCGCGTCTACAACCCGCACATCTTCGGCAGCTTCGGTTTTTCGCGCACGCACCGCAAGCTCGCGGTAATCGACAACCTGTACGGGTATTGCGGCGGCATCAACGTAATCGACGATCTCGCGCAGGATGACAAGACGCTGCCGTTTCCGCGCTGGGATTTCGCCGTCGAGTTGAGCGGTCCTGTCGTCGTCGATGTGCGTGAGGCGATCGAACTGCAGTGGCGCCGCATCCGGCTCGGCCACCGGCCTGCGTTGCCGGTTTCATCGGCGGCGCCGCGTTTTCCTGGCGTGCCCGCGAGTGCGGGCTTCATGTCCCCGCATCCGACCGGGCAAGGGACGAGCCGGGCGGCGAAGGCGACCGACGACGCCTTGCGCGAGCTGACGCACGTCGTGCCGCTCGGCCGTGCGGCGCGCATCGTCGAGCGGCTGCGTGCGCGACTGCGAGCGAGCGTGCGCGATCCGCGCACCGCGCAGGTGCCGTGCGTGGCGTTCGTCGCGCGCGACAACGTCGTGAACCGGCGCGCGATCGAACGAGCCTATCTCGAAGCGATCGGGCGGGCGCATCACGAAGTGCTGCTCGCCAATCCCTATTTCATGCCGGGGCGGCGGCTGCGGCGCGCGCTCATCGAAGCGGCCAGGCGCGGCGTCGAGGTGCGTCTTTTGATCGGACGAAAGGAGTTCAAGGTCCTCGATTACGGCGTGCCGTTCCTCTATCACCAGCTGCTTTCCGCAGGCGTGCAGATCGCCGAATACGAAAAGACCATGCTGCACGGGAAGGTCGCCGTCGTCGATTCGAAGTGGGCCACCGTGGGCTCCTCGAACCTCGACGCGCTGAGCCTCGTGCTCAACAACGAGGCCAATGTGATGCTCGTGCTGCACCCGCAGATCGAGCAGTTGCGCGACGCGATCCTCGCCGCGTTCGGCGACGCCACGCAGATCGACCGCGCGCACTACGAGGCGCGCCCCGTGCTCGAGCGCGCCGTGAACTGGCTCGCTTATTCGGCGTATCGCGCGGTCATGAAACTGCTGACCGTGGGCGGCTACGATTAGGAACGTCCGGGGCACGTCTGCCACACGAATCAACCAGGGAGCAATCGTGGGAAAGTCCGGTTGCGCGCGGCCCGCGATCCTCCAGAATTAGAGAACCGGTTAGACACCGGTTTCTAATAAAGTCCTTGTTTAGCGGGCGGCTGTCCTTAACAATAGAACGGCCGTTCGATTTTATTTCGGCCCCGAATTTGGGCCACATCGTTACGGTAAATAGAGCTATGCGAAAAGGCGAACAGACACGGGCTGCGATTCTGGATGCGGCACTCGACCTGGCCAGTCGTGATGGACTGGAAGGTCTGACGATTGGCCTGCTTGCAGAGCGCATGCAGATGAGCAAGAGCGGCGTCTTCGCGCATTTCGGATCGCGCGAAGATCTGCAGACGGAGGTGGTCCGCGAGTATCACCGCAGATTCGAGGAAGAAGTCTTCTTTCCGAGCCTGCGTGAACCGCGTGGTCTGCCCCGCTTGCGTGCGATGCTGTCGCGCTGGTTCGAAAAGCGCATCCACGAAGTGACGACCGGCTGTATCTACATCAGCGGTGCGGTCGAGTACGACGATCGTGCGGACAGCCAGGTGCGCGAGCAGCTCGTCGCGAGTGTTACGACCTGGCGTGCCGCGCTCCTTCGCGCGATTTCGCAGTCGATAGAAGAAGGCCATCTGCGCCAGGACACCGATCCCGGACTGATGCTCTTCGAGCTTTATAGCGTGACGCTCGGTATGCATCACGACGGCCGCTTCCTGCATCTGCCGGACGCCGCCGATCATGCATGGGCCGCGCTCGAAAAACTGATTGTTTCGTATCAGAGCGAAAGCCGCTAGCGGCTGCCGGCGCGAGGTGCGCCGCGGCGGCGCCAGGTCGGTAACGCTCGAACTTTGGAGAGTAGACATGGGACAGTACACCGCGCCGCTGCGCGACATGCAGTTCGTGCTGCACGAACTGCTGAACGTGGAAGGCGAAGTGAAGCAGATGCCGAAGCACGCCGATCTGGACGCCGACACGATCAACCAGGTGCTCGAGGAAGCGGGCAAGTTCTGCTCCGAGGTGCTGTTCCCGCTGAACCAGGTGGGCGATCGCGAAGGCTGCACGTACGCCGGTGACGGCGTGGTCACTACGCCGGCCGGGTTCAAGGAGGCTTACGCGCAGTACATCGAGGCGGGCTGGCCCGCGCTCGCGTGCGATCCCGATTACGGCGGTCAGGGTCTGCCCGCGTTCATGAACAACGCGCTGTACGAAATGCTGAATTCGGCGAACCAGGCGTGGACCATGTACCCGGGTCTCTCGCATGGCGCGTACGAATGCCTGCACGCGCACGGCACGGCGGAACTTCAGAAGACCTATCTGCCGAAGATCGTCTCGGGCGAATGGACCGGCACGATGTGCCTGACCGAGCCGCACTGCGGCACCGACCTCGGCCTTCTGCGCACGAAGGCCGAATCGAACGCCGACGGTTCGTACGCCATCTCCGGCACGAAGATTTTCATCTCGGCCGGCGAGCACGACATGGCCTCCAACATCGTCCACCTCGTGCTCGCGCGTCTCGCCGATGCGCCGCCGGGAACCAGGGGCATCTCGCTCTTCGTCGTGCCGAAGTTCGTGCCGGACGCAGCGGGTAAGCCCGGTGACCGCAACGGCATCAAGTGCGGTTCGATCGAGCACAAGATGGGCATCCACGGCAACGCGACCTGCGTGATGAACCTCGACGGCGCGAAGGGCTGGCTCGTCGGCGAACCGAACAAGGGCTTGAACGCCATGTTCGTGATGATGAATGCGGCGCGTCTCGGCGTCGGCATGCAGGGGCTCGGGCTCACCGAAGTCGCGTATCAGAACTCGCTCGCGTATGCGAAGGACCGTCTGCAGATGCGCGCGCTGACCGGCACGAAGGCGCCGGACCGCCCCGCCGATCCGATCATCGTGCATCCGGACGTGCGCCGCATGCTGCTTACGCAGAAGGCCTGGGCCGAAGGCGGCCGCGCATTCACGTACTGGTCCGCACTGCAGATCGACAAGGAGCTGTCGCACGCCGATGAAACCGAGCGCAAGGAGGCCGCCGACCTCGTCGCCTTGCTCACGCCGATCATCAAGGCATTCCTGACCGACAACGCGTTCGAGAGCACCAACCTCGGCATGCAGGTGTTCGGCGGCCACGGCTTCATCTCCGAGTGGGGCATGGAGCAGTACGTGCGCGACGCTCGCATCAACCAGATCTACGAAGGCACGAACACGATCCAGTCGCTCGACCTGCTCGGCCGCAAGGTGCTCGGCGACATGGGCGCGAAGCTCAAGAAGTTCGGCAAGCTCGTGACCGACTTCATCGAAGCCGAAGGCATCAAGCCGGAGATGCAGGAGTTCGTGAACCCGCTCGCCGATATCGGAGACAAGGTGCAGAAGCTCACGATGGAAATCGGCATGAAGGCCATGCAGAACCCGGACGAAGTCGGCGCGGCCGCCGTGCCGTATCTGCGCACGGTGGGTCACCTCGTGTTCTCGTACTTCTGGGCGCGCATGGCGCGCCTTGCGCTCGACAAGGCTGCATCGGGCGATCCGTTCTATCAGTCGAAGCTCGCGACGGCGCGCTTCTATTTCGCAAAGCTGCTGCCGGAAACGGCTACCGCGATCCGCCAGGCGCGCGCGGGCTCGAAGACGCTCATGGAAGTCGACGAAGCGCTGTTCTAAAAGCTTGTCCGGCGCGGTGCGGGAGGGCGCCGCGTCACGCCCGCACGACATCCGGACGCGGCGCCGCAGTAGCGTGAAAACAAGCAACGCATAAACGTTCACGCGCGGTGCCGCCCACACATTCCCAATCCGCCCGACATTGCATATCAGCTGGAGGAACAACGTGAGTAATCTCATTATTCGCAAGGTGGCCGTGCTCGGCGCCGGCGTGATGGGCGCGCAGATCGCGGCGCACCTGATCAACGCCCGCGTGCCCGTGCTGCTGTTCGATCTGCCCGCGAAGGAAGGTCCGAAGAACGCCATCGCGCTGAAGGCGATCGAGAACCTCAAGAAGCTTTCGCCCGCACCGTTCGGCGCGAAGGACGACGCGCAGTACATCACGCCCGCGAACTACGAAGACGACATCGAAAAGCTCGCGCAATGCGACGTGGTGATCGAGGCGATCGCCGAACGCATGGACTGGAAGCACGACCTCTACAAGAAGGTCGCGCCGCACATCGGCCCGAACGCGATCTTCGCGACCAACACGTCGGGCCTGTCGATCACCGGGCTGTCGCACGGTTTCGACGACAACCTGAAGGCACGCTTCTGCGGCGTGCACTTCTTCAATCCGCCGCGCTACATGCACCTGGTCGAGCTGATCCCGACCGCGCAGACGAAGCCCGAAATCCTCGACCAGCTCGAATCGTTCCTGACGAGCGTCGTGGGCAAGGGCGTCGTGCGTGCGAAGGACACGCCGAACTTCATCGCGAACCGTGTCGGCGTGTTCTCGATCCTCGCCGTGATCGCCGAGGCGAAGAAGTTCGGTCTGCGCTTCGACGAAGTCGACGATCTCACGGGCAGCCGCCTCGGCCGCGCGAAGTCGGCGACGTTCCGCACCGCCGACGTCGTGGGCCTCGACACGATGGCGCACGTCATCAAAACGATGACGGACAACCTCAAGGACGATCCGTTCTTCCCGGTCTACGAGACGCCTGCGGTGCTCGCGGGCCTCGTCGCGAAGGGCGCGCTCGGCCAGAAGTCGGGCGCGGGCTTCTATCGCAAGGAAGGCAAGGCGATCAAGGTGCTCGACGCGAACACGGGCGAGTACGTCGACGGCGGCGGCAAGGCCGACGAACTCGTGGGCCGCATCCTCAAGCGCCCGCCCGCGGAACGCCTGAAACTGCTGCGCGAAACGCAGCACCCGCAGGCGCAGTTCCTGTGGGCGATCTTCCGCGACGTGTTCCATTACATCGGCGTACATCTGCAGTCGATCGCCGATAACGCGCGCGACGTCGATCTCGCGATCCGCTGGGGCTTCGGCTGGAGCGAAGGCCCGTTCGAGGGCTGGCAGGCCGCGGGCTGGAAGCAGGTCGCCGAGTGGGTGAAGGAAGACATCGAGGCCGGCCGTGCACTGTCGAACGCGCCGCTGCCCGCATGGGTGTTCGAAGGCCCGGTCGCCGCGAACGGCGGCGTGCACGGCGCCGAGGGTTCGTGGTCGCCGGCCGCAGCGCGTTTCGTGCCGCGCTCGAATCTGCCGGTGTACGAGCGCCAGGTGTTCCGCGCGGCGCTGAGCGGCGAATCCGGCGCGCGCGATCCGAAGACGTTCGGCAAGACGCTGTTCGAAAACGAGCACGTGCGCGCGTGGACCGATGACCGCGCGGGCGAGGACGACGTCGTGATCGTTTCGTTCAAGAGCAAGATGAACACGATCGGCCCGGGTGTGATCGACGGCCTCACGAAGGCGATCGAAATTGCGGAAGGCGGCTACAAAGGCGTCGTCGTGTGGCAGCCCTCGTCGCTGAAGCTCGGCACGCCGGGCGGCCCGTTCTCGGCCGGCGCGAACCTCGAAGAAGCCATGCCCGCTTTCATGATGGGCGGCGCGAAGGGCATCGAGCCGTTCGTGAAGAAGTTCCAGGAAGGCATGCTGCGCGTGAAGTACGCAAACGTGCCGGTCGTGGCTGCAGTGTCGGGCATCGCGCTCGGCGGCGGCTGCGAGTTGATGCTGCATAGCGCGAAGCGCGTCGCGCACGTCGAGAGCTATGTCGGTCTCGTCGAGGTCGGCGTGGGTCTCGTGCCCTCGGGCGGCGGCCTGAAGGAAGCAGCGCTGCGTGCAGCCGATGCGGCCAAAGCGATCGGCGCCGCGCCTGGCGACCTGCTGCGCTTCCTGCAGCAGTCCTTCGAAAACGCCGCGATGGCGAAGGTGTCCGGCTCGGCGATCGAAGCGCGCGCGATGGGCTACCTGAAGCCGTCCGACACGATCGTCTTCAACGTGTTCGAGCTGCTCGACACGGCGAAGAAGGAAGCGCGTGCACTGAGCGCCGCAGGCTATCGTCCGCCGCTGCGCGCGACGCAGATTCCGGTCGCGGGACGCTCGGTCATCGCGACGATCAAGGCGTCGCTTGTCGGCATGCGCGACGGCCGCTTCATCAGCGACCACGATTTCCTGATCGCGAGCCGCATCGCCGAAGCGATCTGCGGCGGCGACGTCGAAGCGGGCAGCACCGTCGACGAAGAATGGCTGCTCACACTCGAGCGCCGCGCTTTCGTCGAACTGCTCGGCACGCAGAAGACGCAGGAACGCATCATGGGCATGTTGCAGACCGGCAAGCCGGTGCGCAACTAAGCGGCGCGACAGGCACGCACCCTACGAACTGGATACGGACTGGAGTATCAGATGAGCAAACAGTTGCAGGACGCATACATCGTCGCCGCGAGCCGCACGCCCATCGGCAAGGCGCCGCGCGGCGCATTCAGGAACACCCGCCCGGACGAGCTGCTCGTCCATGCGATCAGATCGGCCCTGGCGCAGGTGCCCGGGCTCGACACGAAGGTGATCGAAGACGCGATCGTCGGCTGCGCGATTCCCGAAGCCGAGCAGGGCCTGAACGTGGCGCGCATCGGCGCGCTGCTTGCGGGGCTGCCGAATACGGTCGGCGGCGTGACCGTCAACCGTTTCTGCGCGTCGGGCCTCACGGCGCTCGCGATGGCGGCGGACCGCATCCGCGTCGGTGAATCCGATGCGATGATCGCGGGCGGCTGCGAATCGATGAGCATGGTGCCGATGATGGGCAACAAGCCGTCGATGTCGCCGCACATCTTCGAATCGGATGAGAACATCGGCATCGCCTACGGCATGGGCCTGACCGCCGAGAAGATCGCGGAGCGCTGGAAGGTGAGCCGCGAGGCGCAGGACGCGTTCTCCGTGGAATCGCACCGCCGCGCGCTCGCCGCGCAGCAGGCTGGCGAGTTCAACGACGAGATCGCGCCGTACACGATCATCGAACGCTTGCCGGATCTCGCATCGGGCGACGTGCGGGTGAAGGAGCGCGTGATGGCGCGCGACGAAGGCCCGCGTGCGGACACGACGATGGAAGGTCTCGCGAAGCTGCGTGCCGTGTTCGCGAACAAGGGCTCGGTGACGGCGGGCAACAGCTCGCAGACGTCCGATGGCGCGGGCGCGCTGATCGTCGTCTCGGAGAGGATGCTCAAGCAGTTCAACCTGACGCCGCTAGCGCGCTTCGTGAGCTTCGCGGTGCGCGGCGTGCCGCCGGAGATCATGGGCATCGGCCCGAAGGAAGCGATCCCGGCCGCGCTGAAGGCCGCGGGCCTCAAACAGGACGACCTCGACTGGATCGAGCTGAACGAGGCATTCGCCGCGCAGTCGCTGGCGGTGATCCAGGACCTCGGCCTCGATCCGTCGAAGATCAACCCGCTCGGCGGCGCGATCGCGTTGGGCCACCCGCTCGGCGCGACGGGCGCGATCCGCGCGTCGACGGTCGTGCATGGCCTGCGCCGCCGCAACCTGAAGTACGGCATGGTGACGATGTGCGTCGGCACCGGCATGGGCGCGGCGGGCATCATCGAGCGCCTGTAACGGCATCGGGCGTCCGCGTCGGACATCCGCACTGGACGTCATTGCCGACACGGTTCGCAGGCTCTCTGGTCTGCGAACCGTTTTTCGTTTTCGTATCTGGGGAGACAAACGGATGACTCAATTGACCCACGAAATCCAGGTCGCGCGCGAAAACGGCGTGTTGACGATCACCATCGATCGGCCCCAGCGCAAGAACGCGCTCACGCCCGCGATGTACGAGACGATGAACGCGGCGCTCGCGTCGGCGCACGAGGACGCGTCGGTGCGCGTCGTGCTGCTGTGCGGCGCGGCCGGGATCTTCACGGCCGGCAACGACATCGAAGACTTCCTGAAGTCGCCGCCCACCGGCGCCGATTCACCGGTGATGCGCTTTCTCGACGCCATCGCGAGCGCCGAAAAGCCGCTCGTCGCGTCGGTGCCCGGCGCGGCGATCGGCGTGGGCACGACGCTGCTGCTGCATTGCGACATCGTCTACGCGGCCGATACCGCGAGCTTCGCCGTGCCGTTCGCGCAGCTCGGGTTGTGCCCGGAGGCGGCGTCGTCGCTGCTGCTGCCTCGCATCGCCGGGCATCAGCTCGCGGCGGAAAAGCTGCTGCTCGGCGAGACCTTCGATGCCGCCGAGGCTCACCGCATGGGCTTCGTGAACCGCGTGTTGCCGGCCGCCGAACTCGATGCGTTCGTGGCCGCGCAAGTCGCGAAGCTCGCGGCGCTGCCGGCGTCGTCGCTGCGCATGACGAAGGCGCTCATGAAGCACGCGGGCGAGCACGAGATCAAGACGCGCATTGGCGAGGAGGCCGTGCACTTCGGCAGGATGCTGCTGTCGCCGGAGGCGCGCGAGGCGTTCACGGCGTTCCTGCAAAAGCGCAAGCCGGACTTCCGGCAGTTCGACTGAGGCGCCAGATAGTGGGATGAGGGCGTACACGACGGCCCGGACTCGCTCCGGGCCGTCGTGCATTCAGGCCGTCTCGTAATCGGTGTAGCCCGATTCGCGGCAGAAGCTGACGAGCCGCAGTCCGGCGCGTTCGGCGATGGTGATCGCGAGCGTGGAGGGCGCGGAGATCGTCGCGAGCATCGGGATGCCGACGCGAGCCGCCTTGCGCACCAGCTCGTAGCTCGCGCGGCTCGAGAGGAAGACGAAGCCTTGCTGCGTGTCGGCGCGTTCGAGCACCAGTTGGCCGATCAGCTTGTCGAGCGCGTTATGGCGGCCGACGTCCTCGAAGGCGCGGACGATTTCGCCCTGCGCATCGCACCACGCGGCCGCGTGCAGGCAGCCGGTGAGCCGGTTCAGTTCCTGATGCTGCGGCAGCGCGTATGCGGCGCGCGCAATGGCGTCGGGCGCGAGACGCCCGGCGAAACCCGTGTTCGGCACACGCTCGGGCTCCAGATCGAGCAGATCGATGCTTTCGATGCCGCACACGCCGCAGCCGCTGCGCCCGGCGAGCGCGCGGCGCTTCTCCTTGAGCCCGGCGAATGCCTGCTGGATGACCGTGAGATGCACCTCGGCGTGGGGCTGGTCCGCATCCTCGCGGAGAATGACCTCGATGTCCTGAATATCCGCGTTACGCCCGACGATGCCTTCCGAAATCGCGAAGCCGACCGCGAACGCCTCCAGATCGCGCGGCGTGCACATCATCACCGCGTGCGAGATGCCGTTGAACACGAGCGCGACGGGCCATTCCTGGCCGACCTGGTCGGTGCGCGTTTCGACGCTGCCGCCCTGGTGGCGGTGCACGCGAAGTTCGGTGAAGCCGGACTGGCCAGCGGTTTCAAGGGGATTCAAGCGTCGTGCTCCATCAAGCCTTGCGGGATGCCTCTCGTGCGCTCCGCGGAAGGTTCTAAAATACCTCAAGCGGACGCCTCCCGCTCGCGTCCGCGTCGCGAGGATAACGCCATGTCATTGAACGAAGCTCCGCTCCTGTTCCGGTTCGAGGTCGATTCGTCGGAGAACCTCACCTTCATTCCCATGTGCGTGCGCTTCAATCTGGACCGTTTCGGACTGCGCATCTCGCTCGCCCAGTGGCAGTTGCTGCCGCTGGAGGACCGGCGGCTGCTCGCGCGTTTTCCCGTCGACGAGGACATCGACACCGAACCCAATTTCGACCACGCGCTCTTCGAGATGTTGCGCACGCACGCCAACGTCGAGCCCGAGTGGTTCGCACCCGATGAAGCCCCGGCCTGGCGCGACCTCAGCATCGTGCCGGGCGGCATCGCGCACCAGGCGGCGCTGGCGAGCCTGCCTGCCCCATGCGTCGAGGCGTGGGCGCAGCTCGCGCCGTTTCAGCGCTACGTGCTCGCCAAGCTCGCCCGCAAGCCGGAGAGCAATCACGATTTCGCGCCCGCGATGCGCGAGTTCGGCCTCGCGTCGACGGTCTGAGACCGGTTGCCGGCGCCCGCCGCGCCGGCATCGCCGGTTTTTCCGCGCCGGTTTTCCCCCGCTGGTTCCCCTCCTGACTCTCAAGCCTCGTCACAGCCTGCCGTTATCCGGTTAGGCGCACCCTGCGCCGACTTTTCGTACCCAGATCGTTTTCCAGCGTCCCGCGCACGTCGCGTGGCGGATCGACGACGTTCGGCACACAATGAACCTTCTCTTTTCGAGGCGCCAGCTCATCAATCTGGCGGTCATCGTCGCGGCCCTGGGGGCCAATGCGTTCGTCGCCTGGTCGCAGATCGACGCGCAGCGCGAGATCGATGCGCAAGCCGCGCGGGCCTCGGCGGTGAGACACGACGTCGACCGCTTCCGCGACGCGCTGGACGCCGGCCTCGGTTCGCTCGGACGCTTCGTCGAGACGGGCGTGCCGGACACGCAAAAAGCGCGCGAACATCGCGCCGCGGTACTCAACGAGGCCGCGCAGGCGGCACGCGCGGATCTGGCGGACAATCCGCAGCTCGCCGGCCGGTTCGACGCGGCGGCGCAGGAAGGGCTCGCGCTGGCGCGTGAAATCGACGGCACGCTCGCACGGGCAGCCGATGCGGGCGGACGCGCGGACGCGGGCGCCTCGAGCGATGCACACGGCGGCCCCGCCGCGCAGGCCGCGGTCGCCAGTCCCGATCCCGCCCAGCCGGGCGCCGCCGGGCCAGCGGCTGCGGCCGGCTCATCCATGCCGGGCGAGCAAAACCCGCAGAGCCTGCCAGGCGAGCTGGCCGCCCCAGGCGCCGCCGCGTGGGCTGCGCGCGAGTACGTGCGGCTCGACACGCGACTCGCCCGCATCGAAGAGACGCTCTCGACGCTGCAGGGCGCGGAGGATCTCGCGCTTGCCGCCACGCTCGGCGAATCGGCGCGATCGTCGAGCCGCGCGTCGGCGTTCCTGATCGTCACGCTGCTCGCCGGCGCGACGCTGCTCCTCTACACGTTCCGCGCGCGCGAAAGCGCGTCCCGCGAGCAGCTGCGCGGAATGCGCTCGCGCGGCGAGCGCTTCCAGGGCCTCTTCGACGCGCACCCCGTGCCGATGTACGTCTTCGACCGCGAGACGCTGCGCTTTCTCGCCGTCAACGCGGCCGCCATCCAGCAGTACGGCTACACGGAAGAAGAATTCCTCTCGATGTCGATCCGCGACATCCGCTCGCCCGAGGACATCTGGCGGCTCGAACAGCACCTCACGCGCTCGGACCTGCTCACGCCGAACGTCCGCACGATGGCGGGCATCTGGCGTCACCGGCGCCGCGACGGCTCGATCATCAACGCGGACATCGCGCGCCATGCGCTGACCTTCCTTGGCCGCGAGGCGATCTTCGTGCTCGCCGACGACGTCACCGAGCAGATCGAGGCCGAAGCCGAAGCGCAGCGCTCGAACCAGATGCTCGAATCGGTGATCGACAACATCCCGCAGCGGGTCTTCTGGAAGGACGCCGGGTCGCGCTATCTCGGCTGCAACATGACGTTCGCGCGCGATGCGGGGCTCGCGTATCCCGAGCAGATCATCGGCAAGACCGACGACGACCTGCCGTGGCGCGCCTACGCCGACCGGATTCGTGCGCAGGACCGCGAAGTGATCGAATCGGGACTGCCGAACATCAACTTCGAAGTCGACATGGTGATCGACGGCGTGCACATCAACTCGCTCACAAGCAAGCTGCCGATGCTCGACGGCGAGGGCCGCGTGATCGGCCTGCTCGGCTCGTACACCGACACCACCGCGCGCAAGCGCGCCGATCTGGCGCTGCGCCTGCAAAGCCGCGCGCTCGACGCCTGCGTGAACGCGATTCTGATCACGGCGCCGGGACCGGACGGCAGCAACCAGATCGAGTACGCGAACCCGGCGTTCCGGCGCATCACGGGCTACGATCCGGTCGAAGTGATCGGACTCGACGGCCGCTTCCTGCACCGCGACGATTGCGACCAGGAAGGCCTCGTCGCGATCCGCCAGGCGCTCGTCGCGAACCGCGAGGTGAGCGCCGTGCTGCGCAATTACCGCAAGGACGGCGCGCTCTTCTGGAACCAGTTGCTGATCGCGCCGGTGCCCGACCTCGACGGCCGCACGACGCACCACATCGGCATCATGAACGACGTCACTGAGCTGATCCGCTATCAGGAGCAGCTCGAATACCAGGCGAACTACGACAGCCTCACGCTGCTGCCCAACCGCAACCTGCTGCGCGAGCGGCTGCAGCAGGCGCTCGTGACCGCGCGGCGTCACCGTGGTGTTCCTCGACCTCGACGGCTTCAAGAACGTCAACGACAGCCTCGGCCACAGCGTCGGCGACCGGCTGCTCGGCGTGGTCGCCGAGCGGCTCTCGCGTTGCGCGCGTTCGAGCGACACCGTCGCGCGTCACGGCGGCGACGAGTTCGTGGTCGTGCTCGCCGACATCGTCGACGAAAAATCGCTGATCGGCTGGATGGAGCGCGCCCGGGCGATCGTTTCGGAGCCGGTGTGGCTCGACGGCATGGAGCTTTACGTCGGCTGCAGCATGGGCGCGAGCGTGTTCCCGCAGGACGGCGACGACGCCGAAACGCTGCTCAAGAAAGCCGACGTCGCCATGTATCGCGCGAAGGACATGGGGCGCAACACGTTCCAGTTCTTCCAGCCGGAGATGAACGTGAGCGTCGGCGCGCGCATGAATCTGGAGCGGCGTCTGCGCCGCGCCCTGCGCGACGGCGAGTTCCTGCTCCATTACCAGCCGCAGGTCGAGATGGCGACGGGGCGGATCGTCGGCGTGGAGGCGCTCGTGCGCTGGCTCGACCCCGACTCGGGGCTCGTGTCGCCGGGGCAGTTCATTCCGGTCGCGGAGGAGAGCGGCCTGATCGGCCCGCTTTCGGACTGGGTGCTGCGCGAGGCGTGCCGCCAGAACCGCGAGTGGCAGCTGGCGGGGCTGCCGCCGGTGCGCGTGTCGGTGAACCTGTCGGCGCGCGCGTTCCATCAGCGCAATATCGCGGAACTGGTGACGGAAGTGCTGAACGAAACGCGCCTCAACGCCAGCTACCTCGAACTCGAACTCACCGAAAGCACGCTGATGCGCAACGCCGAAGAGGGCGTGTCGATGCTCAACGAGCTGCACGCGCTCGGGATCGGCATTGCAATCGACGACTTCGGCACCGGCTATTCGAGCCTGAGCTACCTGACACGGCTGCCCGTGGACCGGCTCAAGATCGACCGCTCGTTCGTGGCCGACATCGGCGTGAGCGACGACGACGAGACGATCACGGCGGCGATCATCGCGCTCGCGCACGAATTGCAGTTGCAGGTGATCGCGGAGGGCGTCGAGACGACGTCGCAATTCGATTTCCTGCACGAGCGCGCGTGCGACGAGATGCAGGGCTTCTTCTTTTCGCCGCCGTTGCCAGGGGAGGAGCTTGCGGCGCTGCTCGCCGCGAGCGCCGAGTACGACAACGGGGCTGGCGTGGCCTCGACGGTGTAGCGCACGCGAGCCCGGAGGGGCGAGCGCGGTCCGGGCGGGTTCAGGCCGAGTCGGCCGCGTTCAGGCGAGCGGCGGCAGCGGGCGCGGACGGTGATCCTCGCTGGTCGCGACATACGTGAGGGTGGCTTCGGTCACCTTGACGATTTCATTGGCGTGACACATGCGCTGGGCGTACACCGCGACGTCGATGGTGATCGACGTCCTGCCCGTCTTGACGATCTCGGCGTAGAAGCTCAGCAGGTCGCCGACGAACACTGGTTCCTTGAAGAGAAACGAGTTCACCGCGATGGTCGCGACGCGGCCACTCGCGCGGCGCGTCGCCGGGATCGAGCCAGCGATGTCGACCTGCGACATGATCCAGCCGCCGAAGACGTCGCCGTAGACGTTCGCGTCCGAAGGCTGCGGCATGACGCGCAGCGTCGGCGATATCGGGGGGAGCGAAGGAGCGTCGTTCATCGGGGAGTCCGTGGGGAGGTTGGGGCGGCTGGCGAGCCTCAGCGGCGCGCGCGGCCTTCTGCGACAATACAGCGATCAGGAATTGTACGGGAAAGCGGGTTTGTGGCAGGCCATTGCCTACGGCGCACAAGGCCTTGCGCGCCGCCGCCGGGGCTCGCCACGCGAGGCCGCTGAGCCCGCTGAATCCGCTGAATCCGTCGCCCGCGACTCACCCACACGCGTCTCCACGCCAACCGCTCTCGCCCATGCGCCGTATTGCTTCGTCCAACGAACCCGCGCTGCCCGCCACCGGGCCGCGCAACGACTGGCAGACCATCGTCTCGCTGCTGCCGTACCTCACCGCGTACAAGTGGCGCGTGGGGTTCGCGCTCACGTGCCTGATCGGCGCGAAAGTGGCGAACCTCGGCGTGCCGATCGTGATGAAGCACATCGTCGACAACCTCGCCTCGGTGCGCCATCTCGCAGCGCTCGGGCGAGCCGAGCATGCGCCCGGCATCGTGCTCGCGGGCGGGCTTGGGCTGCTCGTGGTCGCGTACGCGGTCGTGCGGCTCTCGACGTCGCTCTTCACCGAACTGCGCGAAATCCTGTTCTCGAAAGTGACCGAGAGCGCCGTGCGCCTGCTCGCGCTCAAGGTGTTCCGCCATCTGCACGCGCTGTCGCTGCGCTTTCATCTGGACCGGCAGACGGGCGGCATGACGCGCGACATCGAACGCGGCACGCGCGGCATCACGCAACTGATTTCGTACTCGCTCTACAGCATCCTGCCGACGCTCGTCGAAGTGGGGCTCGTGCTCGGCTTCTTCGCCGTGAAGTACGAGGCGTATTACGCGATCGTCACGCTCGTCGCGCTCGCCGCGTACATCGTGTTCACAGTGAAGGTGACCGAATGGCGCACGCATTTCCGCCGCACGATGAACGAACTCGATTCGCGCGCGAACTCGCGCGCCATCGACTCGCTGCTGAACTACGAGACCGTGAAGTACTTCGGCAACGAAGAGTGGGAGGCGAAGCGCTACGACGAAAACCTGCACCGCTACCGCACGGCCGCGATCAAGTCGCAGCATTCGCTGTCGCTGCTGAACTTCGGGCAGCAGGCGATCATCGGCACGGGGCTCGTGTTCATTCTCTGGCGCGCGACGCAGGGCGTGATGGCGGGCCGGCTCACGCTCGGCGACCTCGTGCTCATCAACACGTTCATGCTGCAGCTCTACATTCCGCTGAACTTTCTCGGCGTGGTGTATCGCGAGCTGAAGCAGAGCCTCACCGACATGGACCGCATGTTCACGCTGCTCACGGTGTCGCGCGAAGTGGCGGACGCGCCGGGCGCGCCGCCGCTAGCCGTGCGCGGCGGCGAGGTGCGTTTCTCGCACGTGAGCTTCGCGTATGAGCCGTCGAGGCAGATCCTGCACGACGTGAGCTTCACGATCGCCGCGGGCACGACGACGGACGTCGTGGGCCACAGCGG
>Ga0265338_10002165_pt1 | contig 30170 bp, 28 predicted proteins | sample 42126metaG_FD_193579 | JGI IMG/M metagenome (GOLD analysis project Ga0265338, IMG submission 193579) | Rhizosphere microbial communities from Carex aquatilis grown in University of Washington, Seatle, WA, United States - 4-21-26 metaG | ecosystem: Host-associated > Plants > Roots > Rhizosphere...
CATCATGATTGTCGTCCTCGGCCTAAGCCATCATTCGTCACCCGTGGAACTGCGGGAACGATTCGCTTTCGGGGAGGCGCGCATTCCGGCGGTTCTGCAATTGCTGCGCGACGAGGGCATCGTGGACGAGGCGGTGATTCTTTCGACGTGCAACCGCGTGGAAATTTACGCCTCGACTTCGCTCGATTCCGCCAGGGCCTTTGAGGAATTGAAGCAATTTCTCGTCACCTGCCACGATTACCGCGACCCGCTCACGGACGAGGTTTACACCTTGAGCGAACCGCAAAGCGTTCATCACCTGTTCAAAGTCGCCTGCGGCCTCGACTCCATGGTGCTCGGCGAAACGGAAATTCTGGGCCAGCTAAAAAAGGCCTACGACCTGGCGCTGCAACACCAGCACACCGGGCCACGGCTGAACAAGGCGTTTCAGCGGGCGTTCAACGTCGCCAAGCACGTCCGCACCGAAACAAGCATCCAACGCGGCAGTATTTCCGTCGGCTCGGTGGCGGTGGAACTGGCCCAGAAAATTTTCTCCTCGCTCGACAATCGGCACGTGATGGTGATTGGCGCCGGCGATACCAGCGAAAAGACCGCGCGCGCCCTGCTCTCCCGCGGCGCGAAAAGCATCGTGGTGGCGAACCGCTCCTACGACCGCGCCCAGGCGCTCGCAGCCGAGTTCGGCGGACGCGCGGTGAACTTTGATGATTGGTCGAACGAATTCGGACAAATTGACATCGTCATCAGCAGCACCGCCGCGCCGCATCATATCTTGAATCGCGCCAAACTTGAGCCGCTGATGAAACTCCGCAAGAATCGCCCGTTGCTTTTGGTGGACATCGCCGTGCCGCGCGACATTGATCCCGAAGTGAACCTGATGCCAAATGTTTACTTGTATAACATCGACGATTTGCAAGCCATCGCCGAGGATTACTTGAAGCAGCGCAAAGAAGAAATCGTGCGGTGCGAAAAAATCATTGTGGAGAAAGCGAAGCCGTTGATCGAAGCACCAGGATCCGCCGATTCCGCGGACGGCCGCAGATTAACTTTTCCAAATCTGCGCAAGTCTGCGTAATCTGGGGAAGAATCAAATGCCAGAAAAACCCATCATCATTTGCACCCGCGGCAGCGCGCTCGCGCTCGCGCAATCCAACCTGATCGCCGGCGAATGCCGCCGAATGTTTCCGGACCTGCAATTCGAATTGAAGATCATTAAAACCACCGGCGATAAGTTGCAAAAAGCGTCGATGGCGAAAACGGATGCGAGTTTGCCCAAGGGTTTGTTCACCAAGGAACTTGAAGTGGCGCTCGTGAAAAGCGAGGCCGACCTCGCGGTGCATAGTCTGAAAGATTTGCCCACGGAATTGCCCGTCGGCCTGATGCTCGCCGCCACACCCAAACGCGAGGACGTGCGCGACGTGCTGATTTATCGTGACGCGACCCAAACCGCGTTGAAGGGGCTGAAGCCGCACACAGCGCTGAAGGATTTTCCCAAGGGCGCAACCATCGCGACAAGCAGCACCCGGCGCAAGGCGCAATTGCTCGTCGCGCGGCCCGACCTGAACATTGTGGAAATTCGCGGCAATGTCAGCACGCGCATGCAAAAAGTCGCCGACCGCGCCGAACTCGATGGCACCGTGCTCGCACTCGCGGGAATCACCCGACTGAACTTTACGATTTCGAAAAACGGCACGCTTCACGGCGAGGGCGTGCCAAACGGTTTGCTGGCTTCGGTGCTGGATTTGGAAGTGATGTTGCCCGCCGTCGGCCAGGGCGCGATCGGAATTGAAATCCGCGCCGGCGACGAGCGCATTTCAAAGATTTGCGCGCGCCTGAACGATTTGAATACGTTTCAATGCGTCACCGCCGAGCGCGCGTTTCTGGCCGGAATGGGCGGTGGCTGCCAAAGCCCCGTCGCCGCGTATGGCGAGATATTAAAAGACAAAATTTTCGTGCGCGCCCTTTCGTTCGCCAACGGCCCCATGTGCCGCGCGGAGGGAAAACGGCCCATCAAGGAGGCGGCCGAGTTGGGAAGGCAATTGGCGGCGGAGTTGAAGTAACGGATATTCGCTCCTCAGCCCGCTCCGATATTTCGTTGCGGAGAAGAAGATAAGAATCCGGCGACTGAGACGAGTTCTTCGTCTTTCGGGCTGAGGATGTAATATGCTCACGACCCTTTCCAAACATAAGGTCCGAAGCGAACAAGCGATTAATATCATCGGACTCATCGGAGTTCTGATCGTCCTGTCCATTCTTGTGGCTTTGGTGATTCCTAGAAGGCCCCGTCGGACAGATAGCGCCCGTCCGATGGCGGCCAGATCAGATATTGCGAAGTTGACAGCGGTGTTGCGACAATACAAAGCAGACACCGGGGCTTATCCAAACGCAGCGAACGGGTGGCAGGATTGGCGTATCCAGCCACCGGGCGTTACGAACTGGCACGGACCGTATGTGGAGGATGTCCTCGTGGATCCTTGGGGCCATGAATTTGTTTACGAATATCCGGGTAAGCATACTTCGGCAGGCTATCCGTATGATGTCTATTCACTCGGGCCCGGGCCAAGCAACGGCATTCTTGGAAATTGGGAAATTCCGAGTTTGAAACCCTGAGACTGCGATTCCGCCGCGACTCGACGATTTGAAGCGACTGTTAGTTTGAGCCTCCTCACGTCGGCTCCTACGTCCAACATTGAACTGTGCGGGGTTATGTATCTTCGAACCACTGGCCGCGTCCGTTCATTGCTTACGGCAACTCTCTGACGCGATAAAAGCGCTGGGTCGAATTCGTGGCGGTTGAATCCGTAATCGTCAGATCACCCACGCCGCTCACGTTGGTGTGGACGGGCAGCCAAGTCAAAAGATCGTCCGAGGTTTCCACAATATTCGTTCGGTCGGGAGTCGCACCCGCAAAGGTCAGTTGAAATCCGTTGGTCAGCAACGTGGCTTTGGTAATACTGAATGGCGTGAACAAATCCGCCAAATTATTCGCGTTGGCGGCGTCGTTCAACAACGGTCCGACGCCCAGGATTTCCTGCACCGTGCGCAGGAGCGAACTGTGCGTGTAATGGACGTTGTTGGAGTAGCCACCGCCACGAGCGAATGGCGAGAGCACGATCATTCCAATGGGGCCATCGCCGCCTTCACCTTCGTCCCAGGTGATAAATATTACTCCATTGTGGGCGTAGATATTGGAGGCGAGGATTCTGGGAATCTCCGTAGCGAGCCACGCGTCCATTTGTCGCACGTGATTGTAGAACGGGTCGCATAAGTCGTGTCCATCGTGGCAAACCGACGGGGTGATGAAATTGTATCGACCGACGGTATTATCCGTCAGATCCGCGTAAAATTCCGAGTAAGGGCGAATGTGCGAGATGCCGTAGGCCCAATTCGGATTGTTGGTTCCAGTGACATAATCGAAATACACAAACGGATCGTGACGCACAGCATAGCCATTGGAATCGGTGAGCGGCACCGAAAGGCCATCAATGTCCTCCTGATAAGCCTTCCAGGAAATGCCCGCGCGTTGCAACAATGAAACGAGGTGATTGGTCGTCGGCTGATGGTTGATCGAGGGATTATCACCGTTGAGAATCCCGAAATTGGTTCCGGCCTCCATCCACAGGTAATTTGCCAAACTCGGGTGAATGGCCGGCGGATTATAATACTGCTCGCAATAAGACGCCATCGGCAGCAGCGTGGAATTAATGTACGGCGCATCCGGGTTGCCTTTGATACCGTTCCAATTGTGGTTCTCCAGCACAATGACGAAAATCGTCTGGATCGGCGGAGGGTAATCCGCGAAGGCGAAGCTGCCGAGTGTCAACGTGAGAAAGAGAGTGAGACGTTTCTTCACTTGGAAAGAATACGCCGCCCGTCAAGCGAGGTAAAGGAATCTGTCCAACGTTGCCGGAAACCGCGGAGTTCGTTCTTCTCTCCAACACCGTGGCTTTAGCCCGAATGACCCTTCAGCGGTTTCAACCGCTTCTGATCGGTTGGTTAAAAGCCGTTTAAATTTAAAACGCAACCCAGAGATTCTGCCGATGACCTGCGCTTGGAGTGGAATTACCACGCTAAAGCCGGCGCGTTAATGGCCGATATACGAATGTAGCGGGGCGTTCGTCGGGCGAAATACAGCCCGAAATGGGCCAAAAACCGCGGTGAGGTCAGATTTTACTTCACTTTTACACAGAATTTTTTATTCTAAGATACGTGACTGTAGAGACGTTTAAAGACGAGATGGCGTTGGCGTTGAAGGCGTATGATTCATACGTCATCAACATCGACAAAATCCCTGAAGAATTTGAGGCTTCCCTGAAGTCGCTTATGGCCAAGGCCATTCGCGCCTATGAAACACGCGGACCGCAATTGCGCCACGGCATCGCGCTCGATAAACACGTGACGGTCATCCTCAGCCAAAGCGATTCTGAACGGCCGTTGTGCGGGATTTATTTCAACCTCCACTCGCCATACCAGAAACAATCCCTGCCCAAGACCGTGAAAGCTTTGGAAGAAATCATCGGCGAGGGACGCAAAGCGAAGGAAGATTAGGAGACGGCGCGTTTCGCTGAACGACTCCGCGAAGAACCGGCTGGCACTTCACTTCCAGATATTTTAGCGCCTCCTCACCTCGGCTCCTACGCTACTTCGGCCGGACTTCGTCGCCCTTCTTCGCGTCGCCCAGGACAATATCCGCAACCGTATTATCATCGCGCTCCGGACCGGTGACTTTGATTTCTCCCACGATCGCCCCATTGCGAAAGACATTCATGCGCGAACCGCGCGACGGATTTTGCCCGATGGGAAACGTCAAGACCACAAACCGGAGATTATCGTTCACGGACGTGACGCGGCCCGTCACGCTTTCGTCCGGGGTGACCAGGAACGTATTGGTGGTGGCCGATGGGATTGGAGCGACTGGAGAAACATTTACCACGGCCGGCGGCGGCGATGGCTTGGGCTTATGTTTCCCAAAAATGCAACCCGTCAAGCTCACCACGGCCAGCACAACGGCAAAACAACGGACGAATCTCATGCGCCGAGTAAAGTCTCGCGCTGGCGCAACGTCAACTCACATTTCGAAGCCGATGAGAAATTGACGCTCCTTCGCTTGACATCGCCCACCTTCTTCCCAAGTGTGAGGCCGAATGAAATCGGACAATCTGTTCCGGCACCTCGCGATCCCCTTCGGAATCGCGGTGCTCGTGTACATCGTTTTTTACGCGGGCATCGAAGATCGGCGCACGCGAAAGGGTCCGTGGCAGGTGACCTTTACCAACGATGCTTCCGGAGCCCCTGCCTTGCTGATCGACCAAACGAATCTGGCCCTCACGAATATCCTAATCACGTTCCCGGGTGAAACCAATCGAGCGCCAGGCACTTCGCTGGTTTTCCGTCAACCGCAGCCCGTGCCTTACGAAATGCCGTTCGGCCAATGCGTTTTCATGGACACAACTTTTCTGCCCGGCACGATCGTGTTCGACTTGTTCGGGCACGAAATCCAATTAATCCCGCGCGTGCTCACGATTGATAAAAAGGAAATGCCGTGGGAGTCCGGGAAAACCATTGCCGTGAACGGAACGAACGTGGTGAAATCTTCGCCGTAGCGGGTTTGTTTAGCCACGGACGCTCCGCGATACGCCCGAAAACAAAGATAGAGACGGGTCCGTCTTCGTCTGTCCCTGGCGCGACAGCCAGGAGCCTGTCCTGCGTCACTTGGCACCTATAAAATCCGTTCCCTTGGATTCCATGACCAGATTCAGAACGTTGGTTTCTCCCGGTGAAAACTTCATGCGAATGTGCCGGTCGCGCCAACCTTTAAGGTCCTGCAACGGGACCTGGTAGTTCGGATGAGACACATCCAATCCGGAAACCTCGGGGGGAAGATTGCTGATGACAAGCCGGCCGTTTTTATCCGTCTTTCCCGAAAACGGCACGTCCGGAAGTGGCGGAATCTCCCGCAAAGGCAGTTCGCTGGACTGTAATATGCCAAATTTCCCGCGCATCCGGAACGCCGACGGGTAAAATCCCGCCCCGACTCCTTCGATCGGCTTGCCCGCTTTCGTGGTCGTGACTAACTCGAAAGTCACCGCCGGTTCGGTAAGCACCTCAATTTTAGTGGTCGGCGCCACCAGCGGAAAGAGTTGGGGTATCGCCAGGATCGTCGGCTTTTCGTCGAGGACCCCATTTCGACGGTTGTGCAGTTCGCCAATGCTCTTCGAGACAAAACCGTCGCCAAGTACCGTGACATCCACCTCGCCCGGGGGCACCGACTCAAAAACGAAGGAACCGTCCTCCGCGATTGGCCGATAACTGTGCCAGAAAGAGCGGCGACCGTATTTGTCTTCCAGACTGTAAAAATCCTCGATGACTGGGAGCGCGGGAAATTCCTTCGGCCGCACACTTATCATGACTCGGCCGTTTTTCACGGGTCGCGGCACTTGGTCATCAACAAGTCCTTCGAGACGGATGCCGGGTTTAAGCTCCAAATCCATCCTGACAGGTTTCTCCTTGTCCGCAGCAAAGGCCACGGTGTCGCTATAACCAATTTCGCCCGATGGCAGACGGCCCATGAGCTGGATCAAATGTCCGCCCGGCGACATTTTATGGAACGCCATGATGCCGTTTTCTTTTTTCTCCCAATCCTCCGGACGGATGATCGTTTCCGTCAGATTCGGAACGATTTCGGTTATGGGCCGACGATCGGGACCGAAATAGCCTGAGACCCCCAGCGAAAGGCCGCGCGTCAGGTGAATGGGCTTTTCCGACCCGTCGATGTAAAATGTCTGTACATCCGCAGTGGTAAACTCCGGATGCTCCACGTGAAAAATGAGCGCGCCGGTGTATTCCTTTTCTTCTGGAATGCTCATGACGGGATATTTCAGATAAGCCTTCCCTTCGGCATCGGTCACGGCTTTTTCAGCCGGACCAAAATCTTTGCGCCAACCGTAGGCATCCGCACCATGGATTCCCTTCACCCGAAAACCCGTCGTGGTAATGGTCGCGCCCGACACCGGTTTGCCGCCCTGGTCTTGAATGGTCACCTGCACTTGCTTGAATTCGAAATTCGCCGGAGTCATTACTGCCGGCAACTCCTTTCTGGAAAAATCACAGCCAGTTACTGCCAGAAACAACGCGCACACCAAGGCGATGCCGGCCACGGTTTTTTTCCAATTCCAAGTTCCCGCCCTGCCCTGCACCAGATGATTCAAACGCAGCGCAATCTGCGAACTCGCATTCAAGGCGAGACGCGTCTCCACCGCCGGCAAAGAGAGAATCCGGAGAGCGAGGCGTGCGAGCAATTGCCGGTAAAAACCGCCATTCTCCAGGTGACCGCACGCGAGTCGATCCGCTTCCTGCTCACAAGCGAGATTATGCGCGGCCGGAATTTTCCAGACCAGCGGATGAAACCAGAATGCCGCCCGAGCTGCCTGCCAGCCCACGCACCAGAATAAATCGTGGCGCCGCACATGGGCGATTTCGTGCGCCAGCAACGCCGACATTTCATCGCGGGACAAATCATCAACCAGCGTGTGCGGCAGGATGATTGCCGGGTGCAACAGCCCGCACAAAAACGAAGAAGAAACAGAATCCGAGGTGCGGACGGCCACCGCACGGCGCACGCGCAATTTTGATTGAATTTCCAATGCCAGTTCCTGAATTGAAGGCTCTGCGAGACGGGATTCGCGCCTCACCCGCCATAATTGAACTTGAATAGTAAGGAGGCGCAGAGCGGCAAAGGCGGCTCCCAAACCCCAAGCCAACAGCAACCAGACGCGAACGGGAACAGGCCGGGCGATTGGAACCTTCAAGGGCTGCGTGGCGTTCGGAGTTTTAGGGACATTAACAGCGGGCTGACTTGGCGATGGCTCCTGGGGAGCCGGGTTGACGATGGAGGAAGGAGTTGAACGCGATTCGGGAATCTCCATGGAAATAGCGGATTCGGTGTAAATGGGTATTCGGAAAATCGGCATGGAAACCAATTGCATGAGCGGCACCGCGAGGCATGCGCAGAGCAGGCCGCGCCAGAGAATCACCCGCCAGCGCGCATCGCGCTCTCGCAATAGCCATTGGACCGCCCAACCCAAGGCCAACAGCGCAGTCCATCGGAGCAGGAGGATCCCGTCCAGGCGGATCATGGTATTCATTTGATTTTCCTTTTGGATTTTGAAGCGGCGGATTCCGCCGCGGCCTGGCGCAAGAGCTGCAGGTCGGCCGGTTGAATATCCGCGGTTTCAACGAGCTGCGCCACCAACTCCTTATATGAGCCTCCGGCAAACACCTGCGCGAGACGTTGCGTCAAATTCTGCAGCAAACTGGCTTTGGGAACCCGGGCCGCGTAGAAGAAGGCTTTCCCCTGCAAACGCCGCGCGACATGCTTCTTTTCCACCAAATTGACCAGGACGGACCGCAACGTGGCGTTTTCAATGGACCACGAAAAATGCGCCTGAATTTCCGCCGGCTTTAATTCGCCTTTTTCCCACAGGATCCGCAACACCTCCAATTCATTCTCGTTCAATGAAATCATCTGCATGTGTGAACTTTTCACACGTTAAGACGCGATTGTCAATGATAATGTGTGACTTTTTCACAGATTGGAATTCGAAATGACTGAGGTTCAAGATTCGGAAGCACGGCCATTGCTGTTAGGCAGCGTTCCCTGTCGGACGTGCGGGACAAATAATAATGGAGACCGGCGGACGCCAGTCCTGCGTCAGGAGAAGGAATTCCAAACGGCGGGGCCGGTCGGGGAATAGGAGCGCTGAACGCGCTTGAGGTTTTGACGGATAACCTCCGCTTGAGCCAAATGCGCGCGCGCGTCTTCCTTCGCGGCGGCGAGCGAGGAACTGTTTTGCGTTTCCAGTTCGATCAAGCTCGAAATGGTTTGGTGAAGATGAATCTCTTTTGGCGCGAGATCGACGCCACCGCGCCGCCATTCCTCCCGCGCCTGATTGGTGAACCGGCTGATGTGCGATTGGAGGACCGAGAGTTTTTTCTGGCAATCGACCACGAGCTTCCAGTCGCGGGTGCGGATGGCTTCCCCTTCGAGTTCGGCCAAGCGACGCCAGTCCTGATACGCCTCGAGTAACTGGGCCTCACCCGTCATGGATGGGCCGGAGTTCACGCCGCGACCAGGGTGGTGCTCGTTTCTGGCGTCGAGCCCTGATTGTTCAACATCGTCGCCCAGGCGTCGCGGAGCACGGTCAGATGGCGAATCGCTTCGCCGACGCCAGCGGAATTCTTCTTGAGATTGCTATCCCAAATCCGGCGCTCAAGATAATTGTAAAGGCGGCGCATGTTGGTGGCGAATTCCCCGCCCTGCTCCATGTTCAACGCAAAGTTGAGCTCGCGAATAATCTCCTGCGCGCGCTGAAGATTGTTGTGGATGATCATGTTCGATTCCGCGGGGTCGCTCGCGGTAAAACCGGGCAGCGAACGCTCCAGCGAACGAATGGCTCCCTCATAGAGCATCAGGACAATTTGTCCCGGAGGAGCGGTAAGGGTCGCGGTTTCGCGGTACGATTTCCAAGGATTGGCGGCGCGCATGTGTAAACGGACGGAGTATGGGTTGTTATTTGACGTGAATGGCCAGGAGAACCGCAATCCGGTCCAGCACATCGCCGGGCGGATATTGGGCGTCGGAAACCAATGCTTTAGCCTGAGCGACTTTCTCGGGCCGGGTGGCCGGCAGATTTTTCAACTGATCCTGGAGAGCCGTTGAGACCTGGAAAGAGGTTTGATCCGCCGCTGCCTTGGCATTGGGCCGGGCAACGGGCTCCCTTGGTTCCGCTTTCGGAACACGACCTGGATTGAACTCGATTTCCATATACTTTATTTCCTACTTGGCACATCGGTAGCTACAGGAAAAACTTAAGTCTTTTTTTTGCGTTGTAAGTCCTTTTTAACGTGAAGGTAACGTGGCCAGAAGGCGGGCGGCGGTATATTGCCCGAATTTTGAGGGGGAATTTTGGACAAACCACTCGTTCGGAGCGCCTGCGGGACCGCGTTCTTCAGTCAATTGATGCCGCCGGGCCCCAGACTCGACGGCGGCTTCTCCCCCGTCAAAAACTTCGTCGGCCGCCCAAATGGTTCGGCCCGTTTGCGCGTCCACCAACCGCGCCCGCCAACCGATCGCCAAGGGCGGATACGCCCGAAAAATCGTCAGGCGCGTGAACAAAACCGCATCGCAGCCCGAGTTCTCGCGCAACAGCGCAAAAAACTCCGGCGGGAGAATTTCCTCGCTGCTCCAGTCTGGGCGGCTGGTTCGATCTTTCAAAAATGCCGAATCGGAAGAAATCACTTCGAATTTTTTTGTTTTGATCAATTCACTTATCAGCACCGGCTCCAGTTCGTCGCGGCCTTCGTCCAGAGCGATGTTTTGTTCATCGCAAACGAGCGGGAGCACAACGACGCGGCGAATTTTCTTCGGCTGCACGGCGGCATCCACGTAAACATTTTGAGGCCGATAACCCTTGCCGCGAACCAGGTCCCGCGGGGTGCCGATGGCGCAACCGGCCAGGAACGAGCAAATCACGCACGCCGGCAGCCATCCGCGCAATTTGAGAATGAGGTTCACGGTTTAGAGCGTTCCCTTGTTGATCTGCTGCGTCAGATAGCTGAGTTGCTGGTTTATTTGGGACTGCGCTTGTTCCATTGCCTGGAACTCGCTCGTCCAATGGGCGGAATCCGACGTGATCTTCTTTTCCAAATTCGCGATTTGCGTGGAGATATTGTTGGTTTGCAGGGTCAGGCTGGCCTGGTGATTGGGAATCGTTCCATTATCGCCGATCGTGTTCGTCAGGAACGTATTCACCTTGGCCGCCCAGCCGTTGGTTGAGTCCGAGAAAAAGGCTTGAACGCCGCTCAAATTCGTAGCCAGCGCATTGCTCAACGCCGTGGAATCCGTGACCTTGAGCGTATTGTCCTGCCCATTGGTCTGGATGCCGAGATTGGATAACATGCTGATGGTTCCGGACAATCCGGATACCGCGGAGAAAACGGAGGAACGCAGTTGCGAGGCAATATTGCTGGCCGTCAAATCACCGGTCAAGGTGCCGCCGCTGGTCTTGCCGTCGGAACCTGTCGAGACAATCTGCTGCGCGGAGATGGAGGTTTGGACGGTGTTATAATCACTCACGAATTGCTGGATGGCCGTGTTGATTTTACTCGTGTCGCTGCCGACCGTCACCGTCACCGTCCCCTTTTGCAACGCCGTCACCGAAAGCCCGGTGATGCCCGAACTCACGGCGCCGATGGCGTTTGTCTGGCTCACCAATTGCGGGCCATTGTTCACCGTGTAAAGCAGGTTCTGGCCGCGTTGCAAGGTACCGGTGGCGAGGCCGGTGGCCGCCGCGAAATTGCCCTTCCCGGCCACATCCTGGATTGAAATCCCCACATCACCCGTGGCTTTGTCAGTCAGGAGAAATCGGTTATTGAGCGAATCGTAACTGGCGGTGACTCCGGCGTTGGAATTCGAAATGCGATCGAGCACGTTCTGAACACTGTCCGTGCTTGCGTTGTAATTGATCGTCACCCCGTTGACCAGGAGCGCGCCCTGGCCGGTGCCGTCGTCATGGATCGGCGTTCGCAAGTTCGCCGCCGACATGTCGCCACCGGTCTGAATATGGCCCAGCGCGAGGCTGCTGGTGATGGAATGGGTCGTGATCTGCGACTGCGTATCCGTGGCCGCCGTTTCATTATTGTTGAATAACTGGGCCGCCTGCAAAAAATTGCTCGTGTCGGTCGCGCTCCCGAGCACGATGTCACTGCTGCTGGAAAGCTTGATGGTGTCCGTCACCGAATCGTAGCTAGCGGTGACGGCGTTGCCGGTGGCCGAAGCGATGTGATTAAACACCTCCTGCAAAGTATCGGTCGCGGCGATATTGACCTGCGCGCCGTTGACCGTGAAGCTCCCGGCGGTGACCGGTGTGGCGAATCCCGCGTCGCCGACGGTTACATTCGCCGCGCCGCTCGGCGCCAGCACATTGCCGGAGTTGGCCGCGCCATTGATTTGGGCAGCGGTGGCGATCTGTGAAATTTTAAAAATAAAGCTCCCGACCAGGGCACCCGGATCGGCGGTGGCCGTCGCGAGGGTCGCGTCGGAAGTTTGGGCCAGCGCACTCTTGTAGAACGAGGGGTCCTGCAACACCTTGATGTCAGCCTGCAAGGTGGTTAGATCGTCATTAAGGCTGGAATAGGCGGAGTTCTGCGCGTTCAGGGCGGTCTGCTGATTTTGCCAGGGCGTCTCGGCGTTCCGCTCCGCGTCAGCCAACTGCGTAACGACCGATTTCCAGTCAAATCCGGAGGCGAGTCCGGAAACAGAGAGAGAAGAATTACCGCTGCTGGTGGTCGAACTGCCGACGCTGGTCAGCGCGGTGGAGTTCAGAAACGAGCCGAGGCTCGAACTGCTGGTTGACGTTACGCTTGCCATATTTTCTTATTCTTCGGCCCTTTCGGGCGCTGCTTGACCTTTTTTTTCCGGGCCCATCACGGCGAAAGCTCGGACGGCGCTCGCGCGCCGTCCGAGAACTTTCACCATTTCGTCAAGCGTGCTTAAGCGAGGAGCTTCAGCGCGACTTGAGGAAGAGCATTCGCCTGGGCTAACATCGCCGTGCCGGTCTGCACGAGAATATTCTCCTTGGCGTAATTGGTGCTCTCCTGGGCGATGTCCACATCCATGATCTGGCTGTTCGCCGCCGAGAGGTTGTTGTTCAGGGTCGAGAGCTGGCTGCTGTAGTTGTTCAGCGTCTCGATGTTGGTACCCACCGCAGCGCGGTCAGACGCCAACTGGGTGATCGCCGCTTTGACCGCCGTCAACGCAGAGGCTGCGCCAGTGGTCGTGGCGATGGAGGCGCCCGACAAGGCAGTACTGTAGGTGTTAGTCGTGAGGTCGACACCCTTGTTGGTGAACCCATTGCCATCGCTGTCAATCGTGACCTGCATGTCCTTGCCGGCGAACAGGCTGACCCCGTTGAACTCCTTCGTGGAGACGTCGTTCACGTATTTGGCCAGGGTCTTGAACTCGTTGTCATACAACGAACGGTCGGCGTTCGACTTCGTCACGTCCTGCGCTTGCACGGACAATTCGCTCATACGGCCAAGCGCGTTGTTTACCTGTTGAAGGTAACCATCCTGCGTTTGGTTGAACGAAATGGCGTTGCCGACGTTGTTCATAGCCGCACTGTTGCGCCCCATCTGGGCCGTCAAGTTCATCGAAACGGCAAGACCCGCGCTATCATCCGCCGGCGAAACCACTTTCGATCCGGAGGACAAACGTGCGAGTGACTTGCTCAACATGGCGCTGGAATTACCCAGCAACCCTGCGGTTGTTTGTGCCGATATATTAGTATTAATGACCATAACTGCTGACTCCTTCCATGAGTCACCCCTTGCGGGGTTTTTTTATTACGTGACATCCCTGCCACGAGGCGCCTCTTTTCTTGGGCGTGCGCCTGTTATTCCTGCTGGCCATTTGAGGCCGCCAGCCGCCGTCTTCCCGCAGTTCCGTATCGGCAGGTTTTGCCGATACTTAAGCTGCGAAATTGTCTTTTGAGGGGAACAAATCGCCCCACAATCGCTCAAATGCCCCTGCCGCGCGCCAAACGCAGCCCCACGATTCGGGAAATCCAGCCAATGCCCTCGCCGCCAGAGGCGCCGGAATGCCGTCGCTGACCGTCCCCGTCAAGGAAGTCGCCATTCCTTTGGGGGTGGTGCAACGAGGTCCGGCGCTGCGAGTTTTCATTGGTTGGATGCGATGTTTCATTTTCTGATCTCTTACGTTTCTTCCACTGGATAATCCGGTCTTTTGCTTTTCGTTCACGGTTTTGGCAGGTTTCCCTTTGGATTCCCGGACGGCCCTCGGGCCGTCCGGGTTTACCGCCTGTCTTCACCGAAGTTTTATTGGAGCAACTTGAGCGCGATTTGCGGAAGAGAGTTTGCCTGGGCCAGCATGGCCGTGCCGCTCTGGACCAGGATGTTGAATTTAGCGTATTGGGTGCTTTCCTGCGCCACGTCCACATCCATGATCTGGCTGTTCGCCGCGGCAAGGTTGTTGTTCAATGCCGACAGCTGATTGCTGTAATCTGTCAGCGCTTCCATGTTGGCGCCGATGTTGGCGCGATCCGCGGCGAGGGTCGAGATGGCGGTCTTCACATTCGCCAACGCGGTGAACGCACCGAGTGTGGTGGTTACGGAATCCAACGAGAGGTTGGTGAAGGTCGCACCGGTCATGTCGACACCCGTCATATGGAACGGATTTCCATCGCTATCGATGGTGACATCCATGGGAGCGCCATTGAACAAGCTGACGCCGTTGAACTCCTTGGTGGCCACGTTGTTGATGTAGGTTGCCAGCGTGGAGTACTCTTGATCATACAGGCCGCGATCACTGCTTGATTTAGTGACGTCCTGCGCTTGAATGGACAGTTCGCTCATACGATTCAGGGCATTGGAAACCTGCTGGAGGTAACCGTCCTGGGTCTGGTTGAGCGAGATGGCATTCCCGACGTTATTCATCGCCGCGGTATTGCGGCCCATTTGCGCCTCCAAATTCATGGAGACGGCCAGACCGGCGCTATCGTCCGCGGGCGAAACTACTTTCGAACCGGAGGATAAGCGGGCCAGGGATTTACTGAGCTGAGTGGAGGATTGCATGAGCAGGTTTGCACTGCTCTGCGCCGACAGGTTGGTATTGATGACCATAATAACTCTTTCCGTGAGTCGCCCTTATTTAAGGGGCATTGATTTTGCGCAGCGTCCTTGCCGCGGGTGCGCATTTAAGGGCAGCGCACCGTTTTTTCCCGCCGGTTATTTCAGGCTCCCGGCTGCCTATCCCACTTCCGTGAGATGCCACTTAATCGGAGAAAGGCGCAGGTGCTTAAGAAAGAAAACGAGGAAAGTGAAAAAGAAATTTTCGGGGAAAATGAAAAAAAAGCTAAAGTGGTTTTTGGGCAGGTACGCGAAAAGACAATGGGAACGCGGAATTTATTCGGCGTGTTTTTAAGTTAACCAGAAGAACAACTCGCGGACTAAAGTCCGCGCTCCCAGGCATTAACCCTGGCTTGATCGCGGCGAAGAAACGGCGTATGAGCTTCGGGTGTTTGGATGAGTGACACGGACATAGAGGAGTCAAAGGATCAGCTCCGCGCGATGGCAGCGGGGCGTGGCGACGGCATTAACCTCGACACCAAGTTCCATTGGATCATTGACGGTTTGAAGCAGCCGGTTCCATTTTTCGAGCACTTGCGGGAGTTACTGCCACCGGATTCCGTTCTCTACGTGGAGGGCACGAATATCGCACCGGACGTTGCTGCATTCTATTCATCGCACCGCGCTCGCAACGCGGTGCCTGTGGTGCGCGATACGATTTCTCCAGTTCCCGATATTTATCACTTCACATTTACGGATGAAGTTTGCGCCGGCTTGCGCCAGTTTGCCAGGCGCCATCCAATTGCGAAGATGTTCGACCACATCAAGGCCTACCGCAGCGAGCATTTGCTTTTTACGTTTCACGATGCATTCGACGGTTGGCTACGAATATCCGACCATATTCCCGAGGAGGCCGTTGCCCGTTTTTGTCAGGCACTCGGAGCGTCCAGTCGCCCCGAGGAAACAAAAAAGCGCGACCCGGAGCGGCTTCGCGAACTTCTTTGGCACTCGAGCATCCCGATCAGGTGAGAATTCGATCTGAACGTGAACCTCGGTGGAAACGATTATGGAACCTATTGACAGGAAGATAATATCAAAATCATCTGCCCCGCCGAGAGGGTTCTTCGATCATTCGTCGAATTGAAAGTCCGTATCCAATCCCGGACTGCGGCGGCCCTCCGCCGCTTTGTCGGACGCCACCAATTCTCTGGACAATGGCTGATCCGATTGAATCACGCCTCCGTCCAAAGCTTTTTCGGGTAATCCCCGCGCACGATCAGACTGCGGATTCCTTCCACTACGAAGGGCCGATCTTCGCGGTAGGTCACGCCGAACCAGGCGTCCGTCGTACGGAGGACTTGGCAACGCTCCTTGCGCGAGCCGACCAGATCGTTCACGACTGAAGGAATATAAAACTCGGATTTTTCCTCCTGACCGTGGCGTTTCAAAAATTCGACCAATTGCTCACGCAGATGCGGAAACAGGCTGGTGGTAAATCCCCACATATTCATCGAGACGGGTTCGTCACCGCTCAGGCGCTGGATTGTTCCGCCGGCGTCCGGGTATTTCGCGCCGGCGCCGTCCTTCTCGATTTTCGTCAACTCCCGCACGCCTTCCAAATAACCATCCGCGCCGACCTGGCAAGCGCCGCGCGCCACACTGCCGAATTCCGAAAGCGTGTTGCGCAACGTGAAACCGACCATCGCGTAATCCGGCGAACCCGAGCGCAAATGCTCTGCCAGCACGCGAAACGAAGTGGCGCCGTAAAAATCATCCGCGTTGATCGCGGCGAATGGTTCGTGAATCACGTTTTCCGCCATCAGAATCGCCTGGCCGGTGCCCCACGGTTTGGTGCGATTGGGCGGAACGGAAAAACCGGCGGGCAATTTGTTCAATTCCTGAAAAACATATTCGACGGGCAATCGCTTCTCGAAGCGCGCGCCGATGGCCTCGCGGAACGCGCTCTCGATGTCGTGCCGGATGACAAACACAAGTTTGCCGAAGCCGGCGCGCACAGCGTCGAAGATGGAATAATCAATGATGGTTTCTCCCTCCGGGCCGACGGGGTCGATTTGTTTGAGGCCGCCGTAACGGCTGCCCATGCCGGCCGCGAGAACCAATAATGTCGGTTTGGTCATGGTAAATGTGATTGGCGTCAAGTAATCGCGGCGCGCAAAAAGGCAGTATCCCAATTTGGACTGCGCGGGCATGACCGCGTTTTGGAACTGGCAGACATGTCTGCCAGTCGGAAAGCGGCGACATGTCGCCGCACTCCAAATTTGGACGCCGCACGCAAAAATCCTGCGCGAGGGACGATATTCACGCTCTGCCGAATATAATTCGGCGATACAGCAGATTGAAAATCTGCGCTACAGTAAAGAAAGTTCAATCAACGTTTTGAATTCCGCGGAACAAAGGTCTCATTTGAAAGTCGGAGCCGACTCACATCAGCTGCCACAGTTCAAGGCGGCAGCAGGGTGACCGTGCCGGACGAACCGGTTCCGATAACCGAGGCGCGCAGGGCGTATTTCGCATCCGATTTTTTTGCGGGAAGATTGAGAACGTAGGCCGACTTGGTCGGATTGCGGGCGGCGAAACCATTGTGAACGTCGGTGACAACTTCGTTTCCGTTCTCCAGCAATGAAACGGATTGAATCACCAGCCCGGGACCGCGCCCGTATTGGAAGGTGACGCGATATTGGCCGGGCAGTTTGACTTGAGGCGTCACTTCCCATTCGAGATTGGTGCCGGCGGCATTGGTCGAGAGTTGCGCGGGAGACCATTCGCCGACTTTGACTGCGAGCTCGCGGCGATAATTCACGCCCAGCACGGCCAGCCGCTGTTCGTGGATTTGGAGCCGCCGGCTAAAGCCATCCCAATTGCGCGCGTCCTTCGGCGACCAATCCACTTCCGCGAGCGCACACAACCGGGGAAAGGCCATGTACTCGACATCCGCGAGCGAGGGAATGTACTCGGTCCACAAATTGCATTGAGCACCCCGGATGTGCGCCTGGAATTCCGCCGGCAAGGCGGCCGGGATCGGTTCGAACGAATAAACCCTTTCCAGCGGCAAAAATCCCCCGATGCCGGGAGGCTCCATGGCCACATCCAGCGATTGATAATAATCCAGGTAACAAAACTTCGTGGGGCTCATCACGACGTCGTGGCCATTGGTGGCGGCCAGCATCGCCCCACCCTGCCAATCCATGACGGCGGCGCTGGCCGGCAGTGGCGCTTCGGCGATTTCGCTCCACCCGATCATCGTTTTTCCGTGTTCAGCTACAAATTTTCCGATTCGGCCGGTGAACCAGCCTTGAAGTTCATCGAGTGTTTTCAGCCCTTCCGTTTTCATTCGCGCCTGGCAGGCCGGCGATTCTCCCCACGCCGTTTTTTTTACGGCGGCGTTCACCTCGTCGCCGCCGACATGAATGTATTTGCCCGGGAACAATTGAAACACCTCCAGTAATACGTCATCCAGGAATTTAAAAACCTCGTCGTTGCCCGCGCAAAAAACTCCTTTGTTCACGCCGGCGCTGGCATTCGCGGTGTAATTGCCCCCATCGCAACTCAACTCCGGGTAGGCGGACAGCGCCGCAATGGCGTGGCCGGGCATTTCAATTTCCGGCACCACCATGATGTGCCGGGAGTCGGCGTACGCGACGATTTCGCGGACATCTTCCTGCGTGTAGAAACCACCGTAACGCCCATCCGGCCCGTAGGCGCTCGGCGGAGCCACATCCCACGTCGGACGCACGTGATCGTCCGGGCGATTTGAATTATCGTCACCCGGCGGGGTAATCAGGCTTTGTTTTCGCCAGGCGCCGATTTCGGTCAGCTTCGGATATTTTTTAATTTCGATTCGCCAGCCCTGGTCGTCGGTCAGGTGCCAATGGAAGGTGTTCAATTTGTGCAGCGCCATTTCATCGAGCACGCGTTTGACTTCGTTCTTCGAAAAAAAGTGACGGCTCACGTCGAGCATGAACCCGCGCCATGGGAAACGGGGCTGGTCCTCGATATGCACGGTGAACGGAATCTCCCACGCGATATTGGTGACCGGAGCGGTGGCGAAAATTTGGGGCGGGAATAATTGCAGCAACGTTTGCACACCGTAAAACAAACCGGCCGGCGTGGGCGCTTTGATGGAGACAATATCGGCGGTGACATCCAATTCGTAACCTTCCGGGCCGAGGACGGATTTGGCGCCATTTGTCGTGAGTTGAATGACGGATTGTAACGGTTCGTCGTTGGTGGCGACGGGCAACCGGTATCCGGTCGACGCACGAAGTTTTGTCGCTAAATATTCACCGGTGGCGGCGGATGCTTCGTCGATGTGGATGCGGGTTTCGGGCGTCAGATGAAATCGGCCCTGGCGAGTTTCCATTTTTTGCGGTGCGGGAATGATGGCGGGGGCGGGCGGTTCCGCGGTGAGAGCGGTCACGGCGAAGGAACCAATAAAAATCGCAATCAGGTGTGCTCTCATCGTCGTCAATTTGCCCCGGGAAGGGAGAATGCGAAAGGGTGAATTGACCCCGCGGGCACGGTCCTGAAAAATTTTATTTTTTTTGACCCGGATTTGGTCGGATTTAGTCGAATTTACCCGAATGGACTGCGGCGACTGGGTGCCGCTTTCGGACTGGGAGACCGGTCTCCCAGTTTCAAAGCGCGGACATGTCCGAGCACTCCAAATCAGCGCGGAGTTGAGTCTTCGGACTTCTGACATCGGCCCTCTGACCTCCGCCCTGTCCCGCCTCCTATCTTTTCCCCAAATACCTTCCTTCATCCCGGGAGGATTATCACATGCGTGTCAAATGGAGGTGAGCCGCGGGAACACTGGGCGCTCTCGAAATAGGATTGCCTAATTCGAAAGCGCCAGGGGCTGGCGCACTCCAGGAAGCTCGGTGCATTCAAATGCTTCGGAACTCGCGCTAATGTCCTGAATTACAGCGACGCTCCGTTTTTTCCTTTCGGTGATAATTGTTGATAGAACCCGGAAATTTGCTTTCATACACAAGGACATGATCACAGAGGAGTTAACAAAGTCACCCTTACACGACTGCGGGCACAGTCAGTCGCGAAACAAGGGTTAGGTATATGGCCGTAAATCACGCCGATGGCACGATGTTCAGCTCGATAATAATCTGCCCCATCGCTGCCGGCGTTGGTGCCGCTCACGCCGGTGCCGGCTGGCTCACGGTATTTTTCATACCGGTTGGCCTGGTTGCGGGAGTTGGCATTTTTCGCTTTTGCCGAAAGCCTGTCTATTCCATTGCCGGATTCGGGATGAGCCTTGCATCAAAGATGCCGAAGAGTTGGATTCAGCAGGTTGTATCTTTGCCATTCTTTCTAATCTATATGATTTTGCCGTTGGCGATTGTAGGGGGCGCAGCATTTGGCATTTGGGCAGGAAGCATTTGGGTGGTCCAACACGTTTATATGATGGAACGATAGACCCACGCGCGTAAGCGGCGTTAACCAATCCGAAAAGATGTTGGCCCTTATACACGCACACACGCATCTGAGATTCGGTCACGGTTTTAGTCTGCGTTGGTACGAGATTGTTCTTCTGCCATTGGCCTGGATGGTGGTTTACCCCGATAAGGTTTTGGGGTGGTTGTTTCCGAACGCAAGCAAGGTGTATCAAATTGTTCTGCTTGAGGGCTACTATCGGTTTGCTTACCGTCGGAACGATCCTGTTGACGCGAACGTTTGCCGACATGATTTGGTGGACGCCGCTCGCGCTGGTATTATTTTGTTCGATCCTGCGGCTGATTTTGACTTTTGTGCTGCGATGAATTCGGCAAAGGCCGACACCACCCATTCAGAGTTGTGAGTTTCAACGGAATCACCCCAGGTAGACCCTCTCGGAGTCGGGCCAACCTGGGGCTGATTGCTGGAATCCTTTCAGGATTTTAAGACGGAGGACGGTGGGTCGACGGCGGGATCCTGACTTCGGACCTCGGATGGGCCGGTTCGATCAATTCGTCGAAACCGGTTCGCTCGATGAGAACAATAATTCCGTGTCCAAAAGCAAAATGGTCTGGTTGGTTTTAACCCGCTTCCCAATACGCCATTGCATGTTTCCACTTGGATCCGGCATGGTGGCCGACAGGGGCTCGATGCTGTTTTCCGGAATGCGTTCGACGGCTTCCATCACGTCAATGCTGACGGCGAAACGTTTCTCTCCGCGGCATAACACCACCGCGAGCTCCCGATGGTGCTCCAGCAAAATCCCGCGGGCCTCCTCAAACAATTTCGAGAGCTCCGCAAGTTCCATGCTTCGGCGCGCGGCCAGCAGTTCCAAGGCGCCACCCTGATCGCCACGCTCAGTCAGTCGCAGGACTTCATCGGCGGTGGCGTGGATGATTTTGTGCGGCTCATCCATTTTTTTGAGCGCCATTTTTAACAGGCTGTTGTCCGTCTGATAATTGTCGTACCACAACCCGAATTTGCAGGCATGGGGATCCCTCGACATTGTGAACGGCCGTTTTTCGCGCACGGACGCCTCCAGATCGGTCAGCCAGTTGTTGTGATCCTGTTCCCGGTCACGAAGCAACTGAATCAACGCGTCGAGTTCCACTTTCGCTGAGGGAAGACCCAGTTTCACGCGCAGATCGACCAATTGCATCACCTTGCCCCGCAAATTGATCACTCCCCGAATTTCCGGCGGCATATCGGGAATGCTCACCACCTTCGGCAGCAGGACGATCTCCCGGACGCTTTCGGAACTGACGGCGTAAAGACCATCTTTGATTTGAAAAATCACGAAGGGAAGATTGCTCGATAATACAGCTTTCATGTTTTGAATAAGCGAATATACAAACCCGTTTTTGGTTATCGGAGCTTCGCAGCACGCACTTTACGCGGATTTTGGCAAAAACCTTCCTTCCCTTGCCATCGGCGGAGGTCAGAGGTCAGAGGTCAGAGGTCAGAGGTCAGAGGTCAGAGGTCAGAGGTCAGAGGTCAGAGGCCAGAGGTCGGAAGGCAGAGGTCGGAGAACAGGTCGGAGGCTGGACATCTTTGTTGGCTGCGTGGATGGGTTGAAAGGTTCCCCCAAAGCCATTGGAAACGGGGCTCTCGCCCAACGACCTCTGACCTCCGCCCTCCACCCTCCCCCGGACTGGCGAGCTTCCTGCTAAACCACCATTTAACACCGCATTTGTGCGGTTCAGATCAACAATGAAAGACTAAATGGGCGCACTCAGCGACAGAATGCGATTACTCCTGAAGTACGGCGACTTATGGCTCGTCGTAGGGCTGTTTGGCACGATTTTGCTGTTGATTCTGCCTGTCGCACCTTTCATTCTCGACCTGTTATTGACGGTCAGTATCGGGCTTTCGCTGTTGACTCTCCTGGTCATTCTTTACCTGCGAACCCCGGCAGAATTTACCGGTTTCCCCACCCTGCTCCTGTTTATCACCTTGTACCGCCTGGCGCTTAATGTGGCGTCCACGCGCCTGATTTTGCTCGACGGTTATGCCGGGCACATCATTGAGGCGTTCGGTAATTTCGTCGTTCGCGGCAACTATGTCGTTGGGCTGGTGGTGTTTCTGATTCTGGTGCTGATCAATTTTATCGTCATCACCAAGGGTGCCGGGCGCATCGCGGAAGTGGCGGCGCGGTTCACGTTGGATGCGTTGCCGGGCAAGCAAATGGCCATTGACGCCGAATTGAACGCCGGGCTCATCAACGAAGCCGAGGCGCGCGCGCGGCGCAAATCAGTCGAGGAAGAGGCGGATTTCTACGGTGCGATGGACGGCGCCAGCAAGTTTGTGCGCGGTGACGCCATCGCGGCGATTCTCATCACGTTGATTAATATCGTGGGCGGTTTCGCCATCGGCATCGTGCAAAAAAACATGACGATGGCGGAATCGCTGCAGCGATTCACGTTGCTGTCGATCGGGGACGGTTTGGTGTCGCAAATCCCGGCGCTGATCACCTCCGTGGCGGCGGGCATTCTCATCACGCGCGCCACGGCGAAGAACAGCCTCGGCCATGAACTCGGGCGGCAGCTTTTATTTTATCCGCGTGCGCTCACGATTCTCGCGGGGATGTTGACAGTAATGGCGCTGGTGCCGGGTTTGCCGACAATTCCGTTCCTCACGATGGCGGTGGTGGTCGGCTTGGTTTCATACACGTTGCATCGTCACGGAATGCCTGAAGCGGCCGGCGCCACTGCTCCCGCCGCGGCGCTGACCGGCGGCAAAGCCGAGGATGCGAAGGCGAAAGCAGCCCTGCCGGGCGCGGCGACTTCAGCGGAAGCACGCGCGACGGACAAGCTTGAAAGTCTGCTCTCACTGGACACGTTGCAGATTGAGCTGGGCTACGGCCTGGTTTCCATGGCGGACGCGCGCAAGGGCGGCGATTTGCTGGAACGCGTGACGGGCGTGCGGCGCAATTTTGTGCAGGAGATGGGCATGCTGATTCCGCCCATTCGGTTGCGCGACAATTTGCAGTTGAGCACGAACGAATATCGTTTTGTGCTGAAGGGAAATCCGATTTCGCAGGGGCAGCTCATGCCGGGCCATTGGCTGGCGATGAACGCCACGAACAGCAAGACGACGCTCAAGGGAATCCCGACCGTGGAGCCGGTGTTTCAATTGCCCGCGACGTGGGTGACGGACGTGGAACGCAAGAGCGCCGAAGTGGCGGGCTACACGGTGGTGGACGCGGTGTCGGTGATGGTAACGCATCTTTCCGAGACGGTGCGGCGGCATTGCCATGAGATTCTCACGCGCCAGGATGTGCAGTCGTTGCTGGATAATTTGAAACAAACCAACCCGGCGGTGGTGAATGAATTGGTCCCGGCGCAACTGACCGTGGGCCAGGTGCAGCGCATTTTGCAGAACCTGCTCGCGGAGGGAATTTCGATCCGCAATCTCGCGGGAATCCTCGAAAAGGTGAGCGATTACGCGTCGGTCACAAAAAATCCGGATGAGCTTTCCGAACACGCGCGCCGCGCGTTGGGGCCGCAAATCACGAAGCCGTACCAATCGGACAACGGCGGTCTGCGCGCGATCACGATTGATCCCCGCCTGGAGCAACAGCTCTCGCAGGGCGTGCGGCAATCCGCGAGCGAAGTGGCGCTGATCATTGAGCCGCGGATGGCGCGGCACGTGATGGAAGCGCTCTCGAAATTGATTCAACAAATGCTGTCGGCAGGACATCCGCCGGTGATTTTGTGCGCGCCGCAATTGCGGCTGGCGTTCCGGAGATTTTTCGAAAACACGTTTTCCGATCTGGCGGTGCTCTCCTATTCGGAAGTCCCGGCGCGGGTGCAGGTGCAAAACGCGGCGGTGATCCCGGCGATGGAATGAAGATGAAGAAAACATCGAACATCGAACGCCAAACTTTGAACGCCGAAGGCTCCGAACTTCGATGTTCGATGTTCGGCGTTCGGCGTTCGGCGTTTTCCGGAGACAAGGGGGCCGCATGAAAATCGTTCCTTTCATCGCCGAAAACGCCGCGAATGCCCTGGCGCAAATTCATGAGAAGCTGGGGCCGGACGCGGTCGTGTTGAGCATTCGCCGATTGCCCGCGCATGGGGTGGCGTGGCTGTGGAACCGCCAGGGGCACGTCGAAGTTCTGGCCGCGGTATTGACCGAACGCGAGACCGTCGAGGCGGCGGCGAGCCTGCCCGAGGTGCTCGAAACCAGCCATATCAAATGGGACGATTCAATCGATTTAAATCCGCCATCCGAGGGCAGCAGACGTTCCCGACCGTGGCGGAGCATCACCTGGCTGGAATCGCTCGGACTATTGCCGGCATTTGCGAATGTCTTGGAAGACCGCGTCCGCACCCGGCAGGGTGACAAACCGCCCACCACACCGACGGCCGAATGGTCGGCAGTGCGCGGAGCATTGATGGAATTCTGGCGGCCGCCCGCGAACAACGCCCAAAAACGAACGCACGTTTTTATCGGTCCTCCGGGCTCCGGAAAGACCACGGTGCTGTGCAAATGGCTCACGGCTTCCGTGTTAAGTGAAGAACACACGGCATCCGTCTGGCGTTTGGACGGCGCGAGCGCCAACACGTCGGAATTTCTCAGTGTGCATTGCGAAATGCTCGGGGTGCCCATTGCGCGGTATTGGAGTGAGAACAACGCCACGGCCGACATCGGTTTTGTGGATTTGCCCGGCGTGGAATGCAACGATTCGCGGGGATTGGCGTCGCTGCGCGAACAAATCACCGCCCTGCCCTCCCCCTGCATCCACCTGGTGCTGAACGCGGCCTATGAAACCACGGTTTTATTTGAGCAATATCGCACTTTTGCGGCTTTGAAGCCGGACGATCTGATTTTCACGCACCTCGATGAAGAGCGGCAACGGGTAAAACTCTGGAATTTTGTATTGGGCACAAATTGCTCCATACATTTCCTGAGCGCCGGGCAAAAAATTCCGGGTGAATTCCTGCGCGCCGAGTCGGCGCTGTTATTTCCACAAGAGAATCGTCTGTAAACATTGGGGTTGACGGAACCGAGGCGGAAGCCGGCTCACGCTGGCAGACGTTCTGCTAAAGACTATCGAATTGTATGAAGGCGTTAATTGTTCTAGGGGCAATAGTGGGTTTCGTGACGGGCGCGGGATTCGGCCTGGCTGGCGACAGCCCCTGGCCGACGGCGTTATGGCGCGCGTGCGCAGCAGCGCTGGCAGCGGCCATTCTAACCCGTTGGTGGAGCAAGGTTTGGGTGCAAAGTCTTCAGGATTCCATCGAACAACGCCATCATCCCCGTCCGAGCAACCCTACTAAACCCGCCGCAAAAACATGAGCACCTGTTGCGAATCCACTCCGGAACGACTTCAAAAAGCCGAAACACGCCGCGTCGCCCAAGACCTCTGGAAACGTTACCATCAGCAGGCTGATACCCACATCGAAAACGATCTCGTTCAACAATATCTGCCCCTGGTGAGTTCCATTCTGGGTCGTCTGGCGATGACCTTGCCCGATCATGTGGACCAGGACGACTTGCAGAGCGCCGGGCTCGTGGGACTGCTGCAGGCCTTGCGCAATTACGATCCGGCCAGCGGAAATTCTTTTGAAACTTATGCGCGCGTGCGCATTCGCGGCGCCATGCTGGATGAACTGCGGCGGATGGATTGGGTCCCGCGCACCGTTCACGAAAAAGCCCGGAAAATTCAGCACACCATGGCGGAACTTGAACAACGGCTCGGCCGTTCCCCCACCGAAGCGCAGGTCGCTAAAGCCATGGATTTGTCCCTGGGCGATTACGCGAAGCTGCTGGATGAAGTGCGGCCCGCGGCGTTCGTGTGCCTGGATGCCGTGTCTTCCTATGAAAATGGCGACACCGGCAGCTTGTATGAAGTCGTGGCGGACACCAGCGAAGAGGGTCCCGCCGAGCAGGCCTCGCAACACGAATTGAAAAACGTCGTGCTCGAACGGCTCAAGGAACTGCCGGAGATTCAACAGAAAGTTCTCGCGCTGTATTACGGCGAAGATTTACACCTGCGCGAAATCGCGGAGGTTTTTGGGCTGACCGAATCCCGGATCTGCCAGATTCACTCTCAGGCGATCCTGGCCATTCGCGCTTATGTGCAGCGGTTTGAGTCCGGCATGGCAGGGCGGCCCGCCACCACTAGCACCTCATGATCATCGTCATCGGTTTCACAATAGTCATCGCCAGCGTTTTGGGAGGGTTTGCGATGGGCGGAGGACATATCCTGGCCCTGGTGCACCCGAACGAACTCATCATTATCGCGGGCGGCGCCATCGGCGCCATGATCGTCATGTCCCCGCGCAAAGTGCTCAAGGACCTTTTCACGGGCATGATCTCCTGCCTGAAAGGAGCCCCCCACGGCCGCGCGTCTTACGATGAATTGCTCAAACTGCTTTACGAACTTTTCCTGCTCGGCCGGCGCAACGGCATGATCGCGTTGGAAGAACACGTGATGGAGCCTCAGACCAGCCAGATTTTTCAAAAATATCCGCTCTTCACCAAAAATCATCACGCAGTCGAATTTCTCTGCGGCAGCCTGCGGCCGATCATCGACGGGAAGATCAAACCCGACCAGTTGCGATTGCTGCTCGATGTCGAGTTGGGGCGCATGGAAGAGGATCATCACGCGCCCGTGAACGTGCTCACCAAAACCGGCGACGCCATGCCGGGCTTCGGCATTGTGGCGGCGGTGCTCGGCATCGTCATCACCATGGCGTCCATCACGGGTTCGGTGGATAAAATCGGCGAGAATGTGGCCGCCGCGCTGGTGGGCACCTTCCTGGGCATCCTGATTGCCTACGGCTTCATCAATCCCCTGGCGATGAACCTGGAATTTATTGGCGCGGCGGAACTTGACTACACCCGTTGCATTGCGGCGTGTGTCACCGGATTTGCCGGCGGCATGGCCCCGGTCACGGCGGTCGAATTGGGCCGGCGCGGTCTCAGCGCCGAACTCCGTCCCACGGCGGACGAGATGGAGCAGATGTTCAAGAGCCTGAAAACGGCCGCGAAATAGAATACCCATGAGCAAGAAACGCCATCCTCACCACGGCGGCTCCTGGAAAGTTGCTTACGCGGATTTCGTCACGGCCATGATGGCCCTGTTTCTTTGTCTTTGGTTGACGGCCCAGGACACCAAGATCAAGGACGCCGTCGAACGCGCCTTCACAAATCCGTTTTCATCCGTCACGAAGGAATCCACCGGCCTCATCCCGAACAAGGAAAAAACGTCGTCTGAAAAGCAGGCGGGTAAATTCACGTCGGTTTCGGCGGTGGAAATGGAAACGATGCGGCACGTCAGTGAAGATCTCACGAAGCTGCTGCAACAACAGGACGAGGCGGAGAGCAGCGTCAAGATCGAGCTCACGCCGGACGGGTTGCGAATCAATATTTTCGACCGGTCCCACAAGCCGATTTTTGAGCCGGACACCGATGCCTTCACACCCTATGGCGCTTGGGTTTTTTCGACGCTGGCCTGGGAAATCTCGCGCTACAAGACCTTCAAAATCGAATTGGAAGGCCACACGAAAACCAACACGGACCCCGGGCGCGAATCCGGAAGCAAATGGGAGCTTTCCACCGAACGCGCCAACGCCGCGCGAATCAAGGTGGTGCAGAACGGCGTGCTCGACGGGCAAATCTGTCAGGTTTCCGGTTACGCCGACACCGCGCCGATGCCTAATTCCCCGCCGGAAGCTGAAATTAACCGTCGCGTGACCGTGATGCTGAAGCTTAAAGAATCGGTCGACGCCTTGCCCACAACCACCACGGCCAACGTTTCCGAAAATGACACCCACCTCAACTGAGTCCTTCGTGCCGCTTACGACCGCCCTCCCCGGCTCCTCCGGTGACCGCGCCGAATTCCGAGCCACGGTCGTGTCGCAACCCGGCAACACCCACAAATTTCCAACCGGGTCGGCAGCTTCCTTCAAGGCGGGATTGCGCGCGGGAAATTGCGAGCCGCAAGTGAGCCTTCAGCGCGATGGGAATCGCGTGACGGGAATCCGCGTCCAATGTTCCTGCGGCGAGGTGATCGAACTGGCGTGCGTTTTCGAAGCCGCGCCGCCCGCTCCCCCGGTCTCCGTGGCGCCTCCAGCGGTCGCGGTACCGGAACCGGCAACAATGCCCCAGCTGGCCGCCGCGGAGCCCACGCCCGGCAAAATCTGCAAGGATTCCGGGAAGGTTTTGCCAACTCCAACCTCTAAACGACCAAAAGTGCCCGAAAAACCCGGTGGCACATCCGCTGCTAAACGACGTTCTGCATGAACGTCAGTTTGTACCAGGCCGCCGCCGCGATGAATGCGAATTCACGCTGGCAGGAGTTGATCTCAGACAATTTGGCGGATAGTTCAGTTCCCGGCGCGCGTAAACAGGATGTTTCTTTTTCCGCCATCGAAGCGGGGCTCCCTTCCGGCCAACTCGGCCTGAATGGCGAGCGTTTTGTCATGCCCTCCGCTCGCGGAGTCATCAATTTTTCGCAAGGTGAAATTAATCCAACGGGCGTGACGACGGATTTCGCCGTCGACGGGCCCGGGTTCCTCCAGGTGCAAATGCCCAACGGCAATACGGCCTACACGCGCGACGGAGAACTCCACCTGAATGCCCAAGGGCAATTGGTGACCAAGCGCGGGTATCCGATCGCCGGCGACGGCGGCCCGATCCAGCTTGATCCGAATAATTCCGCGCCGATGACCGTCTCGGCCACCGGCCAGGTGAGCCAGGGCGGGGAAGCCAAGGGCAAGATCCGTGTCGTTGAATTTAAAGATCCGCACGATCTCACGGTGATGGGACAAGGATATTATCTCGGGGCCAAATCCGGACCGAAGCCGACCGACGCGCAATCGACGGCCCTGCGGCAGGGTTATCTCGAAGGCGCCAATACTTCGCCGACGGTCGAAATGTCGAGCCTCATCACGGCGATGCGAATGTTCGAATCGAACCAGAAAGTGATTCAGATGCAGGACGACCGCATGGGACGGGTCATCACTGATCTGGGAGGAACCTCATGAGTCTAACCTCCAAAGGCCAAAGGCCAATGTCGTCCACCCGAAACTCATCACTTTAATATGTTACGCGCACTTTATTCAGCAGCGGCCGGGATGGAGTCACAGCAGCTCAATCTCGACGTCATCTCGAACAACCTCGCGAACGTCAACACCACCGGCTTCAAACGGAGCAAGGCGGAATTTCAGGAATTACTGTATCAAACGACGCGCGCACCCGGCGCCGATCAGGGCTCGGGCAATACTCTGCCGACCGGCATCCAGGTGGGTCAAGGCTCGAAGGCCGTGGCCACCGCCCGCGTTTTCACCAATGGCGATTTGAGCCAAACCGGCGAGCAACTCGATGTCGCGGTGCAGGGTGATGGATTTTTCGAAGTGCAAATGCCCGACGGCACGCTGGCCTACACGCGCGATGGCGGGTTCAAGAGTTCTTCCGACGGCCGCATCGTCACAAGCGACGGCCTGCCGCTCCAAGCCGGTTTCCAACCGATCCCCGCGGGGACGACGAATGTCACCATCGGTTCCAGCGGGAATGTCACTTACACGGGCGCGAACGGCAGCACGACTTTTCAAGTGCAGCTCGTGCGTTTTGCGAACCCGTCCGGGTTGGAAAGCATGGGTGGGAATCTATACCGTGAAACGGCCGCCTCCGGCACGCCGCAGCTCGGCACTCCCGGGTCGAACGGTTTCGGCACGCTGAACCAGGGTTATCTCGAACTTTCCAACGTCAAGGTGGTGGAGGAAATGGTGAACTTGATCATGGCGCAACGCGCTTACGAAGTGAATTCGAAGGCGGTGCAGGCCTCGGATGAAATGATGCAAACGGCGAATGGCATGCATCGCTGAGGAATGTAAAAATGAAGATCAGAACAACCAACATCCAACATCCAACATCCAACATCCAGATGCGCGACAGGCGGACCATTGGTTGTTGGTTGTTGTTAACCATGTTCTTCCTCGCCGCCCTGCCCCTTCGCGCCGAGGAGCCGGCGGCAGCGCCCGTCACCCGGACTTTGGACCAGGCGGAATTGACTTTGCTGCTCACCCAGACGTTGCAACAAGACTACGTGAAGG
>Ga0265338_10002166_pt1 | contig 30168 bp, 34 predicted proteins | sample 42126metaG_FD_193579 | JGI IMG/M metagenome (GOLD analysis project Ga0265338, IMG submission 193579) | Rhizosphere microbial communities from Carex aquatilis grown in University of Washington, Seatle, WA, United States - 4-21-26 metaG | ecosystem: Host-associated > Plants > Roots > Rhizosphere...
AAAATCACCGGACCACTATGAAGCCCAAATTCCTGTTGAGCCTGATGCTCCTTTGCTTTGCGGCCAGCCGTTCCATGGCGGACGACATCACCACGCTTGACGGGCAAAAATATCCGGGCGTCCGGGAAGTGTCCCCGAAGCTCAAGGGCCTCTTCTTTGTGACCGGCGACGGGGCGTCAATGAAGGGCGTGACCGTCGCCTATACCAATTTGTCGCAGGCGACGAAGGACCAGTATCATTGCGACCCTTACGAACTGGCGATGGCCTTCGCGCGGCAAAACCAGATCGTCTATTTGAACAGGAATCTTGCGTTCTCGCTCGACAACCTTGAAGCCGCCAAGAAAAAGGCCCGCGATGAAAAGAAGCCGCTGGGGTTTATCATGGAATGGGACGACTTCTTTGTTCCGGCGTATCCGGTGGGGGATTACAGCCAGAATGCCATGGCCCACTTCTACGATGTCTTTCACGACAACCTGGTGCTCGTGTTTGTGCGGCATGAAAGTGAACTCGGCAAGGTTCCCCCCGCGGTGAGTCAAGGCTTCAGCGGCCCTGACGAAGGTGGTTACGCCCCGAGCATGGCGGTGGTCACGGCGGATTGTTCCCACTACATTTGCGAGATTCCCTACAGCAAAAAAGACTTCACCGGTCGCGAGCAGATTTTCCGGCAGAAAATAGGGGTGATAAAACAATTCCTAGCGGCAAACGGGGGCAATTAAACTTGGCGTGCGCTTTAGTGAAGCGTGGCGGCATCGGTTGAAAGTTGAGCCTTGAATGCCTGCTCGCGATTTAAAATCAATTCGTTAAAGAATTATCAGGTTCGATTGACTCGTCTGCGGAAGCAGAAGCATTGCCGCCAGCAATTTGCCGACGCAGCCATTCTTCATAGTCCTGAACCTGATTCAAATCTTCAATGGAAAGCGAAACGCCAGACGAAGAATGAGCAACGCAATTTCGCTTTTGATTAAGCTCCTCCATCCATTGCGTACCTTTATCTTTGCCGACACCCTTCTTCCCATATGCAAATATTTCTGAAAACAATTCCCAATTGTCGGTGACAATCTTTCGGTAATGGATGAGGTCAAAGTATTTTTCCTTCCCGCCCCGCTTCCCATCGTCCTCCTCGAATCGCTTTGTTACTTCAAGTCGGACCTGTTTGGGCACGCCCTCCATCCACCAATCTGAATCTTCCTCACCAAATTCTTCCTTCAAATCTGATATTATTTGTTTCTGCAAAGTCATTTCAATGCGGTCAATGATTTCTTTTGCTTTGCTGTTGGTTTGTGCTTTTTCTTTTTCCAGAAACTCATCTAGACCGTCTGGGTTGAAGTCTAGGTATGTTTCCCTGATGGCTTTTTCACCGTGTCGCACACGAGTGCCGACACCTTGCGCGCCACGAAGGTCGCGAAACTTTTTCCGTTCGTCTTCCGACAAAGAGCCAAGATATGCTGCCAATGCCTCGCCGTATTTCTTTACGAACTCAAACAAGTCGCCAGCGTCACGATCAATAAGTTTTTTGCCCTGTTTTTCGAGATGTTGAAAAACGCTCTTTAAGACACCGACCCCCGCTCCGACACCGTCGTTCATGGCGAGGCCAGGAGAAGAAGAGGATGGCAATAATGAATTGGACGTGTATGTGAAATCCCTGCAAGGCGAAAAGACAAACGACTGGGCGGCGAGCATCGGGCGATTTCTTGCTGGCAACCTGTCTGAGAGCAATTTCCTCAGCCAGGCCACCACGACCGCCAAGCGTCCGAGCGCGATAATCAGTCAGGTTTGCGAATCCTTTTACTATGCGGGAATGAAACACAAACTCGCCGGCGACAAACAACAAGCCATTGATTTATTCCAAAAATGCTTGAACACAGGAAATGACAACAACTTTGGATACCTGAGCGCCCGGGTTGAAATGAACACAAATAATATTAGCAGTGCAGCCGACGCGTTTCTTCCACAACCAAACCTGACTGGCGCGATGCCTGACGATCAGATTCTCCAAACCTTGGGACTTAATTCGGCCACACTCACGACTCACGTTACTCAGGGCAAGGACGGCCATTCTACTGCATATTCGGCAGACAACGACCAAGTGACCATTACGCGGTCGGCGGTAACCGGGGTTGTAGTAGTCCGGTCACGACCCCAAGGAACACAAACGTGGAATTTACAATAAAAAGAAACTGGCAATGAGAAATAAACATCATATTTCTCTGCACCTTGGCGTCTTGGCGGTTCAATCTTCACCTTAAATCCGGGCAGCCACTGCTTTGGCCATGTTGGCTGCGTTCGGAGGAAACTTGGCATCCAGCATCTTTTTAAACGCGCTCATTTCCGTTGCTGACATCTGGCAACGATCCGACGACCCGCATGGCGATGTAAACGCCGTCGATTTCCGTCGCCTTCCTTCGCGTTCATCGCGCGAAACATTCCTTCATCGGCGAAAATCTGTGTGAATCTGTGGCTGAAACCTTGGCGGTTAAATCCGCGACGCCGGATTATGGCTGCACGTTGGCCGTGGTGTCTGGAGAAATGCGGAAGACGACCTGAGGCATCGCCAATTTCGTTGGGATCGAGGGCCGTGATGCCGGCTCCGGCAATCGAACATTGAGGCCACCGTGGCGGTAACCGGCGGACATGAGTATTTTTTGGAGAAAGGCGGGCACGCTGCTGGATTGGAGCATACGTTGATGGAGGTTGAGGTTGTTCTTCAGTCCCGAGCTCTTGACGAGACAGGATTCCGCCAAAAGCAGGCGTCGCGCCGGAGACGCTGCCTGGGTAGTGGAGAAAGTAGATGCTTTGCTCATAGGAATCATTATTACTCCACGGATGGGAAAAGCTATGGGGTAAAACCCTACCTTGGTTTCCTCGCCCAGGCTGGGCGCTTAAAGCGGGTCGGTGATTGAGATTGACGCACCCCAATAATCGCCAGGGCAGGATGGCTGGAGACGAGGTGACGAGTCTGGATCCGCAACCGGGACCAGCCGCCTCACGCCGGTTCCGAACGGAACTGTCACCACCGCGGATCCCGCCATGCGGGACTTATCACCCGCGAACTGGAAGTCCTTGCGGACGGCCATATCACCCATCCCGATACATATGGGTAAAACACCCCATTGTGGTTCAAGCAACAGAGCGGGTATAATTGTTGTTCAAAAAATGCGGGCGCGAGCATGACCGAACGGATTGCCTGGCCTCAATGGCAGCAAACAATGAAGGGGAATATTTGAAATGAAAAAATTTATTCAGATGTTTGGGGAATATGTCAGATTCATTCCGACCGGGGAGATCCTCAAACTGAGAAGCTACGATCGACAAAGCCAAACGCTTGAAATTGAATTTCCGAATGGCGGTTCCACCCTAGCCCGCCCGCATGAGATTGACCGGATTACACAAGATGAGGAGTCAGAAATTCGTCGCTCGGAAAAATAAATTTAATCAGGACGCCCGCGCAACACCTTCGTTCCTTTCGTTTGCTTCTGTGAGTCGTTTAAAATCCGCCGGCAGTTCCAAGTCTTGCGTGACGCCGGATTATCGTTCCACGTCGAACGCGGCCTTTGGCGTCTGCCATGAACGCCAACGGTGTTCGCATCATTCAGCCCAGGGTTGGTCCGAGTGGACTGGCGAGGAACTACCCTGGGTTCTCGTCCAAACCAAATATGCAACCCTGACAGGGTTGTATCGGTTTTCCACAAATACCCGGCGTAGTCCGATTGCATCGGCCAACACCGGGCTGAATGATTCAATCCCTTTGGGATTGTTCGTCGCCCAAACTGATCCGTCTTCGCGAGGCTACGCCGTGACAGGCCTGGCTGGAGCCGGGCCATCCGGCCAGTGATTACCACACAAATGGAGCGAGCCGGTATGGAGTGCGCCCGCAGTATTCGCGGTAGCCGGGCAAATCGCGCTGCAGAACCTTTTCTTCGTTGAGCAGTCGCAAAATAATAATCGGCGCAATGAGCGCGGCCATGGGCAGCGCCACAAATGAACCCAGCGCCAGCGGAATCCAAAGCCAGATGAGGAGCGACACTGAATACATTGGATGTCGCACGAAGCGGTAAGGGCCGTGGTCCGCCACGGTCTGGCCAGCTACAATTTGAATGATGCTGGCGGCAAACCGGTTGGCATTGAAAACGGGAATGAACAGGCAATAACATCCGGCATAGCCGAGCAGGGCCAGCACCGTCAGCCACCACGGCACCGGCGTCAGGTAAGTTTGCGACCAGCCCAAGCGGTGATCCAAACCGCATAATACATAAGCAATGACGGAAACAATTTTCATCAGGAACATGATGAATTTCTGGGCGATGACCTTTTCCTTGCGCAACAGCCGCCGCGCGAGCAGTTCGCGATCGTATTTGTAAAAATAGGTGCAGAAAACAATCGCGACGATGAGGTTCACTCCCATAAAAGACCAGCCCTGCCAGTAATGCAACGTGCCGGGAACAAACAGCAGAATGACCAGCACTATTTGTTGGATCAGTCCCAAGCCAATCAGTCGCGTCAGGAGATTTTTGGTCGGTTGAATTTCCAATCGCCGGAGATTACCACGTTTGCTGGCGCCTTACCAGCCGCCATCACATCAGCAGCAGCGTCTGGCGACTGCCGTAAAGTTGTTTTCGAGTGGATGACAGGATTTACAGGATGCGGTTGGGAGACAGGAGATGGCAGGTGGGAGTTCAGGAAAAATCCAAAATCCTGTTCATCAGGTTAATCCTGTCAAAGGGCCATGCAGTTCATCACGTCCTCCGCGTCTTGGCGGTTAAATCTGCTGGCGGGTCAGCCGACGGGTTGCCGCTTTTTGGCCGATGACGGTTTGGATCGGGATTGGCCGTTTCCGTGGCCGAGAAATTTGCGCATGCAGTGGGACAGCTCGACCATGTCGATGGGTTTTTGAAAAACAAACCGGAACGGAGCATATCGGGAAGCCGACAGATCCGGCGGTTGGTTCAGACCCGTCATCAGGATGACCGGCAGCTCGGGGCGGATGGCCCCCAATTCCTCCGCCAGATCGGCTCCCTGCAAACCGGGCATCGTGTGGTCGGTGATGACCATATCGAAACGATCCGGATCGGCGCGGAACGTGTTCACGGCTTCCTGGCTGTCCGCCCGGGTGATGACCCGGTACCCCATTTTGCGCAGTTGTTGCTGCAACATGTCCAACACGGGCGTTTCGTCGTCCACCACGAGGATTTGTTCGCGGTGTCCACGCAGGATCTCGTCCGGATCCGCCCAAACCGGGGTGGGCGGTTCCGGAGATTGGGGAAGGTAAATATGGAACGCGGTGCCCTGGCCTTCCTGGCTGTTCACCTTGATGTATCCGCCGCTGCGGCTGACGATTTTTTGGACCAGGGTCAACCCCAAACCAGTGCCCCGGCCGGGGGCCTTGGTGGTGAAGAAGGGTTCAAAAATTCTCTCGACGACCTCGGGGCTCATACCGCGGCCGGTGTCGCGGACCATCAGATGCACATAGTCACCGGCGGGAATGGACAGGGAGTCTGAGTGGGATTCAAGATGCAGGGCATCCAATTCGTATTCCAAGCGACCGCCTTTCGATTTCATCGCATACCCCGCATTGGTGCCGAGGTTCATGATGACCTGATGCATTTCGGTGGCATCCGCCACCACCACGTCCCGGTCCGTCCGGATGTCCACGTGGATGGCGATGGACGACGGCAGCGTGGCCAGGAGCATTTTCACACCTTCCTTGAGGATGGCGCCGAGCTTGAGCGGATGACGCTCGGTGTCCGCCGGCCGGCTGAAGGTAAGAATCCGCTTGATGAGGTCCTTGGCCCGGTGGGCGGATTTGAGCACCATTTGCAGATTGTCCCGGCTCGCGCCCTTGATCTGCGGGTCAATCAAGGCCAGTTCGGTGTAGCCGAGGATGGCGCAGAGAATATTGTTGAAATCGTGGGCCATGCCGCCTGCCAGGGTACCGATGGCATCCAATTTTTGGGCGTGCAACATTTGCTTTTCGAGTTTGGCCCGTTCGGCTTCGGCTTCCTTGCGGTCGGTGATGTTGTCGATGAACCCTTCGTAGTGATGGACCGCGCCGGTGACGTCCCGGACGGCACGGGCGCTTTCCGAAATCCAGATGACGCTGCCATCGCGCCGACGCACCTGATATTCCAGTCCGTGAACAAACCCGGTCTGCTCGATTTGCTCCTTGAACCGTTGCCGGAAGGCGGCGTCCACATAAATCTGGGTTTGGATGTCGGACACCTGCTGCATCAATTCCTCCGGGTGTTCGTAGCCGTACATCCGGGCCAGGGCGGCATTCACGACCAGATAACGGCCATCGGGCGTGCTTTGATAAATACCTTCAATGGCATTCTCGAACATGCCGCGGTATCGGGTCTCGGCCTCTTTCAACTGCAAAAATGTTGTGTCGCTGTTCATCTCTTCTCTCACCTACAGCGTGGGTAAGCAGTTCACCTGCCAACGTTTACGCAGTTAAAGCATGGGTTTTACACAGACGGCAGCCGGCAACCGGCGTCTGCGAAACGTGCCGTCTGTGCAAGGTAGGGACGGCGGGCTCCGCCGTCCGCGCCCCGAGCGGGCGCAATCCCGCAATGTGGGACGGGGCTTTACCGCCGGTGACATCGCAGCGCGGCGTCCCTTACCAACAACCGTTACCACCGCCGAGGTTTACACCTTCTGGACATAATCTCTTGAATCTTGCCGTTGTGATTGTTAAAAGGCGGCAAGTCAGATGAAGCTGAAACCATTCATTTTGGCTCTACCAATCCTCGCGGCGGGGTGCGCTCATACGGTCGGTTACAAACTCACGGAGGGGGATCGTTGGACCGGGCCCAAAATTGACGGGGCGGTTTGCGTTGAGCCTTTTGTTGATCATACCGTCGCCATTACCAATGAGGAGGAATACCTTGGCAAGGACGCGTGGCGAACCAACTTTCGCAAAGGATACGACAACACCAATCTCACCGCTGAGGTGACAGCCATGATTGCCAAACATCTGGCATATAGCGGGCTTTTTACAACAGTCGTGTCAGGAACGGAAACCAACGCCGATTGGTTTTTGTCAGGGACGCTGGCTGATTTTCAAGTGCATGGCCGGATAAATCACAAAGCGGAGGATATTCAGCTTGTTTCATCCGAGTTCGGATTATTGGGCGGTCTCGCTGGCGACGCCGCCACCGCCAAGATGACTTCGGAAATTAGAATGCTGGTAAAATTGGATGACTTGAATTTGGCAGACAAGGCAGGTCACTCCGTCTGGCACGATGCAATCGCCATCAACACCGACACCAATGTGGACTTCGAAGAGGCCAATGAAGTCTATATTTTTAATTTCCCTGACCAGTCACTCAAGGATGCCGTCAATGAGATGATTCATCGTCTGGGCAATTCTTCCCTGACCAATCATGCGAGCGTAGCGGTGCATTGACTTGTCGGGCAGCTGAGGGCAGTTCTCGTCACCCAACGCGGTTGGACATTGGATGTACTGAACATTGTTCGCCGTCGTTGCAAGGTAGGGACGACGGGCTCCGCCGTCCGCGCCCCAAGCGGGCGCAATCCCGCAATGCGGAACGGGGCTTTACCGCCGATGACGCCGCAGCGCGGCGTCCCTACCAGAGAAGAAGCCGAAATATTGGCGTCGTCTGCGCCTTGGCGGTAAAAACCCGTGTCATGGTCTGAAGTGCAGTGGTCGGGTAACACCCCATAGCCGCGGCGCGGCTCAGCGCGTAACTTCATTTCCGAAACGACGGCAAACACCTTGCCGTCAAAAAACGAAAGACAAACTATGCATCTCTTATTGCTCACACCCGTGCTCGGTAGTGCCATCTGGATTGGCGGAGGCTCGGTCGGCCTCGTGCTGCTCATTGTGGTTGTGGTTTTACTGCTTCGCTGACCGCTGAGCTGTTGAAATCCCATCGGACGGCGCGCCGTTGGCGCGACCGGGTCCGACCGGACAGCTGTAATTTTTCGCCGTCACATTGGCGGCGAACTGGAACAAAAAAACAAAGAACCAATATGAACACACTCGAAATCAAGGGCGACTGGAACATCACCAAAGGCAAGCTGAAACAGAAGTGGGCCAAGCTCACGGATGACGATTTGCAATACGTTGACGGCAAGCAGGATGAATTGCTGGGCCGGATTCAGAAACGCACCGGCGAAAGCCGGGAAGCGGTCGAAAAGGCCGTCAAGGAATTCTGCTCCAACTGCAGCTGCAGCTCCAATTAAGCATAACCCGGTCAGCTTTAGACAGGATGACAGGATTTGCGGGATGCGGTGGGGAGACCCGAGTTGTCAACTGGGAATTGGGGGGAAACGCCAAATTCCTATTCATCCGGTAAATCCTGTCAAAAAGCGCGCGGAAGAAAGAACGGCCAGCGCCATCAACCGGCAACCACACCCAGGACGCGCGGCACGAATTGATGAGTGAAAAGGTCCACCCATCTGCCCTCCCGGTCGCGAAACGCCATGCATTTGAAGCCATCACATTGAACCTGCACCGGCAGTCCAATCACCGGCAATGACCCATACACGGGTTTCTTGAACATTTTAGCTTTGTCCTCCATGCCATAACCTACGCTGGAATCAGGGAAGCCGCTCACTTTAATTCAGTATATGTTTTCCAAGGAAGCAGAAAACGGGACAGTCCCGGACATGGGTGCGAATGAATGGCGGAGTAGATCGGAGCTGCCAGATGGGAGTTGGGGAAAAACCAAAATCCAGTTCATCATGTTCATCCTGTCAAAAATGGCGTGTAGGTCATCGCCTCCTGGAATCCTGCCCTACCAACCACATTCCACCCGCGGACATCTTGTCGCCGGGAGGTGAATAACTTTGCGTTGACAGGGCTGAAGGTGAGCGTATAACGGGAATTACTTGGCTGGATAAGGAAGTGTTGGTAAAGCTGCCGACACGACTTTGGAGGTTTTAGTTTTGACGACCCTTGGATACTCAAATGTAAACAACCATCAGCAATAGTGCCTGACGAATTCTGACCAATACAGAATCCAGGTTTTAACCCCATAACCGATATGAAAACGAATTCCCGATTTCACATGGTTTACCGTGCCGCGACGCATCGTCTGGCCGCCACCCTCATACTGGTCCTGGTGCTGGGACCGGCCCGTGAATCCATGGCGAGCATACTCGCGTACGAAGGCTTTAATTACATCCCGAATCAGCCGCTGCCGACCATGGCCGGCGGGATCGGTTGGGCGCCCGGACCTTGGACACCCATCAGCGGCGGGATGGTCGATCAACCACCGTCACTGACGTACCCGACGGCGTTGCCTTCGACTGGCGATTCGCTCCTGACCCAGGTTGCGGGAGCAGCGTCCCGCAATTTCGCGGCACCCCTGAGCAACTCCGGGAGTGATCTCTGGATCAGCTTTTTGGACCTGAACGTCACCGGGGCCGTTCCCGGCACACAAGTTGACATCCAACAACCGCTCGCGGTCCTCCCGGACATCGAAGTGGGCAAGGCCGTTGGCAACAACATCACGCTAAACGGCCTGCCCGCCGGGTCCGCGCTCGGTACCGCGGCCGATCTTTACATCTTGCAGCTGGTTCAGTGGAGCGGGGGAGGCACGCTGGTGAACCTTTACGTGGATCCCGGCCTGGTCCTCGGTCCACCGAATGCCTCGGTTCTGCTCGCGGGTCCGGCGTTCCAGGCGCAGGACTTCTATTACCAAAGCAATGCCGGACAGGAACTCGACGAGATTCGAGTCGGTACGACATTATCGGACGTGGCGGCGGCGGTGGTCGTCCCGGAACCGTCCATGTTCACGTTACTCGCGGGCGCACTGCTGCTGCCATTCGCCGCGAGGCTCCGGCGGCGGCAGTGCCAGCGTGGTGTCGCGTAGGCTTTCGACAATCAACGTCTTCAGCGCGCGGAGGGCAATTCCCGGGCCACGGACGGGCACAGATGAAACGCAGATAAAAGCATCTGGATATTTGGTGGTAGGGCAGCGCAGCCTTCGGGAGTTGCCTTAAATTTCGTGACGGAAATAGGGTCGCGAATCAGTTCGGGGCAATGACATGGAACACGTTCGACTTCACCTCCACGTCCAAACCGGCGAGGATACCATCGGCGGAAACCTCCTCGGCGGGATGCTTCTTTAAATATTGGAGTTGAGACTGCAGTTCCGAAGGATTGTTGAACTTTCGTTCCACCACCGTCCGCTCGGCCACGTCCCGGCGCAGACGATTTTCCAGGAGCGCATAGTTGGTATTGGCCTGCCCCAGACTGGCCGTGGCCAATCCGATTTGCGCCGTGAGACCGGCCAGCTGGTTGGTCAAATCCATGATGCGCCCGCCATTGGTTTGATTTTCCGATTCCACCGCCGCGACCTGCTGGGTCAGGTTGGTGATTTGTCCCGTGGCGACAGCCAGGTTGGACTCGGCTGCCGTCAGCTGGTTTGAAAACGTCAATGACGCCGACTGGCTTTGATCGAGGCTGTTGGACAAGGTAAGCATGGTTCCCTTGCAAAAGGCGACTTCCGTTTGCGCCGAGTCCAGCTGGTTTGAAAAGTCGTTAATCGCACCGGTATCACTGTCATGCTGCGCATTATCACCGCGTTTGATGACGACCAGGGAGACGACCAACGCGGCGCAGGCGATGGCGAGGACGATGGGTAAATAGTGTTTCATACGGCGAGCGGCGCGAGCCAATGAAGTTCGCATTCACTCAGCACGGAAACCTTCGCAAAGGCGAAACCGATTGGACAAGAATGGATTTGTTACAATTCCGTTACGCCCGGAACCAACATTGAATTTGTCGAAAATCCAGCCGTCACGCGCGGTATCTGTCGGCGCGCGTGAGTTTTTTTGCGTGGTTCGCCAGGCTCGCGGTTCAAACCGGCAACGCCGGGGTTGGTCACTGGGTAGGACCGGGGGTCATGGTGACAGCGTTTTTGCGGGCCACCTCGGCTATGACGATGTGCATCCAGCCCTGATCACGTTCCTGAATATAACCCAGGTCCCAGTTTTGCCAGCCCCGGCGTCGGGCCTCGGTGGCGGCCACCGCCGAAACCACTTCTTTCACATAAATGATGCGCTGCGTTCCCGGCGAAGGAGAACCCTGATGCACGGTAATTTGAAAATGTGTGTCATCAACGTTGGCGATGGAATAGTTGGGCGAGGTGGGAAGGTTTTGATTAAAATCCTGATTGTAGGATCGCTCATTGTGAGTGGCGCACCCGGCGCCCAGAACCGCCAGGGCCGCATTTAAAAAAAGCAACCGGAGCAACCGGGGGAATTGATTGGTTTTCATGTTGTCACCTTAACCGATTCCGGCGGGCTGGCCATCAGGTGAACACCTGATGGCGCGCGATTCATCGATGTAATGCCTTGCCTGAGTCCCTGGGGTGAAGACCCCATAGGCGCCACACCGCCGGTAGGTTATGTTCCCGGCATGAATATATTATTCCTCATGCTGGTTCTGCTCCTCCTGTTTGGCGGTGGCGGGTTTTACTTTGGTGGTCCGGTCATCGGCGGCAGCGGGCTTGGCCTGATTCTGCTGATTTGCCTGATCGTCTTTTTCATGGGCGGATTCCGCACCCGAAGCCCATAGGTTGGGACGGCGTCCGCCGCCGTTTGGAGCGGCGAAGCATTGCGAAGACGGGCGGTCACCATGTCGGCGCTGACGCCTTACGCCAGGTAGGGTTACCCCCCGTAGCCGGTGACCAGCCGATGGCGTAATTACGTACTGTTAAAGCAACCAAACAAACCAAAATCATATTTATGAAAAAACTGATTATTGCCTGTTTCGCCGCCGTCGTCATTGCGTCATCGCTGTCCGGTTGCGCCACTCCGCCTCCGACCACCACCACCAGCACCACCACCACGACCCCCGCCGTGCAGGCCGTGCCCGCCACCTCGACGACTACTACGCAAACTCAATAACAGTCGAGGTCCCAGGGCAGGTCGGTTCTGGATGTTATCACAAGGTGGCGGCCATTTCACGGATGCCCGCATGCCTGTATCGTCGAAGCCTGCCGCGCGGGTGGATTAATCGTGGCGGTTCAAACCTTCAGCCTGCCTTTTCATCCTGGCCGTTCGGTTAATCCTGTCACAAAACCGTGAAGCGGATTGCGTCTCTGCGCCACCTGGAAAATCACCCCACCCGGACTTGTTTGCGGCTCGAACTGGAACCAGGTAAGATTCACGCGAATGGACCGTCCACAAGTTATGGGGTGGTTGAAAGTCGTTGCCAGGCGACGTGGACCCAAAAAGCAACCAAATCGGAACCGGACGCTTCTGCTGGCTCGAGGGTTGGGGCTGATGTTGATCGTGGGCACTGCCATCCCGGGCCGGGCAGCCATGGATGGTCAATTCATTTATGCCGCACAAGACGACGGCACCATCCACGTTTATGACATCAACCATTCCCACAGCCCGGTAAAGACCAATCGCGTTTTCACCGCTTCCGGCGGGGACATTCGCGGTGTGTGCGCCTCGGCGGCGACGCAGCGTTTTTACGTCATGTACAACGTGTACACCCCGACGACGAATGGATATGTGGCCTGTGTTGATTTGACGTCGGACCAGGTATTGTGGAACAAGGTGGAACGCCCGTTGGGGGTGGACCGCGGGGTGGTGACCCCGGATGGCAAGACGCTGTATATACCGGGCTACGAAGGCGACCTGACCGGCTCCAACGCGCTGGTGGTGGACGGACTCACCGGGGATGTGACCACCCAAATTATGATTGCGCCGCTGACGCATGACACCATTTGCAGCCTGGATGGCACGCAGGTGTTCATGTCGAACAAGTCCACGGACCAGCGGATTCGGATCATTTCGACGGCCAGCAACCAGGTGATCCGCACGACGAGCAAGTTCAATAATACCGTACAGCCGTTTGCCATCAACGGCCGGAACACGTTCGTCATCGTCGATGTGGTGGGCACTTACGGCTTTCAGTATGCCGACCTGGCGACGGGGAAAATCCTGGGCTCGGCACTGTTTACGGGCACAACATATCCCGGCCCGGGGCTCGCGCCCCAGCATGGGATCGGGATGACGCCCAATGAACACGAGGCGTGGGCGTGTGACAACGGAACCGGGAACCATTATGTGCACGTGTTCGATATCACGTCGCTGCCCTTCGTACAAACGCAATTGATCACCGTCAGCCACGACGACCCGGATTGGCTCACGTTCAGCATCGATGGGCGCTATGGTTATGTTGCGGGACGCAAAGGTTACGGTGAAATCACCGATATTATCGATACGAGCACCTATGCGCGCGTTGGTTCGCTGGCGCCTTCGGAAGATTTGCTGGAAGTGGATTTCAGCAACGGAACGGTAACGCAAACGGGCGATCAATTCGGGGTTGGACGGTTGACGAACAGCGCGCCGGAGCCGCCGGGTTTAAGTCTCGGCAGTTCGTCCAACGGGCTGGCGATGAGCTGGCCGGGATGGGCAAGCGATTACAACGTCAGCTTTACGACAAACCTGGCCAGCCCGGCGGTGTGGGCAGCGGTGACGAATAATCCGGTTTCCATCACCAATGGACTCTGTTCGATGGCCGTAAGCAACAGCAGCACGCTCGGGTTTTATCGGCTGAACAAGCCGTAGTGGAAAACGCGTTGCGGTCCCCAAGGGCGGCTCTTAAATGGAATGGCAGAATGCTTCAGACTTGATTCTTGATTATTTCGTTGATGCTCGTCGACAGAGTCGAACGTTGACGCGATAAAAGTACGGCGTCCGGCGAGTCCCGGAGCCGGGATGGAAATCCCACCATGCGGGATGGTTTCCCCGTTTGGACATTGACGGAGCAAGGTTCCCCACCACCCCTGTTGTCCTCGGATCATCGCACCAAATTGGCCCGGGGTATGCTTTTAGCCAGATTATCGGCCGGTTAAACAAAGGATAATTTGATGAAAAACAATAAAGTCGTGGTGATGCTTGCTTCGTGCCTGCTCGGCGCCGCCGTTTCCGCCAGCGGACAATCACTGCTTTCGACTCTGAACGACACCGCCCAGGGCGCATGGGGGATTGGAACCAACGGGACCGTGATGGCCCAACAGTTCACCACGGGCAGCCTGAGTGAGGACGTCGGATCCGTCTCGGTGGATATCTGGTCGTCGCCAGGCTCCGGCACTGCCTTCACGGTTTCCCTGTACGATGATGTTTCGGGCCAGCCGGGGACATTGTTGAGCAACGGCCTTCTTTCGGGCCCGGCTGCGCCGCCGGGCTCCGGCATCAGCCTCTACGACGCCACCGGCCTGACGCTGGCAGCCGACACCACTTACTGGATTGTTTTCAACAACATGGACGGCGATGAAGTGGATATTGCCAATGTTGCTTCCTCAAGCTTTACCACCAGTGCGGGGTGGACCCTGGGTTCCACCGGCTTTTACTATGCCAGCAGTCCCGGCCCCTATAATACCGGCTACACCGGCCTGGCCACTCCCTTGTTTTCCATCGACAGCCCGTCATCCGTCCCGGAACCAACCGTCGGCGCCTTCCTGTTTCTCGCCGGATTGATTTTGGTGGCGCGGGTGGTACGTTGACCCTCAGCTCTTAGCCTCCTGGCGCGGCAAAGCCCGGCGAGGACGGCTCAGTCTTCGACCATTCCGCCTCTGGCAGTTGCCGTGAGGTAACTCTGACAGGAATGCGCAGGATTTTGGTCGGGAAACCGGTACGAGGAGTTGCTGAAAACCATCCGCTTGCTGGTCTGGGCCGGATTCCAACCGCGAGCGTGGCCAGACCCAGGACCAGGAACAGCGTCTCCGCAGGTTCGGGAACAGCCGAGCCGCTCAGCACAACATTGTCGAGAAACTGATCGGGAGTGTTGCCATACCCCAGCCCATACCCGCGCCGCATATCGATGGCAATTTGATGCGTTCCGGCCGCAACCGTCCCGGAGTAACTCAATGTCGAACGCAGGATTTGCCAGACGTCGAGGCTGCCGAACGCGTCACGGGCAACCAAATTTCCGTCCAGCAACAGTTCGAAGGTTCCGGCATCCGCGTTGTTGCCCGGGCTGGTCGCGGCAATATTAACGGAAATGTTCAGTTGGCCCGCATCCAGCGGCACGTATTGATAGATACCGGCCCCCTGTCCCAGGCCGCCGCCGCCGACGATGCCGGCGGTTTCACCGACTTCGAATTCCGCACCATACGAAGGCACGCCGGTCCCCGCCGTATCGAACGGGACCGCCTGGGCCAACGCCGTTCCGCCCCGCTCGACACCGTGGGACGTATTCAATCCCACTGTGTTGAACAGGGTCCACCCGGTAAGATCACCGGTCTCAAAATTTCCGTTGACCAACTGCGCCTGCGTGGTTCCCGCCACGGCGAACAGGAACAGGGATAACAGGTATTTTAAGGAGGAAGTTTTCATGGCCTGAATACCGATTTCCAACTCAAGGAGTGAAATAATTCAAAATTAGAAAGTCAATCAATATCATATTTTTAAAATTATAAATACTATTGCAACCACCCATCTTCGTCCTGACAAACGGCAGATCCATGGGTTGCTGGGCGCGATGGCTGATGAGACCGTGAATTTGTTTCCGACAGGATATTCAGGATTGCTTTCGCACCCTGTTCATCATGGCAATCCTGTCAAGGTGCGGTGCGGTTCATCGCGGCATGGCGGCCAAAATCCGCGCGGAATAGCCCTTTATTTCCGGTAGACAAAAATCATCCCCTCGTTGTTCATGGTGAAGGTGTTTCCATTCACATTACCTTTCGTCATACCCGCACCCTCCCATCGCATGGTGAGTTCGGTTCCCTCGCACGTATAGGTGGCTTTCACTTCGCGGTGCACGTCCCTTCCGGGCGTTATGGAGAAGATGCTTTGACTGCGGCAACGGCCATCAGCCTGGATGGTGAAAATACCGGATTTGACGGTTAGGGCCGCCCCTTCGTGAGTGAGATCGCAGGGCACGATTTTACCGTCCACGCTGGTCAGCGCATAAATCCCGGTGATATCGAGGTTGGAGTTGCCGGCCGGTTCATGTTTGCACCCGGTCACGGCCAGCACCAGAAAAGCGGAAATCAAGCACGATCCCAGGAATTGAGGCAGGGCATTTTGAAGTTTGGGATTGGGCCGGTGGGGTTCCTTTTTCATGAGTCAATCTTACTTTACGTTAGATTAAAACGTGCATTGATAATATCATTGATCGCATTCATCGAATCAATCCATGCGTCAGCGCCGGTTGGCCACCGATGACCGGAAGCCAGGTGTCATTTTTTCTTGGAATTCCACCCCTCGCCACCGGCTTTTGACCCCGGAAACCCGGCAAATCGTCCCTAATTCCTCAAGTTTCAGCCAGTTTGTGTTAAATATGGGCAATCGGTCGGATGACTGATTGGTTGAAAAATACCGGGGTTCAAAGCAAGCAATTATGAAAAGGATACGGATACGGTTTTTCGTCGGGAAGGCTGTTGACGGCCCGGTGGTGCAACCCGTCCGCGGGGCTGAGAGGCAGCGCCGGACCCACCGATGGCGCCGCTCAATGACCACTGTGAACTCGAACCCGTAAATTATTTTTATATGAAAGTGTTTCCCCAATTCGTTGAATCGGCATTTCAGCCGGACCTGCGGAATGGTTCCCAGCCATACCCGCCCACCGCGAGGCCGGCGCCTGCCCGCACAATTCCCGTCCCGCCAAATCGTTCTCTGCGCGTGCTATGTATTGATGATGACGAGCCGATCGTGCAAAGCATGAAGGATCTTCTGGAACATTTCGGACACCGGGTGGGGGCGGCCACCAGCGGCAAGTGCGGGATAGAAATGTTCTGCACGGCCCTTCAAAAAGGCGAGCCTTACGATGTGGTCATCACCGACATGAACATGCCGGAGATCAGTGGCTACGTGGTGGCCCAGACGATCAAGACGGAATCTGCTCACACCCCCGTGATCCTGATGACAGGCGCGTGCAACACCGTGAGGGACTCCGGGGCATTGTCTGCGTCCGTGGACGTCGTGGTCCACAAGCCGCCGCACCTGCAGGAACTGAACGCCTTGCTTCTCCGGATGGCGAAGCCGGCATAAGCCGGGGTCCGGTTTGGTTTTACCGAACGCAACCAGGGAGGCAACGATTTTAAAGGGCTTTCGGGACCCGGTTTCCGATGCGGGTTGTAAATCCCCGGGGTATATCCGTTGGTTCCAGGCAGGATGCGCCGGCAATCCGGGGTACTGCCGGTCATCGGATGCTTGAAATGAAACCTGTAACCTGCCAGGAGGGAATTCAGTCTATCAAGCCAGCCCCCTGCGATGTTGCAGGGGGGAACCTGATCCTTTGCCAAACCATGAAAAAGTTAATGTTGATTCTGGCGGTCGCGGCATTCGCCTTCTCGCCGTTGATGGTGTCACTCGCGGAAGCCGGACAGGGCAATCATGCCCACGGCAAACACCACCCCAAACATCATCACGGGAAACATCACCCGAAGCGTTGAATGGGGAAGGAATTTAGTGGGGATTCGTCACCCGCCGGGCCAGATACTGGTCCGGCTTTTTGATTTCCAAAAACCAGGCCCGCGCGGGCGGCCGATGCCAGCGCAAATCGGAGTTCACCGGTGGGGCGGCGGGGCGGACAAAAATATTTTTGAGATTTGTCGTGGTTGTGCACCGGGGTCTGTTAGACTGCCGGCCCATGAACATACTCATCGAAAACCAGGACACACTCGAATATCTGACGGGGGAGGGACAGTGGACGAAAAATCCGCGTGACGGCAAGAGTTTTCCGGCGACCAAAACCGCGTTCCAGGCCGCAAAGCACGAAGCCATCGGCAAATTCAACATCGTCTGCCACATTCCCCAGACGGATCAGTTCATCAACCTGGACCACGGGCGAGGCAAGGGGATTCCCTCCGCGGACGCCGGAGCGTCTGCTGAAAGCCCGGCTGAAGCGGAAGCTTTGCTGTAGTCGCGGCCTTCACCGCCATCGCCGGCAATGCGCGCGCCCGGCCCGGATCGCCCGGCGACATTTCCTTTTTCATGCCTTTGCCGACGGTCCATTGCCCGCAGCACATGGGGAATACTCTGCCGGAAGGCAAACCGATATACCGAGGAATGTCTGGACATTCAGCGATATAACGGTTCCAATGGATGCAATGTCAACCAAAGGCTTTCATGCTGATAGATTATTTTGGTAAATGGCTGTATCCGCGATTGCAACCCTCACAGTACGGATTGAAGCTCAAAATCATCGCCGCTTCCATCGTGTTTGGCGTGTTCGCCCGCGGCGCCCTAGCAGCAGTGATGCTTCTGCGCGGAACGGTCAGCAAATAGAAATTTCCGGAGCCAACGCATGAGCAACAACTTAAGACAAAAGTATTCCATTTACCGCGACAACGATTTGGTCGCCGCGGATCTGCCGTCCCTGCCCTCCATCCTGAAATTTGTCCGGAACGATGCCCGGCGGGAACATGCCCAGGGCCGGCCGGCCGGTTATGTGATCACCGGTTCACTGGGATTCAAGCGGGTGGGAAGTCATTTGAAAGGCCGGATGGTCTGGAACCCCTAGGCATGGAGTGCGGTGCGGCACCATCTCGTGTCTCCCAGGCCTCGAGTGGTGGATAAACCCGCGCCTAAAGGCATGTGCGGTTGAAATAAAACTTGCGTCCGCCCGGTTACCGGTGGAACTTGAAGGCCGTCAAGCATGACCGATTCAAGTTGAGGCTGCATTAGGGTGGGGGAAGGTTCGCCTTCTGTCTTCAAAAGAGAAAGTTGAGATTTGTTTTATGATGATGTTCCTTTTTTGGTGCGCCATTGGAATTGTGGCCGGAACCGTTTTCGGTTCCCTGTTCGAATGGCTGTTGCACCGTTATTTGATGCACCGTTCCTTACTGGTGCAATTTTTTCGCTACCCCTTTGAACGGCACGCGCTCGTGCACCACCATATTTTCAAGGCGGATCATACGTATCATCTGGTCCATGAGCCGGACAAAAAAACCATCCCCATGGCATGGTGGAACGGGCCCGTGCTCGTGGCGCTGGGTCTGCTGCCGTTTCTGGCCTGGGCGCTGCTTTCGGAAAAGTGGGGCGTTTTGTGCGGCGCGGCGGTGGCCTCTTCGCTCTATTTTACCGCCTACGAATACATGCACTGGTGCATGCACCTGCCAAAGAAACGGCACGTGGAACGTTCGGGGATTTTCTTCCGCCTGAATGGCCATCACCTGTTGCACCATCGCTACATGCACAAGAATTTCAATGTCGTCCTGCCCCTGGCAGACTTGTGCCTGGGAACCTTGCTGTTGCGCTCAAAAATCGCCTTCCCCCAGGCCCGGGGTCCCTCCGTCCCCAATGTGCAACCCCGGGAAAACCGGCCATTCCGAACGCCGGCCGTAGCCGCGGTAAAACGGATTTGAACCTCGAATCCCGCCCCAGGAGCATGAAGGAGCCATGCCCGCCTTTTCCTCCTCCCGCCCGCTTGCATCGTTTGCCAAACCGTGCTTAATCCCGTCCAGGCTGGCGCCCCGGGCGCCCAGCCGGAACGTAAAGCAGTCCCGCTGCGGATTTAATCCGCCAAAGGTATGATTTGATGGACGCGACCAACCAGGCTCCCGCGACGGTGATGGCGCGGGCTTTTCATTTTGTCACCGGCCAGGAGTCGTCCACCGGAACGCGGCTGCTGCTCATCGTGGGCCTGGCCATCCTGCTGCATCTGACGGTCAAGGCCGTCCGGGGCATCAGCGAATGGCTCATCGGCAAAAGTCACGTGCAGAAAAGTCCGCTCGGCTTCGTGACCCAGCAGCCCAAGTTCGTCACCCTCATCCAACTCATCGCCAATGGCGTGATTTTCATCATGTATTTTCTGGCCATCGGACTGGTGCTGGATGAAATCGGCGTGGACCCGAAAGTTTACCTGGGCGGCGCCTCCATCGTCGCACTGGCCATCAGCTTCGGCTCGCAGAGCCTGGTGCAGGACATCGTCATCAGCCTGACCTTGATTTTCTCGGACGCGATGGATGTCGGCGACCTGGTGGAAATCGCCGGCACCGTCGTCGTCATCGGCCGCGTTGAGGAAATCGGCCTGCGCTTCACCACGCTCCGCAATTTTTACAATCAGGTGGTGTTCATTCCCAACCGCACCATCGCCAACGTCAGCCGGTTTCCGCACGGCGGGGTGTTTGCGTATGCGGACGTCCAGCTTCCGGCGGGTGTGGACCGGGACCAGACCGTCCGGGCCATCGGGAACATCGCCCGGGGCATGTGGGCGCAATTCGGCGCCATCATTCTTGGCGACCCGGCCATCGGCCCGGTGGAAACGGCACCGGGCGGCGGTTGGGATTTTGTCCGCGTCCAGTTCCGGATCTGGCCGGGGCAGGGCAACCTGATTGAGACGACCTTCCGGCAGCAGATGGTCAGCACGATGAAGACCTTCAACCCGGATTACGCCGACTGGCAGGTACCGGTGACGTATCGCAACATCACGGCGTTGAAACGGTAAACCCGCGCCGCCGGTCCGTCCGGCGGTTATTCGCTCGTGTTCCCGTTCCCGCCGGGCTACGGTGATTTTCATGTTGCTGGTCACCACGAACAAGTTGAGGCAGTTGTTGCACATCCGTTACCTCGGAACAGTGCAACCGGCGGAATTTCACCACAGCCGGGAGGATTTGACCGCGCAACTCCGGGAACTGTCCCCGGGCTTTCGGTTGCTGGCGGATTTCAGCCAGTTGGAGTCCATGGAACTGAATTGCGAGGGGGAGCTTGGCCGGATGATGGAATTGATCGGGCAGGGGGGCGTGGCCTTGGTGGTGCGGGTCATTCCCGATTCGAGCAAGGACATCGGGATGAACATCCTCACCGTGTTTCATTACCCGCATCGCCTGCGGGTGGTCACCTGTAAAAACCTGGTCGAGGCGGCCAGAGCTCTTGGGCTTTAAGCAAAGGCAATTGCACACCGGCGCCTTCGCGGCCTGACCGCCAACCGTGAGCCAGCCGAACGGTGAACAAAATAGCGAACCGATCCGCGGAGCGTCGGTACCCGTTAAAGTGGCCCGGTTTCCGCCCAGATTTTGGGAAATCGGGCGTTGACAGCCCGGCGTTTCTCTGGTTAACTCACAGCCCTTTTGAGGGAAATTTTATGTACGCCGTATTGGAAACCGGAAGCAAACAGTATCGTGTGGCCGCAGGCGACACGGTGGAAATTGAACGCGTGGCCGTCGCAGCCGGCCAGCCCGTCACGTTCGACCGCGTGCTGCTGGTCAACCGGGACGGCAAGGTGAGCGTGGGCGCGCCCACCGTCAGCGGCGCGAGCGTCGTGGCCGATGTCGTGGAACACAAACGCGGCGAGAAAACCCTCACGTTCAAAATGAAACGCCGCAAAGGCTATCACAAAACGATCGGCCATCGTCAGGAATTGACGGTGGTAAAAATCAAGGAAATCAAAGGGTAGGGCCGACCTGCCGGTCGGTTAGGACGCGCCGCAGCGCGTCCCTGCCAAACTCTCAACTTTCAACCCGCAACTTTCTATGGCACATAAAAAAGGTCAAGGCAGCGTCCGGAACGGTCGCGACAGCGTCAGCAAACGGCTCGGCGTAAAAGCATTTGGCAGCGAATCCGTCACCGCCGGCAGCATCATCATCCGGCAGCGCGGTTCCAAGTTTCAAGCGGGCCAGAATGTCGGCACCGGCCGGGACTGGACGCTTTTCGCGCTCGTGGACGGCAAGATCGTTTTCGACAAGAACGGCCGTCGCGTGAACGTGAAGGCCGAGCCCGCTGCGAAAAACTGAACGGCGCCCAAGAATTTCACGGCGAGGCTTGGCGCCTCGCCTTTTTTGTTCCCGGTCGACTTAATCGTAATCTTAATCTTACGCTTAATCTGGTTGCGCAACCGGGATTAAGATTGCTGACATATGTTTGTTGACGAAATCAAAATTTACGCGCGGGCGGGGCACGGCGGCAAAGGCTGTGTCGCGTTCCATCGCGAGGCCTATATCGCCAAGGGCGGCCCCAGCGGCGGCAACGGCGGGCGGGGCGGCAGCGTGATTTTGGAGGCCGACCACGACCTCAACAACCTGATCGCACAATATTATCAGCCGCGCCTGATCGCCGAAAAAGGCGAAGGCGGCCTGGGCAAGGGCATGGACGGCCACGCCGGCAAGGACCTCATCGTCAAGGTCCCGTGTGGCACGCTCGTCTGGCGGCTGGCCGGCCAGCCGAAGGCAGTCCCGGCGGACGAGGATGAAGCTGAAGTCACCCAACCGAGGTTTCAAACCAGCACAGGCAAACGCCCGATGTTTCGCCATGCGGGCAGCGACCTGGCGGTGGAGATCGATTTAAGCAAGGAAGGGACGGGGGCTGCCTCCGCCGGTTTATCGCCCAAGGGCGAACTGGTGGCCGACCTGACCCAAAACGGCCAGCAATTTGTTCTGTGCAAAGGCGGTCGCGGCGGCCTGGGCAACCGTAATTTTGCCACCGCCGCGCGTCAGACACCGCGTTTCGCGCAGCCGGGCGAGCCGGGCGACGAGGCTGATTTTCTGTTCGAGCTGCGCATCATCGCCGAGGTCGGCCTGGTCGGTTATCCCAATGCCGGCAAGTCCACGTTGCTTACGGCCATTTCCAAGGCGCGCCCGAAGGTCGCGCCGTATCCGTTCACCACCCTGCACCCGCAAATCGGCATTGTGGAATACCCGGACTTTCACCGGCTCACGGTTTGCGACGTACCGGGCCTGATTGAAGGCGCGCACCAGAACGTCGGATTGGGCCACGCCTTTCTGCGCCACATCGAGCGTTGCAAAATCCTGGTGCTGCTCCTAGACATGGCCGGCACCGACAATCGCGCGCCGTGGGACGATTACAAAAGCCTCCTGCGCGAACTGGAACTGTACGATCCCACATTGCTCGACAAGCCGCGCCTGATCGTCGCGAATAAAATGGATGAAGCCGTCGCGGAAAAACATCTGAAGCAGTTCAAAACGAAAATGAAAAAGGTTTCGCTGCTGCCCATCTCCGCCGCCTTCGACCAGGGCGTCGAGAAATTCAAGCAGCGGATCCGCGAAGCCGTGGACGAGGCCACGAAGGCTTGAACCCGAAAGCCGAAGTTAAATTTCTGCGTTAGCGGAGTGCGGCCGTCCCGGCCGCAGCAACGTGGGATGAGTGAGCGGTTGGAAACTATTCTGTGGGCGCGCCCGAGGACGGGCGCACTCCGGGGCGGCCTCAGCCAACCCGCCACCACCGGCAACTTCGGGGTTCGGGTTGAGCCGGACGCGGGGTGCTGCCGGGTCAATCCCCCATTTCAGGACAGTGACGGCACGCTTCCTTCCAACTCCAAAAAGCTCATCACGCTGTCGCCGTGCTTGAGCGCCTTCACTGCGTGCCAGGGCGCGACGATTTCCAGCGTGTCGCGTTTGGCGTGGCCGAGAATGAATCGTCCGCCGGACGCGAGCAACTTCGGCAGATTCGGATCGTCCAGCAGTTGCTGGGCGGAGGAAGTCGAGCGGCACCCGACGTTTTTTTCGCCGTAAGGCGGGTCCGCCAGGATCAAATCGAACGGCCGGCCGCCCTCCGCCAGTTGATGGATCCCCGGAAATACATCCTGCGTGCGAATCTCCAGCGCGGCATCAAAATTCGCCGCGCGCGCGTTGGCGCGGATGAATTCCACGTGCCGGGGGGACTTCTCCAGGCACAGGGCCGAGACCGCGCCGCGGCTCAGACAATCGAGACTCAACGCGCCGGTGCCGGCAAACAGTTCCAGCACCCGCGCGCCCACCACCCGCGCGCCCAGGCTGTTGAAGACCGCCTGTTTGACGAGGTCGGGTGTGGGACGAACGTCGAACCCCTTGGGAACCTTGAGGACCCGCCGGGCGGCATGGCCACCAGTGATGCGCATAATCAATTTTATCGGGGACGGCGACACGCCGTCCCGCCCGAAAATTATTTAAAAATCTCGTTGAAGAACAACTTCATATATTCCCACGAACGCTGGTCCGCCTTTTCGTTGTAGGCCGCCCCTCGGGAATTGTCATTGCCGGCCATCGGCTGGGTAAAGGAGTGAACCGCCCCGCCAAATTTGACGAGCTGCCAATCCACACCGCCCTGGCGCATTTCGTTTTCCAGCGCGGCCATGTCCTGCGGCGATGAAAACGGATCATCCGCGCCGTGCAGCACCAGCACCTTGCACTTGATGTTCTTCCCGTCATCCGGATGCGGCGCATCCAGGCCGCCGTGGAAGCAGACGACGCCGTTCAATGCCGCGCCGCTGCGCGCCAGTTCCAGCACCGTGGTGCCGCCGAAACAATAGCCGATGGCGGCGATGCGCCGGGGATCCACCCGCGGCTGCTGCCGCAGCGCAGCCAGTCCGGCGTTCACCCGGGCACGCAAGAGCAATCGGTCGCTTTTGTATTTGCCCGCCATGGCGCCGGCCTCCTTCGCGGTTGGGGGACGGACACCTTTGCCATAAATATCCGCGCAAAAGGCAACGTAGCCGAGTTGGGCGAGCATCTCGGCGCGATGCTTTTCGTAATCGGTCAGCCCCATCCATTGATGCACCACGAGCACCCCGGGCCGCACGCCCGGGAGGGCGTCGTCCCAGGCGACGAAACCTTCCAGCGTCGTGTCCCCTTGTTGGTATTCGACCGTCCGGGTCTGGATCGCGGCCTGGACGGAAACCGCGCACATGGCAGCCAGGGCGGTGGAAATGATTTTTTCCATGGCCCTACAATAACCGGTTCCGGTCAAATTGCCAGCGACTTGGGTGGCGGTACTTTTTGGTGGGGCGAGGCTGCTGACGGGCCGGCCTTGGCGCGTCAACGCGTAGCGACGACGGCTCGCGAGGATCACCGCAAGGCGGGACAGGCAGCTCGCCCCACCAAAACCGTCCGGTTGCCAGCGACTTGACACGCGCCCGGTCCGGCAGGCTTCCTATGCGGGTGCAACCACTGGGACCGCCGGATTCACACCACCTCGACGCCGCCGTCGGGTGGCTGGGACTGGGTTGTGCCGCCGAGGCGCGGACCGAACTGGATTTGATTTCGAAGCTCCGGCAAAACCATCCCGCCGTGCTGGAGGCGCGCTGGACGATTTGCGCCCAGGAAAAACGCTGGGCCGAGGCGCTGGAAATTGCGCGGGCCGAACTCACGGTGGCGCCCGACGATTGCGCCGGCTGGCTGCATCGTGCCTATGCCCTGCGCCGCGTCCCGGACGGTGGTTTGCAGCTGGCCTGGGAAGCACTATTGCCCGCGGTGGAAAAATTTCCCCGCGAACCGGTCATCGCGTACAATCTCTCGTGCTACGCCTGCCAGCTGCAACAACCCGCCGTCGCGCGCCGCTGGCTGCGGCAGGCCATGAAAGCCGGCGACCAGGAAGCGATCCGGCAAATGGCCCTGGCCGATGACAATTTGCAACCGCTCTGGACGGAAATCCGGGAGCTGTGATTTGAAAACGACAAAAACCATTCTGGCCGTGAGGGAACTGCGGGTGGAACGGGGCAGCACCACCATTCTCGACGACGTGTCCTGGCGCGTGGAACGCGGGCAACATTGGGTGATTCTGGGCGCGAACGGTTCCGGCAAAACCTCGTTGTTGAGCGCGCTCACCGGTTATCTGACACCGACCGCCGGGGAAATTTCGTTGCTGGGAAAAACCTATGGCGGTGCCGACTGGCGCGAACTGCGCAAGCAAATCGGGCTGGTCAGCTCCGCCGTCCGGCAAATGATGGCCGACGACGAACCGGCGCTCGAAACCGTCGCCAGCGGCAAATACGCGATGATTGATTTCTGGGGCCGCCTGGCGCGCGCCGATCAGATTCGCGCGCGGCAAATTCTCCGGCAAATCGACTGCTCCCCCCTGGCGGAACGCCCGTGGCGCGTGCTCTCGCAGGGCGAACGGCAGCGGATATTGATCGGGCGGGCGTTGATGGCCCGGCCGCGGGTGTTGATTCTGGACGAACCGTGCGCCGGGCTGGACCCCGCCGCGCGCGAACATTTCCTGCAATTTCTCCAGCGGCTCGGCCGGAACCGGAACGCGCCGGCGCTCGTGCTGGTGACGCATCACGTCGAGGAAATCATGCCGGTGTTTTCGCACGTGCTAATTCTGAAAAAAGGGCGGGTGCTTGCCGCCGGGGAAAAATTGCAGAGGCTCAACACCGATATGTTGTCGCGGGCGTTTAATGCGCGGGTACAACTGCAACGCCGGACCGGACGTTACCGGATGGGCGTATCGCCGAAACGGGGCGTCGTGGTCTGACCGGTTTCAGGGAAGGCGGCACGCCTCCCGTCGTTTTCAAGCCGTCACGGCGGCGGCTTTTTCGCTCCAACCGAACAGGCGTTTGGCCTTGATGACCTGGGCGATCGGCGGCGGCACCAGTTTTTCCCAGGAAGCGTCGCCGGCCTTGATTTTGGCCAGCACATCGCCGGAATAAATGGTCAGATAATCCGGGTTGTAATTGCGGATGTTCTCCACAAAACGGTTTTCCACCAGGTGCGCATAAAGATGGCGCAGGTGCGGTGCCACCTCCATGGTTTCCACGGTGGTCAGTTTGCCCGTTTTGCGGTCCAACGACGGATAGACGTAAAGTTTCGCGCTGTTCTTGAACAACTGGCCGAGCGATTCCATCAGGCCACCCTCCAGATCGGTGTAAAAGCTCTCGTCCATCACGTCGCGCAACCGCACCAGGCCCAGCGGCAGGCCGATGGTTTTTTGCGTGTACTTGGAAAGGTACATGACCAGGCGGTGATAGCGCAGGAAACTGGAAATGAGCACCGTCTTGCCCAGCGCGCTCAACGTGTCCACGCGGTCGAGAAAATCACGGTGATCGATCATGTCGTCCACCTGTAACTGGCGCAGGGTCATTTCCGTGATGACCACCGGGGTCTCACCCTGGAGGGATTCCTCCTTCAAAAATTGTTCCTGCGCGCGTTCCAGCATGTCGAGCATCGGATTGGTGAGGGGGCGAAAACTGCCGCGCTCGACGAGCACGGGCCGTTTGTAAAGCACCTCGCCCGCCACCACCGTTTCGCCGTCGGCGGTAAACATGGCGGTGTCCGTGAGTTCCTGTTCCACCAGTTGCAACGCCATCAGCCGGTTGTCCAGGCCGGCAAAACACGGCCCGGAGAATTTGATCATGTCCACCTCGATGCGGTCGCGCGTGAGATCGTCCATGAGCCGGCCGATCAAGCTCTCCGGCTCGTGATGATGATAAAATGCGCCGTGAATCAGGTTGACGCCGATGATGCCCAGCGCGTCCTGCTCGCGGACATTGTCCCGGTCGAGCATCCGCACGTGAATGATGATTTCCGAGGCCGCATCGTGCGGCTGGGTCTGAAATTTGATGCCGAGCCAGCCTTGGCCGTCGGTTTGATGGGAAAAACTGTGCGTCGCCACCGTGTCGGCAAACACAAAAAAAGCGCTTTTGTCTCCACGCGTCTTGTTGAGGCGTTGCAACAGCAGGTCGAATTCGTAATTGAGCATCGCCTGCAGACGCTTGCGGCTCACGTAACGGTCCGACGGACCGTAGATGGCATCGCTCACCGCCATGTCGTAAGCCGACATGGTCTTGGCCACCGTGCCCGCCGCGCCGCCGACGTGGAAAAACCAGCGGGCCACCTCCTGCCCCGCGCCGATTTCGGCAAAGGCCCCGTATTTGGTGGCGTCCAGATTGATTTGCAGCGCCTTTTGGGCAGTGCTCAACTTTGATTCGTTCATAGTACCGGGCGACATCCCCTTCGCGGTCCAAAATACACAAAAATTGCGCGGTGTCCAACAACAGTTGCTTTCGGTGGTGGGGCGAGGCTCCTGACGAGCCTAGGCTATTGCGCTTTTTACGTGCCGTGCCGGCTCGCGGGGACGCTCGCCCCACCCGGAAAAGCCGTCTGCCATTACATCGGTTTCAGCTTTCCGCACTGCAAAAACGTGCTATAATCGTTTGCATGTACCGGACGCAGGATCTGCACGTCAAAGAAATCGTCCGGCTGCTGACGCCGCGGGAAATGAAGGCGCAGTTGCCGACGACCGATGCCGCGAACGCCACCGTGGCCCGCAGCCGCGAGCGGATCATCCGCATTTTGCGGCAGGAAGACCCGCGCCTGCTCGTCGTCGTCGGGCCCTGCTCCATCCACGACCAAAAAGGCGCGCTGGAATACGCCACGCGCCTCAACGCGCTGCGCCAGGAATTTGCCAGCCGTCTGGAAATCGTCATGCGCGTCTATTTTGAGAAACCGCGCACCACCATCGGCTGGAAGGGATTGATCAATGACCCGCACCTGGACGGGTCGCAGGACATTGAAACCGGACTGAAAATCGCGCGCCGGCTGCTGCTCGACATCACCGGCCTGGGCCTGCCGACCGCGACGGAATTTCTCGACCCGATTGTGCCGCAATACACGGCGGACCTGGTGACCTGGGCGGCGATTGGCGCGCGCACCACAGAATCACAAACACACCGTGAGATGGCGAGCGGCCTGTCCATGCCCGTTGGATTGAAAAACAGCACCGACGGCAGCCTGCAAACGGCGATTGACGCCATGGGCGCCACGCAACATCCGCACAGTTTTCTGGGGATTGACCAGGACGGCGTCACCAGCATCGTGCGCACGTCGGGCAATCCGCACGTGCATATCGTGCTGCGCGGCGGGCGTGCGAAGACCAATTACGACGCCGAGAGCATCCACGCGGCGGAGGAAAAATTGAAGGCGGAAAAGCTGCCGCCGGTGTTGATGGTGGATTGCAGCCACGCGAACTCCAGCAAACAATTTGCGAAGCAGGAGGACGTGTGGCGCAGTGTCATCCAGCAGCGCGTCGAAGGTTCGCGCCCGCTCATCGGCCTGATGGTTGAAAGCAACCTCCACGAAGTCAACCAGCCCATTCCGAAAAACCTGAAGGAGCTGCGCTACGGGGTGTCGCTCACCGACTCGTGCATCGGTTGGGAAACCACCGAACGCATGCTGCGTTGGGGTTACGAAACCCTGGGAAAATTGCAGGAGAATGAAGAAGTCAGAAGTCAGAAGTCAGAATGATTTTTGTTTCTTCATTCTGACCTCTGCCTTCCCGGAATTACGGCCAGGTCCAGGCAAATGGAAAATTCAGCCGATAAAACTGCAACGGCCCGGATATCGGGACAAAAACCGATTGTGCGGAGTTGGTGCTGTTGAAGCTCGTCACGGTGGTCCAATTCGTCAACGCCAGGTTCGTGCTGCCCAACACGACACCATTTAAACCAATCGGAACATTGGCCACGGCCAACTGGTTGCTGCCGTTCTGAGATGTGATTTGGCTGATTTGCGTTGGCGCGAGGAGCTGTTGGACCGTATCAACCATGATTGCCTGGGCCTTCGCGGATGGATCCAAATAATCCCAAAAGATGTAATTTGCTCCCGGACCGTTGAGATTAAGATTTGGTAACAAGCCATCGTAATAACCATCAATAGCATCAATCGTGTGTCCACTGTAGAGGGCATTGGTCAACCCGTAGGCGGCGGCGTTCGTCAGTATGTTGTCGAGCAGGGAGAAAAAGTCCGGCTGATAAATTTTCAGGCCGGGGCACGAAACCATGGCGTTGCTCAACGTAGTGGTGAAAGCTGTGTTGAAATCAATGACCCTTTGGCGAACGAAACTCTTGTTGACGGCAGGCAGGCCGGAATAGGACGGAACTTCGGTAATATCCGCAGCATTGGGCATGACCAAGGTGCGGACCCCTTCGGCATAGAGATTGGTGATGACCATGAAATGATTGGAGATGGATTGGTTGATGGCGTTGGTCCATACGGCTATGTTATTCGAGGTAAAGGGAGTGTAATGGGTCATGTCATAGACAAAGTCCGCTTCATTGACCCAGACGATGAACAGGGCGTTTGACACATCCGCCGGCGCAACAAAATTGCTGACATCCGTCACGACAATGGAACTAGAATGTTCGAAGTAGGAGTTGTTGTTGCTGGAGTAGGACCAGTTGGTGCTGGAAGCGGACAGGTTGGCGTATGACAACTGGTTTGAGCTATTAGTGGAGTACCAGTAGTTATTGGTCAGACCCAGTTGCTGCGCCAACAGTTCAACCCAAACCCGGCCGTTGCAAAAGCGGTAGCCGTAATAATATGCAGCCAGCGGACCAGACTGTATGTTGTTGGTCGTGGTGGAAACACCGTCTCCGAAAATGTAGAGCGACGTGAATGCGGCTCGTGCCGGAAGAACGACGAGTCCGAACAACAAAACACAGCATCCGAACCGAATAAGGCTTTTCACACTCTCAAAAATTTACTTCATATCAAGCCAAAGTAAAGACGGGTGCGTCCTCAACAG
>Ga0265338_10002167_pt1 | contig 30168 bp, 11 predicted proteins | sample 42126metaG_FD_193579 | JGI IMG/M metagenome (GOLD analysis project Ga0265338, IMG submission 193579) | Rhizosphere microbial communities from Carex aquatilis grown in University of Washington, Seatle, WA, United States - 4-21-26 metaG | ecosystem: Host-associated > Plants > Roots > Rhizosphere...
ACTCTTTTTCAAATCCGACGGACATTTTCTGTATAGAGCTTTCGGCCAGTACTCTTCCGATTCGAATCTGTTGGCAATAACCGCGGATTGCACTCGCTGTATTCGTCCGCAGAGCCTCTCGCACAACTGTTGGATGCTCAATTGCCTCAAGCGCACCAGATTCAGCATGAGTCCTGCCGACGATACCAAGCCAGCACGAAATCAAAAGGCCTAGTTGTAACAATTTCATAACCGCATCTTTCACCACCCCCAATTGACCATCGTATCCCATTGGGAGCGCATTTCATTCAACTGATCGCAAGGAACAGGATCTGAAAGTACGAAGGGCCTGACATTGCAATCGATGTGTAACCTGTAAATCATTCCGGCTTTCCGTTCGCAGCTGGGCGCATAGCAGACTTGAACACGTGAAGCCCAGTCAAGTTCGTTGTCACCCCCGCCTGGCTGAAAATCGTACAAGTCCGTTATATTGCCCGTAACACCTATTTTTGTTATCTCCGGTTTACCACTGCCACGCTGGGCATCGACAGTAATTGCGAATTCACCCTGGCAGCCGTGTAGAGCAGAATTGAGATTTCCTGTGCTCGTGAATGTAATGTCTTGCTTAAAGGTACCTGAAAATTGATGGCTGGTCTCCGAGCCATTTTCCGCTGCTGCGAACCACTGCTCAATATGCATTTGGTCAATGGTTGATGAAATGGTTTGCCACACCTCATCACTGCGTAACACCCTCCACGCGATATCGCTCGATCGATTCCAAGTTAACGATGGAAGTTGTCCTTTGGTCAGGGAAAGTGGAGTGCAGCCAAGTCCACATTTCCAATCATAGTTACCTTCAGAAAAATCTATCGTGGAATTTTCTCTTTTATCATAGCTTTCGACAATATTGTTATTCATAAACACACCAATAAAGTCCGCTGCATCAGGCCAGATGAATGTTCCGACAGCAATTTTATACCAAGCTAATTTGCCGGCGCAATAGTCGTATTCAGGTTTTCCTATGACGCGAATTCCCATTTGGGGGATCCAGCATTCATTTTCAGAAAGGTGTCCATCGTGATCCCGATCTATTCCAATCCGCACGTAGTAATCATATCCTTCATGTTTTGCTAATACTTGTTGAGATGGAATCAGGTGCAAGATTAATCTGTCAGTCTTCTCGAAAGTACCAAACGTAGGTCCGTCAACCGTTCCAACCATTTGGATTACCTCCCAGTTCAAATACTTGCCCGCCGCCGTCGGTTGAAGTTGAATCTGCACTCCCACATCCGCGGCAGCCATTTGGTTACCCCATGCGCCAAGGACCAACAGTGGAGTGTTATCTTTGTCACCTGCTTTGGATCTTGGGCTGTCTTCGAACACCTTCTTGTATCGGAGAGCTTGATTGATTGCCCTCGTGGAACGATTGGCTAGTTTGTTCCAATCCCAAGCTCGTATGAAGTCAGGTGCTGGCACCAGCAGCACGGCGTGATTTTTTTCTGCCGGATTTTGAGCCAGATTTTGCTGACCGGAACCGGTCTTCGCAGCATTAGCGAGCATCAATCCATCGCTGTTGATCCCCACCGCGTTGAACACAGACCAGCTTGTATCCGTCAGCCGGTCATTCAAATCCGTGATTTCCCAGAACGGCGCGTTGGTCGTGGACGATGCCCCATCCGTTACCACCCCGTTCGTGTTCTGGTTGCGCTGCCAGAAAGCCGCCACCGATACCGCATTCGTTTGCAATACCTTGTCGCCCGGCTGCAGCACAAACACATTGGTCTGCATCGTCACCGCATTGGTCTGTAGCTGGCCGTTGCCGTCCAAGCCAACAATCAGAACGATTCGCAGCGCCGTATAGGCGTTCCGCCAGGACGTTCCGACAACCTGACTCTGGTCATTGATGGCATAGGCGTCGCTGAAGCCGGTCGGCGGATCGTTCGTGGTCACCTGCTGCAGCGAATGCAAATCGTCTGGAGCTCGATTGGTCAACGCCCAGAATACCGCGTGGAAATTCGTCGGGTTGAACACCGCCAGACCCGCCCGGGCCACATCATAATCGGAGTAACCCACCACTTCACCCGCCTGGTTCATCGCCCGTGGAAAGCTGTGCAGGCCATTGGCCAACACGCCCAGGTCGTTGGTCAGGATGATGCCCGACCCGTCGAATTCGCCGGTCGCCGGCGCGCGGAAGGCATGGGTGGGCCGGAGTGCATCCACTGCGGGGTCGCCGGTGTAAATTCCGCCGTAACCTGCGATCATCCCGGCATCGTTCACCAACAACGCAACCGCTGTCCGATTGATCCAATCCAACGGCCCCAGCCATCGCCAGTCGTTCGTGTTGAATTGCGCCGCCGTGGACAGCAGCGCAAAATATCTCAATTCCGTCACCGCGTTGGTTCCCGCACCGGCATTCAGCCCGCGTTCGGACGGAGTGAACCAGTCCATTGTTCCATCTGCCCCGAACAAAATCTGCTCCCAACTGAAAGGCTCTTGCACCGAAGCTGAACCCACCGCTACAACATTGCTGTTCATGTCCCAGGTATCTTGCAGCGTCGGATAAGCAGTTACGTTTGTTAGAAACACATGCTGGTTATAATCCAGATTGGTCCAGGCATACGCCTTGCCGGCAAGAGATGACGGCGGCGTGTCTTTAGGCCAGTAATATTCGTTCGTTGTCAGCAGGACGGGCTGATTAGCCAGGAAGTCCCATCTGGCGCCGACGGTATGGGCGATTTTGTTGGTCCATTCGTCAACCGTGTTCGTCACCGTTAGCGTGCCCACCACCACGCCGTTCCGGGTCAGCCGGTGCGCCAGGAAATTGGTGGTGACAATTGAGTACGACGTGCCATCCGGTTTCCACAAAACGTATTTGCCGGTTCCCAACTTGAGCAAGCAACTGGCGTCATCCGCCATCCACAACGGCTCCGCATTGCCGAGATCCCAGGGCGTCAAATCCCTGCTGACAGACGAAGCAGGGATCGGATCGGCCAGGGCACTGTAATTGTCGAACAGGATGTCCGCGCCAGGCACGCCGGTGAACAGGCGCAGATAATTCGCGCCGGTGCTTTGGTCCGACGTGATGGCGAAGGCCAGGTCGATGGGCGTGCCTTCCACAAAGCCGGTCCCGGTTTGGATCTGGAACAGGGCGTTGTTGGCGCGCGATCCGCCTTGCGGAATGTCCGAATACGCCGAGATACTTTGCAGCACAGTCACACCCGGCACGGTGGTCGAGAGCCGTCCGGACACGTGTGTCGCCGCTGCGTCACCTTGGTTGCGGAGGTGAATCAGCAGGTTGTTGTTGACGCCGAGTTCGACCGCCCCACCGGCAGTCTGGACTTCCACCCGCTCAACGGCGAGCGCGGGCATGAGGTCATGCGATTCCTGCGCGCCAGTCGTGGTATAGCTTTCCGGGCATCGGGCGTTGTACCCCAGGCCGCGTTTGGCAAAGGCGCTCCAGATTTCCCCCGCATTCGCTCCGGCCGATCGCATGCGGTCGGCCAGCAGAATGGCATCGCGTGCCTGCACGAAGTTCGGATTCGGCGGCGACAGCTTCAACCCGTCGGTCACGAGTTGGAGGGCGAGGTTATTGCCGGCTGCGGGGCCGAGTTTACGGATAAGGTTCGCCCGCATTTCCCAAAGCATCATGCACCAGACTTCGCCCTGCGAATGCACTTCGCCGGCCTGGTCCGCGCGGAACGAGCCAAGCAGCGGGTTGCGCGGCACACCGTCGTGCGCGGAGGCTTTCCACGGGTCAATATCCGCAAACGTCAGCGGATTCTTGTTGGTGTCCGTGCAATACGGATAATGGCGGATGCCGTAGTAATAATTTTCCTCAAACGTGGTGCCGAAACCATGGTACACGGCGTAACTACCCATGGGATAAACACCGTCCACGTCTGCCGCCGGGTCGGTGAGCAGCGCCAAGGCGTAGAAATCCGACCAGCCTTCGCCCATGCCGGCGGTTTGGAGGGCGTCAATGCCTGCCCCGCCACCCACCAGCCGGGTGCTCAATCCGTGCGTGTATTCATGCAAAACAATCTGCGCATCCAGCGAACCATCCCGGGCGGGTGTAGCGCCATCGAAAGCGTACATTTGCATCCGCGGGGCACAACCATCCGGAGGCGTGGACATATTGGCGTTGTTGGCGTGGCGACCGTCGCTCAGGCCAAGGCCGTCCTGGGCATCCGCCTGCACGGCGTCGTTGCCCTGGCCACCGCGACCGAAATTGTCGGCCTGAAAATTACCCGCTCCCTCGGTGAACCCGAGTTGATACAAGGCATCGTGCATCCAGTTGTCCCAATAGAATAACTGGACAGTGGAAGCCTCGCCGTAGTTCGCCGGACCCCCATGCACATCCAGCGGGAAATCGAATACGCGTGACGGGTTGCCGGCCGGACGCGGCAGGTCGGCGCTGTTATCATCGTTGCGGTCCAAATGTGCGTCCACGTTGTTGCCGCTCGTTTCGTTGTCGCCGTCGTTGATCCAGCCATTCGGTGACGCGGTATCATCCAACGCCGTGAGTGTCACCAAGCCACGTTCTGCCAAAGATGGTTGTGTTGCATTTGGAGTCGGCCATCCCGGCAACAGCGGTGATGGACTGGCATTGGTATAAACCCGGTAGGTCGCCTGCTGGCTTTCGGCGGTAAGGTTCCGGCGATACAAAATTTCGCCAGTGTCGGCGGCCACGAGGGTCAAATACATTTCATCGCGCCATTGGCTGGTGAACAAAACCTGCCAGCATAATCTCAGTTGAGAGCGGCCGGCGGGGAACCAGGTGAGTTCCGCGCGGGCATCGCCCTTGAAGCCGTCGGGGGCGGAAAACGTCTGCTGGCGGGTGACGCCGGCGGCATCGGTTTCCGCATTCATATAACCGGACGTCAAACGGTCACCGACGTTGTTTACCGCCGCGACGACAGCCTGCGGACTGGACAACGGCAGGCCGGCGCCAAATTGCACGGCGGCGACCATCGCCGGATCGGCGGCCTGTGCCGGCGACGGGATGAATTCGCTGGAAACACAGGCCAGTTCTCCCGCCGGCGTGATGTGGCCGATCAATAACGCGTTGAAGACCGGCACACCAGCCACTTGCTGTTGCCAAACCACGGTGCGTGCGCCATTCCCGGCGGAGACATAATCCCGCTGGACGGTGGCGTCGGTGATGGCTTCTGCACCGAACCCGAACAAGGCCTGGTATTCCTGGAGGAACGCCTTCACGGGACGGTCGGGGTCGGCCGGATCGAACTGCTGAGCCGTAGCATCCGACACGGTAACGCCCGCGCCGCCGGGGCCGGTCAGATAGCCGAGGCGCGGCAAGACTGATTTGGGCGAGAAGAGGACCGGGTCAAAGTCCAGTTGGATTTGCGGCCAATGCTCCTTGAAGCGGGCAACCGCCAGTTTCAGCGCAGTGGCATTGGTTCCAAGCACGGACCCGGCGTGATTCGCGCCCAACGCAACGGTGCGGCGCGAGTCGAAATGATTGAGGCCACAGTTGGTCAGAATGTTTGCGCCATTCCCATGCCCGGTCAACGAAGCAATCAGCGCTTCGGTCAAATCAATCACCGAGTAATTCGGGACCACCGTCCGGGTGGTGGCCCGGGCTTCCGCCGAGTATGCGGAGCGATGGATCTGGTTGTCCGTGGTGGCGACGCGGTAGCGATAGCAGGTTTCCGGATTGAGATTCGAGTCGGTGTAATGGGTTTCCGTTACTGGCGCCTTGCCAATTTCAATCCAGGCGGACAGGTCGGGATCCCATCTTTCCACGAGAACACTGCTCGCCGGTGTGTTGGTGGGCAGCGGCTGCCAGGTCAGTTGGATTTCCATGGCGGAGGAGGCTTGGGCAACAAGTTGTGCCGGAACCGGCAGGCTGGTGTCTTCACTTCGGTCGATGAAGAAGCTGATGGTAGTAGAGACTCCAGTAAGACCATCGTTGTCAGTCGCTCGTGCGAGAACCGTGTGCCAGCCGCCGAGAACATTAATGGCGGGCAATTCCAAGATAGTTCCATTGGTTTCTCCCAACGTCAATCCATCCAGTTCGAGAGTGAGATTGGTGACGATGCCATCCGAGTCACTCGCTTGCGCGCCAAACGGCGGCAGTGTTTCGGCGTTAAAATGCATTCCGTCCGCGGGAGAAGTGATCGTCACGGTAGGCGGATGCATTTCAACCACTGTCACATTCACCGGTGCGGACGTAACCCCGTTGCCATTCCAATCCGCTGCGACGACAGTCAACTGGTGAGTGCCGGATGAGCCGGGAGTCCAAGGGATGTACGAATTGAGAGAGTCCGCCACTTTGACCCCGTCGACGACGAGCTCAAGATTTGTGACGGCTTGTGCCGGATCATTCACATCCACCGCCACGAGGGTTTCCTGCCCCAGCGCCAGCCGATCCCCGTCTTTTGGCGAGGTGATGACGATTTCAGGCGGCGGAGGCGTCAACACATGAACCCGTACCGGGTCGCTGGGGGTCGAAGCATGACCTTGGTGGTCGTAGGCCACAGCCGTCAGGGAATAATCATTGGTTTGTTGCGGCACCCATTCAAACCATGAGTTAGTCGTCTGCCCCAGGCTGGCTCCGTTCGTGAAGATTTCCGCGTGATCGAAATCTCCGGTCGGGTCGTCGAACGCGAGGTAAATCGGCGCCGGGCTTCCCACATACAGTGAATCGCCATCGTTGGGGCTGACGATCGAGACCCCGTTGAGGAACGCAAAATTGGCCGTGACGGAAATGACTGCCTCGTCAGGCGGTGGATAAAACTGGATTCGCTCATGGGCACGGGCACGGATCTGATATCTTCCCGGGGCCGGCGGTTGCCAGAAAACCGGATCGCTGTTCGTCATTTCAGCGAGCAATTGCCCATTCACAAAATAGTCAAAGGTATCAACGATATGTCCCGGGTCTTCCACGGCAAGCCGGATGGCAACAGCCGTTCCCACGGCCAGTTTATTCGTGCCGGGCGTGGCAAAGGCAAGGGAGACCAGCCCATAAATGCGGAGCCGAGCATCGTCTTCCCCGATAACGCCTGAATCAGACTCGGCCACGACTTTGATCCCAGAATAATCACTTTGGTAGGTCCAGGAAATCTGATAAGGCGGTTCCAAGAGCGAACCGATCGGCTGACCATCGGCATAGAAGATAACGTTGGTGATATGGTACGGTCCCGTCATCCAGGCGTCGGCTTGCAAATCAAACGGCACACCATAAGGGAGCCGGATATAGGGCTGGCCAAACTCGTTGGTATAATTGAGGTGGAGCGTGACCTGCGGAAAATCCCCGGTCACCGTTACCAGGACATCATCGGAGACGGAGGTCAATCCCAGGTCATCAGTGGCAATGGCGACCAATGTATAATTACCCGGTTGCCGGGGGAACCAGTTGGCGGTGGCATCAGATCCATCGGAAGTTTCCAACAGACTGCCATTGATATAAATGGACACGGAAACGATGGTCCCATCCTGATCGTGGGCCGTGGCATGCACGGACACATTGGTCGGCACCGTCAATACTGCGCCATTGCCCGGACTATCAATCGAAACCTGTGGAGGATAACCGACCTGGATGGTGCCGAGGTCCAGGGAATTCGAACCGCCAAGGCCGTCAAAGGCGGTGGCGCGGATTTGAAACCAGCCATTGGTGGAAGGAGTCCAATTGATGCCGTAACCCGCCCCCCAATCCGGAGGGGAAGCCGTACCAATCAAACTGCCGTTGGCATAGAATTCCACCCGATTGATGTTGTCGTCATCGTCCCAGGCATCCACCTGGAATCCGACTGGCGAACCCACAGGAATCAGGGACGGAATTCCGTATCCGAATATTTCCGGGACATCATCCACCAGCACGCTTACCGAAGCATGGCTGCCGAATTGGGAATCATCGGCGGAGAGCTCGAATTCATATCTTCCGGATTGGGAACAAAAAGCGTGGGTCACCGATTGTGTCGCGTTTTCAAATTGCACTTCAGCCGGGCCATTGAGCAACTGCCATTGTATCTGGAGGTGCCCGCCGGCCGGCCGGTTGTCATCAGTGACTGACCCCGCCAATTCCACTGTTCGGCTGTATTGCCGTGTCGGGATATTGGCAGTGGAGACAGCGGGAGGTGTGTTGTCCGAATCGGCAATCCAGGTATTGGTCAGGGATTGCGTTAAATCCGCAAGATTCGCCGTGACCAGGTCCATGCCTGCGTTGGTACCGATATATGAAAACGCTGCTTTGCCAAAGTGCGAGGTGGTCACCTTGCCCGTGACCACGTTGGCACCCGCCACCGAAAAGGTGATTTCAAGATCAGTGAGAGGCAATCCGCGCCCGTCCGTGGCTTGCGCAAACATTGTTTTTTCATGGCCGACTGCAGCGAACGGCGTTGCCTGGATCAATTCCAGTTTTGTGTCTGATCCAACCGATTCGGAGTAAAACCCGCCCATGAAGGCATAGGATTCGTAAGGAGCCCAGCCATAAACGCAGACGCCAAACGGAACCGGTGCGGAGAAGTGATGTGCGCCGGGGCTCACGGGTACTTGAGCGCCGGCATAGCCATGGTTTCCAATTAACTGGAAGCAACCAGCCGGAACGGGAACATCGTCCAGCAAGATTGTTCCCACTCCATTGGTTCGAACGGTCAAGTTCACGTAATTGTTGGTGAAAACGTCGCTTGGTGGAAAACCCTGCCAAACAACGCCATGTGCCGTGCTCAAAATGTAATCGCCACCAAACTGCTCGAACGGCGGGATCAGCATCATGAAGGGGTCTCCGGTGGTGCCATCGAAATCCGAGCCATTGGCGTATTGCGCGGCCAGAACGGGCTGGCTGGCCAGAATCTCCGCCGGGCCATCAATGATCTGTTCGTAGAATTGGCCGCGATCCAGGGAGGCGACGATCTTGCCGTTGATGGCTAGGCGGGTGCCGTTGGTGGCCGCCAGGAAACGGAAGGTGTCGCCTTTCGTGCGAGTGGCCAGCGGCATCGTCACAAAGTGACGTCCCCACGTATTCACCGGCGGGAGCTCTTCGACCAGATGATCGCCGGCAGGAGTGCTGGCCGGTACGAGCGCACAGACATGTCCGCCTAAAACGGCAACCGGTTTGTCTGATTTGATCGTGGTCCCGGTGAAATCGGCATTCGGACCGTCATAGTTGATCAGGCGATACGTTTCGCCCTGCTGCAAAATAATTTCGTATGGGACATTCGCCACCCGGGAGTCCGCCGTGGCGGATGGGACAATGATAATGTGAGTGTCGTTCTCGGAGGCCACCACGGCAAATTCTGTTCCACCGTCGACATAATCTGGATTACTCCAACTGGGTGAGTTTCGATATGCCAGAATGATATAATCTGTGCCCAGCATGGCCGTGGGCAGGGCCAGAAAACCGTCGGTGGAGTAAGTGAGGTAATTGAGGCCATGAACAGAAACAGGATGATCGGCGGTGACATGAACGGCATTGGGGAGAATGGAGTCAGAGACATAGTAATAGGTTGGGAAATAGGTTGGTACTCTTATGGATGAACCAGCCGGGATCTGGAAGCGTCGCTCTGTACCGTCGTACGACTCGTTTACCTTAACGATGGTGTCAACATCAGCACTGATGTACAGGTCGCAACCTATATATGGCACTTCCGTATAAGGTTGGATGTTGTTCAGGAACGTAAGCCAGAAATCGGTGCCCTTGCTTGAGCGGGTCGCCGTGAGCCGGTCCGGAGGGGCAGCAAGCACGTCCACTCTAAGCAAGTCGCTGCGGGTGCCGCCGACACAATCAGCCAGCAACCTGAGCGTATAGCTTCCCGGTTCGCTGAACTGAGCCGTGGTTATCAAGGCATTGGGATCGGAAAATTGCACGTCGCCGGGCCCGTCGAGCATTGACCAGGTCACATTGGTTTGGGCATCGGCAACCGGCGTTGGGATGGCCACCGTTCCGGCCAGGAATGCGGCGCCAGGCAGGCTGATGATCTGGTCCGGACCGGCATCAACCGAGAAATCCCCGTTTTCATCCACCACCCAGATCGAGACGTCGGTGGAAACGGAAGTAGCCCCGTGGTCATCGGTTGCCGTTGCCGACAAAATATGCCTTCCCAGGGTAGCCCCGGTCCAAGTGGTGGCAAAGGGCGGTCCGGCCAGCTCGGCAAATTGCAAGCCATCGGCCAATAGGGTGACATTGGTCAGTTGGCCGTCTGAATCCACGGCGGTCGCCTCCACCGCGATGGCTTGACCGAATTGAAACTGGCTCGCATTCACAGGTACGACAATGGAAACCTTGGGCGGATTGTTTGGCGACGCAATGACGGTAATCGGAATCGTTTTCGCATCCTTGAAATCGACGCCCAGACCGTTGTTTCCCAGGTCATCCACCGCGATATTGAGCAAATCGGCGCCTGAAAAGCCGGAAGAATTGAGATACTTTAAACCGACCAGGGCGGCGTTGAGGTCGGCCAGCGTTCCCCGGACAACCAGAGTGGAAGTGCCGTTTGCTCCAGCCTGCCAGTCGAGTACATCGCCCCGACCCAAGGTGAGTGTACCGCTTGAAACCGACAAGGAAAGCTCCAGCACTCCAAGGCCAACGTCGTCATCAACAATCGAGATTAACCGTTTAGTGCCAAACGCCAACGGCATGTTGTAAGGAGTGGATTGTCCGCCAGGCACATTCAGGTGCATCGGAGCATGCGCCTCGACATAAACCGGTACTGGATTGCTGGATTGATGAGAGCCATCCCAAGCCACAACTCTGAAAGCTTCAACTTGACCGACTGCATCGGAGGGGGGCGTCCAAGCCACGCTTTCACCAGGAGAGATCAGGCTTGTTCCAAATTCCAATGGGTGCCCATCCTTGGTCAAAGTGCCGCTCGTCAAAGATTCCACCTTGTATGACACCCCGTAACTGATATCGGAACTCCAAAACAAGGAGTCATAGGTGATGGGAAAGGGAGTCCCCCGCACTGCACCGGCAAACGGAGACACATAGGTCAGACGAGGCAGCACCGTGATGGGCACAACCTTGGAATCAATAGACCCCGAACCAGCCGGATTTTCCACCATCAGGACGATGGTATCAATGCCCACAAAAGCAGGATTTCCGAGGTAGGTCAGTCCGTTCAAAGCTGAATTCAAGTCGTTTTGGGAACCGGAAACAGCCACGCTGCTGGTTCCATCTACTCCGGAAATCACAATCAATCCGTTCGTAGAGCCAAGAGTCAAAGTCCCGTTCGTAACTGACAAAGAAAGGGTGAGAGACCCCGCCGTGCTGCCGCGGACCGTGATCTGTCGTTCTCCTTCAAACGCTAGTGGCACATCCTGAAGCGTTTCCTGATCCCCAGGCACATTCAATTGCAGTGCGTTCGAACCCGCATGCACGTCAATGGTAACCGTTGCCGGGGCTGAATCCAGTCGGCCATCATTCGCTTTGAAGGTAAAGTTGTCGGGACCATTGTGGCCCGTTGCGGGATTGTAGATATAACTATTGAGAGTCAAGGGTTGAAGGTTGAGCGTGCCGTGCGACGGTTGGGTTGTGATCGCAAAACTCAGGGCGTCGCCGTCCGCGTCCGTCCCCGTCAGCGTGATGGTCACCGGCGTATTCTCGTCGGTCGCCACCAATTGCTGCCTGGCCACTGGCGCGTCATTCACCGGCAGGATGGTTAGAGAAACCGTGGCGGGAGCGGAATTGGCCTGGCCGTCGTTGGCTACGAACGTGAAGCTGTCGCTCCCATTGTAATCGGGCGCCGGGGTGTAAAACAAAAATGGCGGCGTACCCGTCAGCGTGCCGTGCGCCGGCGGCGCCATTACCGAGTACGTAAGCGAGTCCCCGTCCACGTCCGCAGCCTGCAATACGACGTTGGTTGATATATCCTCCAACAGAGTCAATTGCCGCGGATTCGCCACCGGCGGGTCGTTCACCGGCACGACCTGCACAACGACGGTCGCTGGTGATGAGGTCAGCGCGCCGTCGAACGTGGTGAAGGTGAAACTGTCGCTGCCGTTGTAATTGGCCGTCGGGGTGTAGAGGTACTGGTTTAGGGTTGAGGGTTGAAGACTAAGCGTGCCGTGTCCTGGCGGCGTCACGATGGTATACGTCAGCCGATCGTTTTCCACGTCGTTGCCGGCCAGGATCACGTTGACCGCTGCATCCTCCTGCGTGTTGGTGGATTGATTGTAAGCCGTTGGCGCATCATTCACCGGAGTGATTGTGATGGATACCGTGGCCGGAGCCGAGTTCGTCTGGCCGTCATTGGCAATGAAGATGAAGCTGTCGAGGCCGTTGTGATTGGTGGCTGGCTGGTAAATCAGGTTGGGCGCGGTACCGGAGAGTGTGCCATTCGTTGGCAGCGTCACGATCGCAAAGGTTAGCGCGTCCCCATCCACATCTGTGGCCTTGAGGGCTACCGGCATCGACGTGTCCTCCTCGGTGGTCACCGCTGCGGCCTGGGCCACCGGGGCGTCGTTCACTGGCGTGATGACCAGGTTCACCATGGCGGGCATGGAATTCGTCTTCCCGTCGTTCACCATAAACGTGAAACTGTCGGTGCCATGGTAGTCGGCTGCCGGCGAATAGATTAGTTGCGGCGGGCTGCCGTACAATGCGCCATGGACGGGTGGGGTGACCACGGTGAAACTCAAGAAGTCGCCTTCCACATCGGTTCCCGTCAGCACGATGTTGGTGGCTGTGTCTTCCAGCGTCGTGAGCGTTTGCGGGCCTGCCACCGGCGCATCGTTCACCTGTCGGATGATTAGCGCCATAGTCGCCGGATCCGAGTACAGCCAGCCGTCAAAAGCGTCAAATGTGAAGCTGTCGTTGCCATTATAATTGGTCGCCGGGGTATAAATCAGATCCGGGGGCGTGCCGCTAAGCACGCCGTGCTGGGGCTGGGTCAACAAGGCGAACACCAGGCCGTCGCCCTCCACATCAACAGCGCTCAGAGTGATGGCCACGGGCGTGTCTTCATCCGTCGTCACCGCTTTCCCGGCGGCTACGGGCGCGTCATCCACCACATTTACCGTAATCGACACCGTCGCGAGCACTGAGTTCGTCTGCCCGTCGTTGGCCGTGAAGGTAAAACTGTCATGACCGTCATAATTGGTCGCCGGCAGATAAACCAGATTCGGCGCCACACCGCTGAGCGTGCCGTTCGTTGGAGAAGTAACAACCCGGAACGTGAGCGGGTTGTTCTCCACGTCCGTACCGGTGAGGGTAATGGGCAGGGCCGTATCTTCCGGTGTGCTCAGGTTTTGTGCCAGCACCACCGGCGCATCGTTCACTGGCGTCACCGTAATCGAAATCGTTGCGGCAGCCGAATCAGCCTGTCCGTCGTTGACCTTGAAGGAGAAGCTGTCCGCGCCGTTGAAATTAGTGGCGGGATGGTACACCAGATTCGGCGCTGTTCCCGTCAGAACTCCATGTGCTGGCTGGCTCAACAGCGTGTAAAGCAACGCGGCGCCCTCAGGATCACTGCCGGCCAGGGTGATGTTCAACAGAGACTCCTCGGCCACCGAGAGATTTTGACCGTTGGCCACCGGCGGTTGGTTGGCCGAAGCGCCGGACCGGATGACGCCGCCGCCATTGACCGTGAGCCGATCGGATTGCACCGTGCCGACCAGCAGGCCGTTGTTATCGATGATAACCGTGCCCGCCGGCACAGTCAGATTCCCGTGGAGGGTGCAGGCGCTGTTGATGGTGAACCCGCCGCTGGCTACCTGGAGCTGGAGCCAGGACGAATGATTGGTCGATCCCAGAATGCCGTTGGCGGAAAAGCCGTTGGCCACCTTCAGGATGATGGGGCCGATGACATCCAGGCGGCAGCCGCTATTTAAGTTCAGGTTTTGGAAATTATAGCTGGCGGGCTGGGTCGCGCCGGAAACGCCCAGCGTGAAACCGCTGCCGCTGCCGGCGGTAAAGGTGCCGTAAGTTCCGGCCGGCACGGACACCTGTCCCACGTTGGCATTAAGCGTGAGGTCGCGGAGGGTGCTGGCACTGCCGTAGGATTGGCCTGGACTGCTCAAGGTCACGTTGCGCGTACCGGCGGGTTGCGGGGGAGCCGGAACGGTAGGCAAGGTGACCGGGTTGATCCGGGTACGAACGTAACCGAGCGAACAGCCGCTGTTCAACGTCAGATGATAGCCGCTAGGCGAACTGCTGCCGCTCCCCACAATTGTCCCGCTGTAGCTGGGCTGCCCGTTGAGCACCAGGCTCGGCACGCCCGGCAGATACAGGTCGCCGGTCAGGACGAACCCGCTGTTGACCAGTGCGTCCTCGCCCAACAACTGTTGCAGCGAGCCTTCAATCCGGCCGTTCAATCCCGGCGCATGACGCACCGTGGCTGCCAGATTGGTCTGTGCCGCCTGGGCGCGCACCAGAAGCATTGAAGTTGCTATTGCTAACCAAAAGAAAATCCATCCCGGAAGACACCGCCAGTTGCTACTTTTCATAAATTTCCAGCTATCATCCCACTGACATTCTGATGAGTTAACTAACCCCGGGGACACCATTTAAATGCTACACGTTATCCAATTTGCACAACGCTCGTACTGCAGATGGTTACCAGTCTAACACAGGCGGGACGACAGCTACACAAGTGTTTGTCCCTTGAGGGTAGTATTCATGTCGGATAATTCAATCCAGTAGACGCAATTATAAATTAATGACGGACAAAATGGACGGCCTAATTCCCGTGGAGCCTGTGGAGCAGGTGCGCCGGCTTGGACGCGTGTTGGTCGCCGGCCGAACCCGGCAATGCGCATCACCTGAAACCGCCTGGTCAGGGATTACAGCTTTTAAGGTGTATCTGATGCCGCCCGTACAGGTGCTGGACAAAACCCACGGTCTTGGTAAGCGTGCCCAGCGCACCGTTGGTGGCCGAAGTGGAAAATCCGGGGACGACCTTGCACAAATGGTGATAATGTTGATGAATCTGATCGCAACTGTCCCCCGCCACCAAACGAATGCGTTCTTTCAACGGCGACCCCTTGAACTCATCCTTCTCAGCCGCCGCCCGGGGCATCTTGCCCGTCCGGCTGGCAATATCATTCACCGCGGTTTCGAGGATGGTGCGACAAAGCGACTGCACCGCGGAAAATTGCCCCAGCGCATAACATTGCCGCGCCTCATCCAGGAAACAACGCAGGTCGAACGGCATCGGGAACCGGGCAACCAGCGCACTCACCTCGGCAAAACGGGCGCCATACTCGGCCGGCTTGATCCATGAATACATGATCTCGGCGCCAACTTTATCAAAGTCCCCTGCCCCGGCCAGGTCATTGCCGCCGGGAACCGGCTTCACGGCGGAATCGTCCGGGTCAACCGCCGGACGGTCCAGCAACCGGGTGCGCAACTGCTCGACCGTCCGCACCTCTGACGTCAGCGCATCCAGCCAGGCATCAACGTTGCCGGGTTCAAGAAGAGGCTGTGAATTTTTCTGGTGGCCAACCGACTCGGCAGCCAACGCTTCGATGCTCATGGTATCTGACGAACCAAAATTAATTAACCCAAGACTGTCTGATTGGTCGCGACTCTACGCCGACCGCCGTCCCTGTCCATGACAAGTTATTCACGTTGAAGCACATTCTATTCACATCCGAACGACGGAGCCCTTCCGGTTGATCTGGAGACGATCAACCTGCGCAATGGGCTGTGGCCATGGTTCGTTCAATAGAGCTTGCCGTTTGGTTGAGGTGGAATAGAATGTTCCGGTGCCGTTTCAACGCGGCACGCCACAGGTCACAATGTTGGTTGCCTCGGTAGCTCAATTGGCAGAGCAGTTGACTCTTAATCAATTGGTTGAAGGTTCAAGTCCTTCCCGGGGCACCACTCTTTTTATCCTGTGTTTGCAATGGTTCCGTGAGTTTCTAGGCAAACCGCACCCGGAAGGTTATTTTCAGTTGTGCCATTTGACCGCGAACAAGTGAAAACGAAGGTGGCGGAACTCGCTACCCAAGGGGTGTTCATCGGCACATCATCCTGGAAATATGAGGGCTGGTTTGGACAACTTTACAACCCCGCGCGTTATCAGTATCGTGGAAAGGTGGCCAAGGCACGGTTTGAGCGCAATTGCCTGAGCGAGTATGCCGAGGTGTTCAAGACCGTCTGCGTCGATGCTGCATATTATACATTTCCATCGCAAAAATATCTCGAAGGCTTGACCGCGCAGGTTCCGGCAGATTTCCAGTTCGCTTTCAAGGTCACTGATGAAATCATGGTAAAGAAATTCCCAAATCTGGCTCGATTTGGTCATCGTGCGGGTCATCCGAACGAACATTTTCTTAACGCGAAATTGTTTGCGGATGCGTTCCTTCGACCATGCGATTCACATCGAAGCAATATCGGCCTCTTGATGTTCGAGTTCTCCCGGTTCTACCCGAGCGACTATGAGCAGGGCCGGGAATTCGTGGCTGACCTGGACAGGTTTCTCAGCCAACTTCCCAAAAGCTGGCCCTATGCTGTGGAAGTGCGGAACAAACACTGGTTGGAGCCCGATTATTTTGCCTGCCTTGCCCGCCATAACGTCGCGCACGTCTTTAATTCCTGGAACGCCATGCCTCCGGTGGACGAACAGATGGCGATCACAGGCAGTCGAACCAGTCCCGATCTCTGCGCTGCACGATTTCTACTGAAGCCCGGCCGCAGTTACGAGGAAGCGGTGAAAACGTTCAAGCCTTACGACCGCGTGAAGGAAGTGTATCCCGAGGCGCGCGTTGCGGGCAAAAAGCTAGTCGCCGAAACCATGAAGACCTTGAACAAGCAAAAGGCCTTCATTTACGTCAACAACCGGCTCGAGGGCAATGCATTGGAGACAATAAACGCGATGCTGGAGGAAGCTGATTGAACCGGCCTGTCAAAGCAAGTCGAGTTGGCGCCGTGTTTCCGCAGGCAATTGTTTCCGTGCAAACTCGCCCACGATTTCCAAGTGTGAATTAATCACGTTTCGTTCGAAAAGGTGGGTGCGTTCGCAAACGTGCGTTCCGAGCCACAAAACGAAATCCTGGGGTGGCCCCCAGAAGAGTGCGTCCAGTGCGTCAGCGACTTCCCCAACAGTATGGCAACACTGAAACGCAACCATGGGAGGAAGCTCACCGGACAGCCATCCCAATGGAACATCGGAAAGTGGGCGGCCCGGATTGATTGCCAGCCACAATAATCGGACGAGCGAACAATACAACCCGTTGGCGCTACCATTGAGCGGGCCGAAACGCCGCCAGTCCGTTTCGGGGGTTTCCACCACGCCAAGGTCCATTCGCTGGTCCGCGAGCCGCCAGACGATGAATCTGGCTTTTCCTGGCCGTACCCCGGCCCGGTTGAACCTGGGTTTGAGAGAGCGCAGCAGTTTAGATTCGTGTTTCAGAGCGGCCGCTTCATTTGGGCAGAATTGGAATTCGATCCGGTCCACCTCCCGTATCATCCGGAGATGACGGCGCGGCATCCGGTCTGGGTTGGCCACCCGGTAATTATTGAGCCGTTGCTTCAGGTCCTTTGCCTTGCCGACGTAGAGCACCTTGTCGCTGGCATCCTTCATCAGATACACGCCGGGGCGACGTGGAGCCTTGCGAAAGAATTTCCGGCCCAACCGCTGGTCGAGCGGTCGCGGATCTGGAATGAGTAACATCTGGCCCATGCCGACTGGTTTTTCTAATCCAGTCCCTCCCCGATTTCCAGCCCAACCGAAAATGTTCGCAGTTGACAGCCTGACGGTTCGGAATACTGTATATTTATACAGTATGATTGAATTGACCCGCAGACAACAGCAAATCCTTGATTTTATCCTGAAATGGCAACAGACGGAGGGCACCACCCCGACCTACCAGGAAATTGCCGATCAGTTTGGTTTTCGCAGCCTGAATTCCGTTACAGAGCATGTGCGACTGCTGCGCCAGAAGGGGTGTCTCAAATCTGATTCCGGCAAGGCGCGTTCGCTTCGTGTTATTTCGCCGCTGGCGAAGTTGCGGAACCGGCTTGTGGACATCCCGCTGTTCGGTTCGATTCCTGCGGGTTTGCCACAGACTCGCGAGCAGGATGCGGAGGGGTGTATTTCGGTGGACGTGGAGACTGTAGGCTACAAACCGACACGAAATGCCTTCGCATTGCGCGTGACGGGCGATTCGATGATTGGCCGGCACGTTCTCGATGGCGATTTTGTCGTTTTGGAACACGGACCGGAACCGCGTAACGGTCAAATTGTCGCTGCGCTGATTGACGGGGCCAGCACGCTCAAGACGTTCGTATTGAAAGGTGGTAAGCCGTTTCTCAAGGCTGAGAACCCGAAATATCCTGATCTCATTCCCGCCCAGGAATTGATGATCCAGGGTGTACTCAAAGCCCTCATCCGACGGGCAAAGGAGTAACGCGCCCGGACAGCGGTTGTCCTACCCGGTTTGATAGAAGTTGTGCCATGCGGACAATCGTTCATCTCGACGCCGATGCGTTCTTCGCGTCCGTTGAACAAGCTGCCGATTCCCGGTTGCGGGGCAAACCCATGGCGGTGGGCGGTGAAAGTCGCGGCATTATCGCCTCCGCCTCCTACGAAGCCCGCAAGTTCGGCATTTATACGCCCATGCCCACCGCCCGGGCGCGCAAGCTCTGCCCGAAGCTCATCGTTTTGCCCGGCGATTACGAACGCTACGAGCAGTTCTCCAACTGGATGTTCGGTTATGCCTACGACTTCACGCCAAATGTGGAGCAGACTTCAATCGACGAAGGCTATTTTGACATCACCGCCAATCGGAGCAAACCATCCATTGAAATTGCACTAACGATCAGCAAGGCCATCCGGCAATCACTGAAAATCACCGTCAGCGAAGGTCTTGGCTCAAACAAGCTGGTCAGTCAGATCGCCTCCAAGCTGAACAAGCCAGCCGCGTTTCAAACTGTGCCGACCGGGCTGGAACGGCAGTTCCTGCATCCGCTGCCAAACCGCTGGCTGCCTGGGATCGGGCCGAAAACCGCTGTGCGGTTGAACGCTGCTGGACTTGCTGACATCGGCCAGATCGCCGCAACGCCGGTTGATCTGCTTGCATTGCTCCTGGGCAACCAGGCGCCCGTTATGCGGCAGTTCGCCAATGGCATCGACGAACGCCCGTTGATCCCGGCAAGCCAGCCGCAGAAGTCGTACAGCCAGCAGGAAACATTCAATGAGGACGTGACGGACGAGGAATATGTCGAAGCTGTGCTCCGACGCATGGCTGACCGACTGTTTGCCACGGTGCGTCAGGAGGGCCGGAGTGTGCGGACGCTGACCGTCAAGGTGCGCTACAACGACCGCGATGAAAACCAACGAGCCGAAAGCCTGAGAGAGCCGACAGACTTGGAAACAGATGTTTACGGGCGTTTGCACGGGCTACTGCGTGAAGCCTGGCAACGGCGAGTGAGCTTACGCATGGTGTCTCTGAAACTGTCACACGTGTATGACGGGGTGTTCCGCAGCGAACTGCCGCTTGAAACTAATGCCCGTAACCACGAAGCACGCGAGCGGCTGGCCTCGGTGCTGGACGATCTTCGACGGAACAAGGGATGGTCGGTCATTCTGCGCGGACATGACCTGCGATTGCGTGATGCGCCAAGAGACATCGTCAACGAGCGTCCGAAACCATCCGCCAAACTCCAGTTCATCATTCAAAGGCGAACCAGTGCGCCGCCTAGCGCCGCGACCTTCGTTCCGCTGCGCGTTCACAGCCACTACTCGTTTCTTGATTCCACGCTTTCACCGACTGCCATTGTGGATCTAGCCAAACAGCACGGTTTGCCAGCTGTTGCCTTGGCGGACATGGGCAACCTGCACGGCGCCGTTGAGTTTGTGTTGGCCGCGAAGCGGGCGGGCATCAAGCCGATTCTTGGCGCGGAGCTATGCGTCGGTGACAAAGCACTGCTGCTCTACGTTGAGTCGGCTCGTGGGTATCACAACCTTTGCCGACTATTGTCACGCCATGCGGAACAATCCTCAGCCCGGGACGACGAAGCCTCAGTTGCGGCACAGCAACGCCGGTCATTCCAGCACCAGGAACTTGAGGGATTCACCGAAGGATTAATCGCCGTCAGCGGGGACGTGTGCTTGGCGGAAATGTTTCCAGGCCGGTTCTACCGGATGGCGACGAAACGACACCTCACCTGGCCTTCGGCCACCCTCTCCCCATCCGATGCGGAGAGGGAATTTCCTGTCGTGGCGTGTCCAGTCATCCGTTATGCCACACCGCGAGACCGGCAGAAATATGACATCGTCCAAAGCATCCGCACCCTGACCCTGTTGCGCGAGGAACACCCGGAAAAACGTCAGGACGGGCGGCTCCATTTTCGTAGTCCTGCTGAAATGACCGCGGTCTGCCGGGAACACCTAGACTGGCTGCGTTACACGCTGGAAATTGCGGAACGGTGCGATTTCGATCTCCCGTTTGATAAACCTCAGTTCCCAGCCTTCACTCCGCCAGACGGATCTCCACCAAGTGAATTTCTGCACTGTCTAGTGTTAAGGGGCCTGCAGGAGCGTTACGGTGCACGTGCCGGCCAATTCCGGCCACAAGTGATGGAGGAACTCTCCATCATCAGTGACGTCGGTTACGAGGAATATTTCCTGATTACCTGGGATTTCCTCCAGGACTGTCGGAAGCGTGGCATTGATTGGATAACACGCGGAAGCGCGGCTGATTCGTTGGTCTGTTATTGCCTGGGCATCAGCAGCGTGTGCCCGATCCGGTTCGATCTTTATTTCCGTAGGTTTTTGAACAAGGACCGCATGGCGCTCAACAAGCTACCGGACATTGACATTGACTTTGCGCACGACTCGAAAGACGACGTGGTGAAGCTGGTTTTCGAGAAATACGGCCGGGACCATTGTGCCGTGGTCGGAGGCTTCTCGACCTTCCAAGCCCGGAGCGCGTTCGCGGAAGTGGCCAAGGTGATGGGTGTGGCGGAACGCGAAGTGAGGAGGTTCACCGACCATTTTCCATGGAGTTTTGGCGGCGGTTGGGTCCCGGCCGAGCACACGCCCAGCGGCGGGGCCAAGTTGATTGATTTACTCCGGGCCAGTCCCAAAAACCGGGACTTGCCGCTGGATGAGGAACCTTACCGGACGGCGCTGCAAATGGCCGAATTCCTCGACGGCGTGCCGCGCTACCCGAAAATGCACCCGTGTGGCCTGGTGCTCTCGCGCCAGCCCATGCACGAGTTAACGCCAACGTTCATCGCCAACAAGGGCTACGCTACCACGCACTTTGACATGGACGCGGTGGAGGCCATCGGGTTGGTGAAGATGGACATCCTCGCCCAAGGGGGCTTGGCAGCCATGCGCGATGTGAAGGGGATGCTCAGCCAACGTGGAATTGAGGTGGACCTGGAACGGTGTATTGCCCGGGACAAATCCGATGGCCAGCTGGTACTGGGTGACCCGCAAGCACCCGAACCCTGGCAGGATCCGCAGGTATGGGAAATGATCGCCGGTGGTGGGGCGCGGGCGGTGCATCATATCGAATCCCCCGCCATGACCAGCCTTTGCCGCCAATGCAACGTGCGGGAAATTGACGGCCTTGTTGCCATTGTGAGCGTCATCCGGCCCGGAGCAGCCAACGAAGGCAAGAAACTGGCCTTCACGCGCCGTTATCAGGGCTTGGAGCCGGTTGTCTATCCACATCCATCGCTAGAAGCCTGCTTGCGGAGCACGTATGGGCTGGTGGTTTACGAAGAACATATCCTCCAGCTCAGTGAAGCCTTTGCCGGACTGGCACCGGGCCGGGCGGACGTGCTGCGGCGTGCCTTAAACAAACAGAACCGGCGGGTCATTGAGAAAATACAAGGTGAGTTCGTCCAATCGGCGCTATCACGTGGCCATTCGCCCGAAAAGATCGCTGAAGTGTGGGGGCTGGTCACCGGCTTTGCCGGTTACGCCTTCTGCAAGGCACATTCGACGGCGTATGGCGTTGAGGCATATCAGTCTGCCTGGCTCAAGAAATATTTCCCGGCCGAGTTCATGGCGGCGGTCTTGTCGAACGGCAAGGGCTTCTATCATCCCATCGTTTACGTGATGGAATGTCACCGGCTCGGGCTGAAACTGCTGCCGCCATCAATCAATAAGCCCGGGCCACTATTCCAGCCGGCCGGTCAAGCCATCCAGGCGCCGGTTCGTTACGTCAAGGGGCTCACCACCCGGACCAGCGATCGGATTCTGACCGAACATGAACGCGAACCGTTTCAATCGCTGGCTGACTTTTACCGTCGGATTGCGGCATCGCCTGAAGAAATGGAATCGCTGCTGCGCGTGGGGGCTTTCGATGAATTTGGCCGGACGCGCACCGCGCAATTTTGGGAATGCCAATTTCTCCAACGCGCCTTTGGACATGCGGACAGCGGGCGGCAGGGCCTGCTGCTACCGCCGGCCGACATGGACCACTTGCCGGAAGTGACGCTCAAAGAACCGACCCGACGCGAACGTTTAGAAGCAGAAGATGAACTGTTGGGCTTTCCTGCGAGCGGCCATCCGCTGGAACTGCATGATCACATTGCCTGGGACACCTACTGCCCTGTGGCAAGACTGGCCGAGCATGTCGGCGAAACGGTGGTGACATGCGGGCTGATCGTTGAACAACGCACCCATCACCAGATCACGGGCGAGCCGATGAAATTCCTCACCCTGGCCGACTGGACGGGCATGGTGGAGACGGAACTGTTCGCTCAAACCTACAGGAGCTACGGGCTGGCGACCGTGCGGTACCCGGTACTGGAAGTCACCGCCACGGTCGAACCATTCGAGAATAGGAAGGGCTTTTCGTTGCGTGTGCTGCGGGCGGGAAAACCGCGTACGATGCGAACCGCGGAAGCTTGGCCAGTGGCGCGCACAGTGTTGATGCAGGCCTGACTTTCAATAACAATTATCCATGCAAATTTGAAAGCGACAGCGGCAGGTCTTAATTTCGTTGTCCGGGAGCAGAACACCAGCCCCCCGCGTTTTGCTTCGGGTCAATCCGTGAAATCCCTCTCCCGGCCCCTGTCCCATTACAAATGGACTCGGCGGCGGCAGGCAACTATGTTAAGTTCTTTCCAGCGAGCCGCCGAAGTGACGGGTCGCCTCAAAGTCCAAAGAAAAGGAAATTTATGGCACAGGCAATCATGGACCCGGAAAAGGTGCGGCGATTTGCCGACGAGCTGAACCGGTTCAACACCGACCTCGAAAACCGGCTGGTGATGCTCCAGGCCCGTTTCACCGCGCTGGGCGACACCTGGCAGGACCAGGAACACGAAAAATTCGCCGAGGAATTCCGGACGGCGATGAAAGCGCTCAAGAAATTTGTCGAGCTATCCAAGGAACATACGCCCTACCTGTTGCGCAAAGCCCAGCGCATCGAGGAGTACCTCCACCAACGTTGACCTTTCATGGCCGAACGCGCCCAAGTCACCTCCTTCGAAGCCGTGGAATCCTTCCGGGCCGACCTGATTGTGTACGTGGCCAAGGCGCGCGCCGCCCTGGAGGAGACTACCGATGACGTCGTGCGCACCCGGCTCTGGGTGCAAAACGACCAGCGCCGGACCTGGGAAAATGAATTGCGCGTCCGCTACCGGAAACTGGAGGAGGCACGAGCGGAATTGTTCAGCGCCCAGCTTTCAAAATTCCATGAATCAACCGCCTTATGCCTCATGGCCATGCAACGGGCCGAACGCTCCAACCGCGAGGCCGAGGCCAAAATTACCGTCCTGAAAAAATGGGACCGGGAACTCGAGAACCGCACCGACCCCCTGACCAAACAGGTCAACCAGTTCCACGGATTCCTGGCCACCGACATGAAACGCGCGATCGCCTACCTGGAGCAGGTGGTGAAGGCCCTGGAAGCGTACGCCGGCGTTCCCACCCCCGGCGCAGCCACGGCGGCGGCCCCGACGGAAACCATGCCGGCCGGCGAAGGGGAAAAGCAGCCATGAACCTCGGTGGAAGCAAAAACCGGCTGGTCGCCATCACAAAAGAGCTTTCCAAGCGCTGGGAGGACACCAAAAATCACTGGCGCGACGCGAAAGCACAGGAATTTGAACAACGTTACCTGAATGAACTGTTCGCGAGCGTGGACAAGACCGTCACGGTGATGGAAAAGCTGGATGAAGTTTTGAACAAAGTCAGGAAAGATTGTGAATAGGCATTTGGGAGCCAACGAAATGCTCGCGCTTTTGGCCCGGCTCAAAAGCGCCCTCCAGGATTTTGCTGCCCGCGAGGAAAAACTCGCCGGCGAATTCCGCACCCGCATCGCCGCGGAAAACAAGGCCCATGAAGCCGCCGACCAGGCCCAATCCGCCAAACTGGCCGAAAGTCTCGCCGACGCCGAGGCGGCCTTCGAAAGCGAAAGAAAAAAACGCCAGACCCGATTCGAACGCCGCAAAGCCCGCATCACCCAGGCCCACCTCGCCTGCAACCGGCAGATCGAGGACGGGAACGACCGCACCGGCCGCCGGAAACAAGGCCTGCAACGCAGCGCGATGGATGCCGAACGTCAGCGGGATGAGGAACTGACCGGCAATACCGCCCGCTTCAATAACTTCAAAATCCGGCTGGCTGAAAGCCGCGCCGTTTTCATCCCGCTGGAAAAATTGGCGCGCAGCGCCTTCCGCGGCTACGGCGCCTTCCGCCGTCTCCTTTCCGCGCGCCGGCAGTGGCCGGAACCGCAGTTGTTCCCGCACGAAAAACAGTTGTTCGAAGAATTCCACCGGCTGGAGACCGAAACCCGGGACGAGCTCGGCCGTTTCGATAAGATCCTGCTGCCGCGGATTTTCAAGTACCTGCCGTTCTGGCTGCTGACCCTTTTCCTGTTGCTGGCATTGGGCGGCTGGTTTCTCCTCCAGCCTTCCCTGGAAACAGGCTTCAGTTCCTGCCGGGTACCGGCCATCACCCTGGCCGCGGTTTGGGTGGTGCTATTCGTGATTCATCAACTGGGCAAACGCCCGGCGGCACCCCGGGCCCGGTCGATTGCCGCCAGCCTGGCCCGGGCCCGCCGTCTCCATGACGCCTCCCGGGAACAGGCCGAGGCGCACTATCAACACGAACAGGAACGCATCCAGAGGGAGTATGAGACCACCAGCTTCAGCGTCACCCAACAATGGAAGGAGTCCCTCAAGGAAAGCATGAACACCCGCGGCGCCCGGGCGCAAGCCGTGGACGAAAAAGGGTCCCGCGCCCTGCTGACCAATGAACTGGATCATCGCGCCAAACTCAAGGCCATTCAGACCAGCCGCGCGGAAAACGTGGCCCGCCTGAAACAGCAAGGCGAGGCCGAGGCAAAAGAACTGGACGGCGTTCACGCGGAGAGAATGTCGCGCATCGAAGCCGAACAGCAGGCCCGCTGGCAGGAATTGGAAACGGAATGGAAGAATTGCATCTCGCCCATCCACGAAACCCTCCGCGCCGCCAACGCCGCGGCGGAGGAATTGTTTCCCGGCTGGCTGTCGCCGACCTGGAAGCAGTGGACGCCGCCGGCGGATTTTAAAAATGTGGCCAAATTCGGGCGCCTGGACGTGGACGTCGCAAAATTTGCCGAGGCCCTGCCGAAAGACCAGCGCCTGGCCCTGCCCTTCCCCAACACTTTTTCCGCCCCGCTCCTGCTCAAATATCCCGGCCAGGGCTCCATCCTCTTTGAATCAGCCAAACTGGGCGGCGACGAGGCCATTGCCGCCATCAACAACATCATCTTCCGCCTGCTTTCCACCCATCCGCCCGGCAAACTCAACTTCACCATTTTCGATCCCGTCGGCCTGGGCCAGAATTTCGCCGGCCTCATGCACCTGGCTGATTACGAGGAAACCCACATCAACAGCCGAATCTGGACCCAATCCGGCCAGCTCGAAGAGAAACTTGCCGAGCTGAACGAACACATGGAGAAGGTCATCCAGATGTATCTCCGCAACGAATACGAAACCATCGCCGAATACAACGCCCAGGCCGGCACCATCGCCGAAAAATATCACGTGCTGGTCATTGCCGATTTCCCGGTGAACTTCAGTGAGACGGCCGGCCGACGGCTCATCAACATCGCCACCAGCGGCGCGCGTTGCGGCGTGTTCACGCTCATCCATTGGGACCGGCGCCATGCCTTGCCTCAGGGCTTCGTGGCCGATGAACTCCGCAAGAACAGCATCTGCCTCACCCGCACCGACACGGCTTTCCGGCTGGAAAACAATCAGCCGGCGGGCGCCCGCCTGGCGCTCGATACCCCGCCATCGCCGGAATTTGTGACGGATTTTCTCCACCGCGTGGGCGAAAGCGGCCGCGATTCCAACCGCGTCGAGGTGCCCTTCGAGCAGATTGCCCCCAGGCCGGAAAAGTTCTGGACGGAGGAAACGACCGAGGAACTCACCGTGCCCATCGGCCGGTCCGGCGCGACCAAGCTGCAACGCCTCGAAATCGGCAAAGGCACCCGCCAGCACGCCCTGGTGGCCGGCAAAACCGGTTCCGGCAAGTCCACCCTCTTCCACGTCATCATCACCAACCTCGCCCTCTGGTGCAGCCCGGAGCAGGTCGAGTTTTATCTCGTGGACTTCAAAAAAGGCGTCGAGTTCAAATGTTACGGCACCCGCCGGCTGCCGCACGCGAAGGTGGTGGCCATCGAAAGCGACCGGGAGTTCGGATTGAGCGTGTTGCAGCGCGTGGACGAGGAGTTGCGCCGTCGTGGCGACCTGTTCCGTAAAGCGGGCGTGCAGGATGTCGCCGGTTACAAACGCGCCGGCGGTACCGAGCCCATGCCCCGTTCGCTCCTCATCATTGATGAGTTCCAGGAGTTTTTCACCGAGGAAGACCGTGTCTCACAATCCGCCGCTGTCCTGCTCGACCGCATCGTCCGGCAGGGCCGCGCCTTCGGCATCCACGTGTTGCTCGGGTCCCAGACGCTCGGCGGCGCCTACACCCTCGCCCGCGCCACCATCGGCCAGATGGTCATCCGCATCGCCCTCATGTGCAATGAAGCCGACGCCTACCTGATCATGGACCAGGACAACCCGGCCCCGCGCCTGCTCACCCGCCCCGGCGAAGGCATTTACAATGACACAGCAGGTTCCATCGAGGGCAACAGCCCGTTCCAGACCGTGTGGCTGCCCGAAGAAGTGCGCGACCGTTTTCTCGCCCAGGTCCGCCAGCGCGCCGACCAGACCCAAAAACCGTACCCGGGACCGTTTGTGTTTGAAGGCAATGCGGCGGCCGACGTGAAAGAAAACCTCCTCCTGCGCTCAATTCTGGACGCAAAGTCCGTGGCGCCGGCGGCCCAGGCGCGGATCTGGCTGGGCGCACCGAATTCCATCAAGGGACCGACCGAAGCCGTCCTCCAAAGGCAAAGCGGCAGCAATCTCCTGATTGTCGGACAAAGCGAGGAGCGCTCCGTGACGTTGGCCGCCATCGCGCTCGTGTCGCTCGCCGCCCAGTATCCAAAAAATTCCGCGCGGTTCATCCTGCTCGACAGCACGCCGCCCGGCTTCCCCCAACGCGAATTTCTGCAGCGCATCATCCAGGCCATCCCGCACGAAATCATCCAGGCCAACAACAGCAACCTCGCTGAAATCATGGGCGGCCTGGCGGAAGATTTGAAACGCGACGATAAAACAGGCCAGGCGCGGGAGACATTCGTGCTGATTCACGGCCTGCAGAATTACAAGAAACTCCGGCAGGAGGATGAGTTCAGCTTCTCCAGCAGTGACGCTAGCGGCGCCGTCAACCCCGCTGCCGTGCTCATGAACCTTATCAGCGAAGGCCCGGCCAACGGGTTCCACGTCATCGCCACCTGCGACACGTACAACAACACGAACCGTTTCCTGGGCCGGAAGACCCTGACCGAATTTGAGATGCGCGTGCTTTTCCAGATGAGTGCCAGCGACTCCGCCAGCCTGATAGACGCCCCCGATGCCGGCACGCTCGGTTTGCATCGGGCGCTCTATTACAATGATCGCGAAGGGTACATTGAGACGTTCCGGCCCTACGCGCTGCCCGGCAACGACTGGATCGAGGAAGTGGCGCTGCAGCTCAAACGGTTGTTGGGGTAATCCACCGAAGGTCCCGTTCCCGGTTTTTAGTTCGAATCCGCGCTGGACTTGAGCCGGAGCCGGATGGTTTCGGCCAACGCGGTGTTGCCCTGAGCCATAGCCAGGGTCAGGGCCTGCTGATAAAAGGTTCCGGCTTCAGCCGATTTCCCCTGCTGGACGAGGACGTTGCCTAAATTAAAATAGGGCTCCGCCGCATCCGGTTTGAGTTGAATCACCCGCTGGTATTGCTCAATCGCTTCCGTCAACCTGCCTGCCCCGGCCAGTGCCATGCCAAGATTATTATGGGCTCCGGCATGGTCCGGTGCCAGTTGAAGCGCCCGCTCGTATTGTTCAATCGCCTCCGTCAGCTTGCCTTCGCCGGTCAATGCGTTCCCCAAGTTATAATGGACTTCAGCATGGCCCGCTTCAAGTTGAAGTGCCCGTTGGTAATGCTCGATGGCTTCCGCCAGCCGGTTTTCACCCGCCAGTGCGACGCCCAGATTATTATGAGCGTTGGCATAGTCGGGCTTGAGTTGAAGTGCCCGCTCATACTGTTCAACGGCATCGGTCAGGCGGCCTTCACCCGCCAGCACAATGCCCAGATTATTGTGCACTTCGGCCCGGCCCGGATCGAGTTGGAGCGCCTGCGCATACTGATTGATCGCCTCGGCCAACCTGCCCTGGCTGGCCAGGGCGACCCCCAGGTTGTTATGAGCGTTGATATAGCCGGGCATGATTTGAACGGCCTGCTCGTATTGTTCAATCGCTTCAGCCGCCTTCCCTTGACTGTCCAGTGCCATGCCCAAATCATTATGCGCCAGGTAATTTTGTGTCGTGCAGGCGAGGGTATGCGTCCAGAGGGATACGCTGTCTTTCCAGTAACTCGCCTGGACCTGAGCGACCCCCAGCAGCGCAATGAGAATCGCCGTCGCAGCGAATCCCAAACCGGCGCGGCCATGGCGCCAGGCACCGGCCAGATCCATCGCTCCCCAGGCCACCAGGATATACAATCCGATTTGCGGCAGATAAGTGTAGCGGTCCGCCCTGGCCTGTTCCCCCGCCTGCAAGAGACCGATCACCGGCACCAGCATCCCCAGATACCATAACCAGCCCACCAACAGGTAGGGATGCTTTCGTCGTCCGGCCAGGACTCCCGCAGAAATGAGGCATAATACCAACAGGGACAAGCCGGCATTCAAAATTGAAAAATGGTTTTGTGGATGAGGATAAAAAACCGCCAGCCCCAACGGACACAGCATTTGCCAGAGGTAAGCGACGTAGGTTTCCAGGGCATTCCCGATCCTCGAGGAAAAGTCGAAGACTTGGACCGACCCGATTGAATTTTTTTGCAGCTGGACCGTGACGACACAGGCAGCAATGCTCAGCAGCAGGAAGGGGATCTTTTCGACAAACAAACCGAGCCAGACCTGCAACCGGGAACGGGAAACATCGGAAACATAGTGCGCCCAGCGGTTCAGCGGCCAGTAGTCGAGCAGCAGCAGGACAAACGGCAACGTCACCAGCATCGGCTTGCTCACCAGCCCTAACACAAAGAACATCACCGCCAACCAGTAATAACGTGGCACGATACGCCCAGGTGCGGCTCCGGTTTGAGTTCCGGTCACTGCCCGGGCATAGCAAAGGAGGGTCAGCATGAAAAACAGACCGCTCAACACATCCTTGCGTTCCGTCACCCAGGCCACGGATTCGACCCGCAACGGATGAATCGCAAACACGCCGGCCACGAAGGCCGCCGGCCAGAACAACCCCGTCAGATTCCGGAGCAACAGGAACAGCAAGCAGGCGGTTGCGATATGAAGCAGGATGTTGGTCAGATGATGGCCTCCGGCATGCAGACCGTAGAGCTGACAATCCAACATGCGGGACAACGCCGTCATCGGCAACCATTCGCCGGGAGCATCCGCATGGGTGAATATCCTGACCACCCCATGAAAGCTCAGCCCTTGCGCAATCGCGGGATTATCGTACACGTAAACATCATCGTCGTAGTTGACGAATCCGTAGTGCCGGGTCTGGCCAAAAACCGCCCAGACAGCCGCCGCCAGAAACAGGCAAACCATGAAGGACTTCAATTTGCGGGATAAATCAGGAAAGTTGCCTTTGGCGCGTTGGGTCATCGCGTTTTTGACCAAACGGTATACCGGCGGTGGTCCGGGTCAAGTTCAGCCAATAGAGAGATTGTCCGCCAAACGAGGCAAGGCCGTTATTAAATGCGTCTCCGACCCTCGCCGCTTCAAACG
>Ga0265338_10002169_pt1 | contig 30159 bp, 25 predicted proteins | sample 42126metaG_FD_193579 | JGI IMG/M metagenome (GOLD analysis project Ga0265338, IMG submission 193579) | Rhizosphere microbial communities from Carex aquatilis grown in University of Washington, Seatle, WA, United States - 4-21-26 metaG | ecosystem: Host-associated > Plants > Roots > Rhizosphere...
CGGCCGGCGACCGAGGAAACCCCTCCGGCTGAAGCCCAACCCGCTGCCGTTGCCCCCGGTGAAACGCCCGTCACCGAAATTGCGTCCATGGGAACGGTTCCACCGTTGCCGTCTTAAATTTCCGGTTGCTCTCTACCCTTAACTCTCAACGAACGACATTTGTATGGCTCAGATAACTGCTGCTGACGTGAACAAACTGCGCGAGATGACCAGCGCAGGCATGATGGATTGTAAACGCGCACTCGTGGAAGCGAACGGCGACATCAACGCCGCCGTGGATATACTCCGGAAAAAGGGTCAGGCCACCGCCGACGTGAAGGCCGCACGCACGGCCCGCGAAGGCGTCGTCGCCCAATACATCGCCCCTGGCGGACAGCTCGGCGTGCTCGTCGAGGTGAACAGCGAGACGGATTTTGTTGCCCGCAACGATATGTTTCGCGCCTTTTGCGAGGACGTGGCGAAACGGATCGCTGCAAATCCCAAGACGGATTTTGAAACCGAACGCGCGGCGCTGGTTGCAAAAATGCGCGAGAACATCAAGATCGCCCGGCACGCGCGCATGGAAGTGAACGGCAACGGACTGATTGCCGGTTACATTCACACCGGCGCAAAAGTCGGCGTGCTCGTCGAGGTCGGCGCCGGCAAGGCGGAGACGGTGGGCAAGGACGATTTCAAACAGCTCGTCAAGGACATCACGCTGCAAATCGCGGCCGGTCATCCGCAAGTGGTTTCGCGCGAGCAGGTGTCGGCGGAAGTCATTGCCAAGGAACGCGAAATCGCCGCGTCATCCGACCGCCTCAAAGGCAAACCGCCGCAGGCGATGGAAAAAATCCTGCAAGGCATTTTGGAAAAATTTTATCAGACCTATTGCCTCGTGGATCAGGGCTTCGTGAAACGCAATTCCGAAGTGAGCATGAAGGAGCACGCCGCGCAAATCGCCAAACAACTCGGCGATGAAATCACCATCCGCCGCTTCGTCCGTTTCCAGGTCGGCGAAAGCACAACGTAAAAGGCTCTCCAATCGAATCACCAGGCGTCCTCCGGGACGCCTTTTTATTCGGGCGAAACATCGTCCCATCACTGAGGAACGCCGGCTTCAGCCGGCAGAGGTTTCGTTTCTGCCATTCTGCCGCGTGAACGCGGCGTTCCTATCCGGGGCCGTTGTCAAGTCGGGGGGGTTCGCTTTGATTTGACGTTTGGCCGGGCGGTTGTTAAATATCCGGTGTGAACTCTCACGCGTCCAGGCCCGCATGACCGCCACCAAAAAGCCGAAATATTCCCGCATCCTGCTCAAACTCAGCGGCGAGGCGCTCGGCGGCAAGGGCCGCAGCAACATCTGCCCCGAAGCCGTGCACGACATGGCGGAACATATACGCGAAGTCCGCGATTTGGGCGTTCAGGTGGTCGTGGTCGTCGGCGGCGGCAACATTTTTCGCGGATTGTCCGGCAGTGAACGCGGCATCGAACGCGCCACCGGCGATTACATGGGGATGCTCGCCACCATCATCAATGCGCTGGCGCTCCAGGACGCCCTGGAAAAAATCGGCGTGCCCACCCGCGTGCAGAGCGCCATCACCATGTCGCAGGTCGCCGAGTCGTTCATCCGCCGCCGCGCCGTGCGCCATCTGGAAAAAGGCCGCGTCGTCATCTTCGGCGGCGGCACCGGCAACCCATATTTTTCCACCGACACCGCCGCCGCGCTGCGCGCCAATGAAATCGGCGCAGAAGTGATCCTGAAAGCGACCAAGGTGGACGGCATTTACGACAGTGATCCCAATAAAAATCCCAAGGCAAACCGGTTCGCGCAAATCTCCTACCTCGACGCGCTCCAAAAACAACTCAAGGTGATGGACTCGACGGCATTTTCGCTCTGCATGGACAACAAAATGCCCATCATCGTCTTCGACTTGTTCAAGCCGCACAATCTCCGGCGCGTCGTCCTGGGCGAAAAAGTCGGAACGCTCGTGACGGGATGAGGCGGCGAATTGGATTTATGGGCTGGTCGATGGGTGGAGGGTGAATCCGACCATGCAATAAACCGATAATCTGTTATTGTTTCCTATGAAATTCGCATCGCGCGCGGATGCGGGAAGGCAGCTCGGACAACAACTTCGGGAACAGGGCGTCGAGGTCGATCTGGTGCTGGGTCTGCCACGTGGCGGAGTCGTGGTCGCCGCGGAAGTGGCGCGCCGGTTGGAGCGCCCGCTGGATGCGTTGATGGTCCGCAAAATCGGCCATCCGTGGCACCGCGAATTCGCCGTCGGCGCGCTCGCCGAACCGGATGTCGTCGTCCTGGACGAAGCTTCCATTGGAAATAATCCTACAGTTCGTCAGGAACTGGACGCCGTGATCCAAGAAGAAACCGCGAGACTGCAAAGTTACCGTTCCCGATTTCACGTCGCGACCACGCTGGTCCTGGAAGGGAAAAATGTCTTGCTCGTGGACGACGGGCTGGCCACCGGTGCAACGGTTGAAGCCGCCGTGCTCTCGGCCAAACGGCAGAAGGCGCGGCGAATTGTCGTAGCCACCCCGGTGGCTTCCACCAATGCGGTTGATCGGCTGGCGTCCGTGGCTGACGACGTGGTGGCGTTGCTGGTGGATCCCGACTTTCGCGCGGTAGGCCAGTATTACGAGGAATTTGCGGAGACCACCGATGAGGAAGTGCTGGCCTTGTTGCATCCTCAGACAAAAGGCGGCGTGGCTCCCTCGTGACGAGACCGATTTATGCCCGAACTTCCGGAAGTTGAAGTGCTGGCGCGCCATTTGCGTCCATTGATTCGCGGCAAAACCATTCGTGCCGTGAATGTGCGTCGCGCCAAAGTGCTGTTGCCAACCACAACGCGAAAATTTAACAGGACGTTGGTGGGCGCAACATTCACCGGCCTGTCGCGGCGCGGCAAATATCTCCTGTTCCGGCTGCGGGCAAAGGACAACCGAAAACCGATTTTGTTGCTGGGGCATCTGGGCATGACGGGCCGGATGTTTCTGGCGCAAAAGACCCGGCCTTTGCCGAAACACACGGCGGTGACACTCGACCTGGGTGCGTGCAACCTAATTTACGAAGACACCCGCTATTTTGGCCGGCTGACTCTGGATACTTCCGCCGTGGCCCGATTGGGGCCGGAGCCATTGGGTGCCAGGTTCAAGACGGAGACATTCGCACAATCGCTGAAGCGCTCGCGGCAGGCAATCAAGGTCAGATTGCTCGATCAAGGCCTCATCGCCGGCATCGGCAACATTTACGCGACCGAGGCATTGTTCCGCGCGTGTATTTCACCCGGGCTGGCAGCGAACAAACTGGCGGTGGCACAAGTCCGGCGGCTGCGGCTTGCCATTCGTGCGGTGTTGTCCGAAGCCGTCAAGTGCGGCAGCACCGTACCGCTGAATCTGGACGGCAACCCGTCGGATGGCTTCTTCTATTACGGTCGCGCACCGAGTGCGCCGGATTTTTACGAGGAACGCCTGCGGGTTTATGACCGTGAAGGGAAACCCTGCCCGAATTGCCGCCGGCCGATCAAACGCATCGTCCAGGCCGCGCGGAGCACGTTTTATTGTCCGCATTGCCAGCGGGCATGATGAAATCCGTTTGACGCTTCGGAAGGCTCCCTGTAAATTGCATGTCCTTTGGATTCCAGAGTAGCTCAATGGTAGAGCGCGCGGCTGTTAACCGTGATGTTGTAGGTTCGAGCCCTACCTCTGGAGCCATCTTACCGGAGCGAACCGCCATTTGCCGATTCATTCAAGTCACATAAAACCCGGTCCGGCATCAAATCAGAATAACATCCCTCCCCCAGCGCAATGACTTGTCGCTCGGCCGGTTTTTGCTAAGCTCCGCGCGATGAGATGTTTAATTTGTTTCCTCTGGCTGGGCCTGAGCGCTCCGATTTTTGGCGCTGAAATCAAAATCAATTTCAGCGATTTTGCGGCCGGACAATCGCCGGCCGGTTTTCACAGCGTGCTGGCCGGCGCCGGACAACCGGGCGATTGGAAGGTCATTGAGGTTGATGTGCCGTCATTGTTCCCGCCGCTTACCGGCAAGGCGCCGGTCATTGCGCGGCAATCCGTGCTCGCGCAATTGAGCCAGGACCCCGCCGACAACCGGTTCCCCATTCTGGTTTACGACGGCGATACGTTCCAGAATTTCAAATTGAAGACGCGGTTCAAAATCGTCAGCGGCGTCGCGGAGCAAATGGCAGGCATCGCGTTCCGTTTTCAAAATGAATCGAACTTTTACGTCGTCCGCGCCAGCGCGCTGGGACACAACCTGCGCTTTTACAAAATGGTTGACGGGCAATTCGTCGATCCCTTTACCGTGGCCACAAACATCGCCGTCGGCGTCTGGCATACGCTGGCCATCCAGTGCGAAGGCAGTCAAATCAACTGCCAGTTGGACGACGGTCTGACGATGCCGCTGCAGGTCCCCAACACGTTTGCCACCGGCAAAATCGGTTTCTGGACCATGTCGGATGCCGTGAGTTATTTCGATAACACGACGATTAATTACAAACCGCGCGTGCCGGCGGCGCAGGCATTGGTGAACAGCATCATGAAAGAACAGCCCCGCATCCTGACACTGCGCATCTACGCGCTCGATGGGCCAGGCCAAACTCACATCATCGCCAGCAATATTGCAAAAGAAGTCGGCCTTCCCGGAGCCGACGCGGAAAAAATCGCCGTCACGGACGGGACGGTTTCCTTTGGCAAAAGCTCCGGCGTTGTGGCTATCACCCTGCCGCTTCGGGATCATAATGGCGACCCCATGGCGGCGGTGCGGGTGCGATTGAATTCGTTTATGGGCGAAACCCAGGACCACGCGGTAAACCGCGCCACGATGATCATAAAAAAAATGCAGGCCCTGGTTTCGACCTCCGAAGATTTGATGCAATAGGCATCGGCATATTCATTTGAGACCGGCGTGGCTTTCCCGTTCTGAAGTGAATCCGTTATGAAATTCCTGCCTCCCGGGCCATCGGCTCAACCGTGCACACAAGAGCCAGGCTTCATTACTTGCTACTTGGACGGACTTGGCAAAGGTGTTTGATTCGGTGGCTTCACGTCCGGAAATTCCACCGGTTTGGCCCGGCGCACCCCGCCCACCACACCAATGGCGCCTTTGTCATCGACGCTCAGGCGCGGACGCGAGTTGTAGTAATCGTATATTTCCCGCCGGATGATCGCGCCGTCGGGATTGACCACCGAATAGTTGAAGGCCTGCGCGCCACTTTGATAGAGCACGTGCAGATTGCTGAAGCGATCCAATTTGGCCTCCGGATCGCTGAAGGAAACCATCGGACCCACCGCCGAAACCTTGAACACATGCGCTTCCGTTTCATCGCTCACCTGCACGTACAGCCGCAGTTGCGAACGCAGGTAATTCGCCTCAATCAAACTGTAGCGGCGGACCTCCGGCGCGCGATTCGTCACGCCGACCGGCGCCGGCAGGCCAAAATCCTGCGACCATATTTTTGCGCCATTGATGACGTCGAATTCCTTCGCCGGGCTGGAAATATCCGTGCTCCAATCCTTGATGCGCACCGTCGCGTTGATTTTATAGCGCCCTATCTGCGACAGGACGAAATACGGCGCCAGATCCACGCGCTTGATCGCCATTTGCGAGGAATCCAGATCGAACTCGCCGGACACCGGCACGTCCGAATTCTTGATGACAACGAAACCATCCGCCGATTCCACATCAAAGGTGAGCCAGTTCGCGTCCGCGCCGAAGTGAAGCGTCTGGCCGGAGCGATTGGTGATGCGCACAGCCACCGGGATGGATTCGCTCGGCAGGTATTGTTCCTGATCCAGCACGACTTCCACGCTGACCTGTGCCGATGCATTGACCAGCGCCAGCAGCATCAAACCGCAAATGAACGGAGAAAATTTCATTCGAACACCGGACACTTTAAACCGCCGCGGGTGTGTGGCAACGCAAATCTGATTCAACCCCTGTTTGATCTGCCGGATGCAACCGCACCCCCTGACGGCAAAAACAAAACCGGCTTCGCCCGGTTCACGGACGGATTTTTTAAATCTCACGAAGCGCGAATTTTCATTTCGAATTTCCCCGGCGCGCAAAATTTGCGCGGCGTCCGGGAAATTGAGCAGCTATTGCGCAGGGCGATTCACCGGTTCATTGGGATTCAGCCGTTTTTTCGCGATGGCACGTTCTTTGCAAGTGTTGGATCAAGCATTGGCAGATAGAACTGTGCGCCGTCCGCCGATGAAACAAAAAACCAAACCACAAACCACCCACAAGAGGAGAACGTTCGATGAAATTGAATCAACTTTTAACAATCTGCGGAGTCGCCGCCGCCCTGATGTTGGGCGCCGGCACTGTCTCCGCGCAAAATGACAATGGCGGCGCCGGCGGCGGGCCGGGCGGATTTGGACGGGGCAATGTTGATCCCGCCCAGTTCCAGCAACGCATGATGGATGGAATCCGCGAGCAAATGAGCCTTACCAATGATGCCGACTGGAATGCCGTCCAGCCGCTCATCCAAAAGGTGATGGACGCACGACGCGACGTCGGAATCGGCGGCGGTTTTGGCCGCATCTTTGGCCGTAATCGCGGAGGCAACAACGGTGGCCAGGGCGGCGGATTCGGCGGTGGACGCGGCGGATTTGGCCAGCAACCCAACCCGGACGCCGATGCGTTGGAGAAAGCGATTGATGACAATTCACCGCCCGCCCAGATCAAAGCCGCGCTGGCGAAATACCAGGCAGCTCAAAAAGCCAAACAGGCGAAGCTGGAAAAGGCACAGGGAAACCTGCGCCAGGTCCTGACGGTGAAACAGGAAGCCCAGGCCACTTTGCTGGGATTGCTCCAGTAACGAATTCGAATACACCGGAAAGAAGCCGGCGTTTGAACATGAACGAAACCGTTTCCCAGGATTCGCCGCTGAAACAATTGGTTGAGCGCATGGTTGGCGCCAGGCAATTGTCCGCGACCGATGCGGCATCCTTGATCCATGCCAGGTCTTCCGTGCAGAGCGAGGAAGACGTTCTCCGCTGGCTCGCCAAGGAATACGGTGTCGATTACACGACGCTGGACGACGTAGATCCGGACCGCCAGCTTCTTTCTCTTTTTCCCGCGCGCATTCTGTTGAAGGAGGAATTGCTTCCGCTCAGGCGTCTCAACGGCACGGTCGAGGTCGCCACCAGCCGCCTGTTTGCGACGCAGGGGCTGGACGCGCTGAAAACCATGACCGGCCTGAACCTCAAGCCCGTCCTCGCCTCCAGCGAAGCCATCCAGCGCGAAATGAAAAAGCGCCTCGGTGTCGGGGCCGACACCATCGGCACGCTCGACGAGGACAAATCGTTCCAGGTCGTCGATGAAAATGCCGAGGACACGAACCTCGATGGCGCCGCGGAAGACGAAGCGTCCATCATTCGTTTCGTGAACCAGGTATTGAAAGACGCCATCGAATTGCGCGCGTCCGACATTCACCTGGAACCGTTCGAGGATGAATTCCGCATCCGTTACCGCATTGACGGCGTTTTGCAGGACATCTCCGTGCCGGCGCAACTCAAGCGCTTCCAGCCGGCCATCGTTTCACGCGTCAAGATTCTGAGCCACCTCAACATCGCGGAAAAACGCCTGCCGCAGGATGGCCGCATCAAGGTGCGCATTGACGATGCCGAGGTGGACATCCGCGTTTCCATCATTCCCATGTTGCACGGCGAAGCGGTCGTGATGCGGTTGCTCCGGCAAAACGCCACGTTGCGCGGCCTGGGTGAACTCGGCATGGACAAGCGCGAACTCGATTGTTTCCGGCGCGTACTCCAGATGCCGCATGGCATCATTCTGGTCACCGGTCCGACCGGCAGCGGCAAAACCTCCACGCTCTACACCGCGCTCAACGAAATCAATGATGCCGTCCGTAAAATCATCACGGTTGAAGACCCCGTGGAATACCAGCTCAAGGGCATCAACCAAATCCAGGTCAACGAAAAATCCGGCCTCACCTTCGCGCGCGGGCTGCGCTCGATATTGCGCCATGACCCGGACGTGATTCTTGTCGGTGAAATTCGCGACCAGGAAACCGCGGAAATTGCGGTGCAGGCATCGCTTACCGGACATCTGGTCTTCTCGACGCTGCACACAAACGACGCGCCTGGCGCAGTGACCCGGCTCGCCGATATGGGGGTCGAACCCTATCTGGTCGCATCGTCACTTGAAGCCGTGCTGGCACAGCGCCTCGTGCGCGTGCTTTGCCTGCATTGCAAGCAGGCGGACCCTTCGCCAACCGCGCAGGCGCTCAAGGAAAAACTTGGCATCCCTGCTAACATCACGATTTATCGTTCCACCGGCTGCCGGGAATGCCGCAATACCGGGTTCCACGGCCGGCACGCGATTTTTGAGTGGATGGACAGCGACAGCGAAATCCGGCAGCTCGTTTTGAAAAACGCCTCGTCCGACCAGATTCGCGACGCCGCCCGCCGCGCCGGCATGAAAACTCTGGCCGAAGACGGCTGGCGCCTCGTCCGCCTGGGCATCACGACGGTCGAAGAAGTTTTGAGTGTGACCACCGCCAAGGAGGTGGAGCAGACGACAAAGCAGTCCAGTGTCGAGAGTCCAGAGTCGAAAGCCAAAGGTGCCGGTGGCAAAGCTCTGCTCTCGACCCTCGACCCTCGACCCTCGACCTGAAAATAAATGCCCACCTTTCAATATCGAGCGTTGCAGACCGACGGCACCATGTCGGAAGGCCAGCTCGATGCCGCGGGCCGGCCTGACGCGTTGCGCCAGGTGGAAACCCTTGGCTTGCGCCCGGTAAACCTGGTGGAAAAGGCGGCCGCCGCCGGAAAAAAAGGCTCAGTCCTGCCGGCCCGCCTGGAAAAATTCGGAAATATTTCGTTCAAATTCCAAACCCGGAAGGTTTCGGCAAAGGCTCTGGAAAATTTCACGCGCTTGCTCTCCAGCCTGCTGGCGGCGGGCGTGCCGTTGAGCCGCGCGTTGGTCATTCTTTACCGGGAAACCTCGTCGCCGTTCGTTTCGGCCAAGTGGAAAGAAATTCATGATCTGGTCGTGGACGGCATGTCGCTGGCGGATGCGATGTCAAAATCGCCGGAGGTTTTCCCGCGCGTTTATGTGGCGATGGTGGAGGCCGGTGAAGCCGGCGGATTTCTTGACGTGGTGCTGGCGCAAATTGCCGATTTCCAGTCGCGCGAAAAGGAACTGAAATCGAAAGTGCTGACCGCGATGATTTATCCGTGCATTTTGCTCTGCCTCGCGCTGGTGGTGTTGACGGTGTTGCTGGTGTTTTTTATCCCGAAATTCCAGAAAGTTTTTGCGAGCGTCCATGGCGCGCTTCCGTTGATCACCCAACTCATCATTGGCGTCAGTCACGGTGTGCGCTCCTATGGTTTGTTTGTCGCGGCCGGTCTCATCGGCGCGGTGTTTCTGGTGCGCACATGGTTCGCTTCCGAAAAAGGCCGCCGCATCTGGGAAGGACTGGTGCTGCATTCGCCGCTTATCGGCCCGCTGGGCGCGCAATTCGCCATGGCGCGTTTCTGCCGGATGCTGGGGACACTGCTGGGCGCGGGCGTGCCGTTGGTGCAGGGTCTGAACGTCGCCCGCCGCTCCATCGGCAACCAGATTCTCGTGGATGCCGTTGGCCGCTCCATCGAACGGGTGCAGCAGGGCGGACGGCTGGGACAAAGCCTCGCGGACTGCAAGGATTTGTTCTCCGGTTCGGTTTTGGAAATGGTTTCGGTTGCGGAAGAAAGCGGCAAGCTCGACACCGAACTCGTCCGCATTGCCAGCGTCACCGAAGTGGATCTGGACCGAAACCTGAAAACCGCCGTGGCGTTTGCCGAGCCGCTGATGCTGTTTTTGATCGCCGGATTCATCGGCATCATCTTCATCGGCATGTTGCTGCCAGTGTTCTCGTTGCAGGATTACATCAAATAGAGCCAACCCATATGAAAATTCAAACCGCCATCAAAAACGAATTGCCGATTGCCGATTGCCGATTGCCGATTGATTTCGGAAGCGGCGTCCCGCTCCGGAGTTCTTCAATCGAAAATCGAAAATCGAAAATCGAAAATGGATTCACGCTCGTCGAAATGCTGCTGGTCGTCACCATCATCGGCATTCTGATGGCCATTGTTGTCCCGAAGATGGTTGGGCGTAGCGAACAGGCGCGCCAAACTGCTGTGCGCGCCGACATTTCAGCCATCAAGACCGCGCTCGATGCATTCGAGGTGGACAACGGCTATTATCCCAAAAGCCTGCAGGACCTGCTCCAGCAGCCAAGCAATGCCAAAAACTGGCACGGGCCTTATCTGGACAAGGTCCCACAAGACCCATGGAGCAACCCGTACATTTACACTTACCCTGGCAGGCGCAACGCGAATTCCTACGACCTGATGTCGGTCGGACCGGATGGCAAAGCCGGAACCGACGATGACATTGGTAACTGGTCGAAATAAATGAAATTGTCTGGACGAGCGTCGAGGGTCGAGAGTCGAGTGCCGGCAACCGGCGCGCAGGGAATTTTTTGCCCTCGACCGTCGCCTCGCGGCCCTCGTCTCGCGGGATTCACGCTGATCGAGTTGATTCTCGTTCTGGCGCTGCTGGTCATCGTCACCTCGATGGTGGCGCCGGCGATGTCGAATTTCATCCGCGGGCGCGCGCTGGATTCCGAAGCACGGCGGTTGATGGCATTGATTCATGCCGGTCAGAGCCGCGCGGTCTCGGAAGGCATGCCAATGGTGCTTTGGGTGGACGAAAAACAGGGCGCCTACGGACTCCAGGCGGAAACCACCGGCAAGACCGGCGATCCGAAGGCGGAAGAAATGGCTTTGGACGCATATTTGCAGATTACGGTCGTGAACACCGGTTTGGCGGGCACGGCCAAATTCGGCGGCTTGCCGGCCGTCCGTTTTTTACCGGATGGCACGGTGGATGAAAACAGCCCGCAAACGTTGCGCCTGATGGACGCCAAGAAAAATGCGCTTTGGCTGATCGAATCGCGCGACCGTAATGGTTATGAAATTCGGGACACAGACAAATAAAAATTTCCTGGATCGCAGCAGCGGACGTAAGTCCGCTCTGAAATCCATTGCAAAAATGAGCCGACTAACGTCGGCTGCTACAGGAAAACATTGCTCAGGCTTTACGCTGGCCGAGGTGCTGGCGGCGATGCTGTTCCTGGCCATCGTGATTCCGGCGGCCGTGGAAGCGTTGCACGTCGCCAGTCTTTCCGGCGAGGTCGCCGTGCGCAAAGGCGTCGCGGCCCGCATTGCCGACCGGATATTGAACGAAAGCATCGTGATGACCAATTGGAACACGGGCGCGCAAAACGGAACGGTGGCAGAAGGCGCCGAGGAATTTCATTGGAGACTGAGCAACCAGAACTGGCCGATGGATACGATGCAGTTGGTCACGGCGGAGGTGAAATTTTCGGCACAGGGGCACGATTACTCGGTCAAACTGAGCACGCTGGCGAATTTGCAGACGCAGCCCCTGACCACGATGGGTTCACAGCGATGAAAACCAATTCCCAGCCAGGTCGAGAGTTGAGAGTCGAGAGTCGAGAGCAGACCCGCGATGGGTTGGTGTTTTTTTGCCATCGACCCTCGACTCTCGACCCTCGACTTTCCGCTCGGGCGTTCACCTTGATCGAAATGATCCTGGCCGTGGGCATCGCGGCTCTGGTGCTGGCCGTCATCGGCAGCGTCTTCTTTGCCGCTTTACATTTGCGGAACGTGGCGCAGGCGGCGGTGGATGAAGCGACGCCGGTGGACCAGGCGCTGGCCGTAATGCGCCGCGACCTGCAATGCGTGGTGACGCCGACCAACGGCACCAGCAAAATTTTGTCCGGCGATTTCCGGGTCGGGACCTTGACCAGCCTGGGCATCAGCCAGCCCGTAGCCATCGAAATGTTCACCGCCACCGGCGCCATGCGCGACAACGCGCCGTGGGGCGACATTCAGAAAGTTACTTACGAATTGAAAGACCCGACCGACCGCAACTCGCCGGGCAAGGATCTATATCGCAGCGTTACCCGAAACGTCATAGCCATCACCTCCACGCCGGATACCCAGGAGCAATGGATGCTGGGCGGCGTGCAAAAAATCGAATTTTCCTGTTATGACGGTTCGCAATGGTCGGACATCTGGGACACCACCGGGATCACGTCGGTGAACACCAACCTGCCGGTCGCCGTCCGCGTGCGGATCCAACTGGCCGGAAACAACCCCGCCAATACGCAGCCGATTGAAATCCTTGTGCCGATTGATTCGCAATCGCGCACGAACATGGTCTTTACCACGACGAGCGGAGGCTGATGAACATTCAACATTCAACATTCAATGCTCAACACTCAACGCCCAAAGGCGTCCGAGGCGTGCATTCATTCGGTGTTGGAAGTCCAATGTTGAATGTTGGATGTTCCGCATGTCCCCAAAATGGCTCGGTCCTCATCATTGTGCTTTGGATTGCCATCGGCCTGGTCAGCATCGCGCTTTACTTTGCCAACTCGATGACGTTCGAGTTGCGTGCATCGGACAACCGCGCCTCCGGCCTGGCCACGGACCAGGCCATTGAGGGCGCGGCGCGTTATGTTGGTTTCGTGTTGGCCAACTTCGCGACCAACGGCGCGGTGCCGCTCAAAACCCAGTACAACTCCGCGGCCGTGCCGATTGGCGACGCGCGGTTCTGGCTCATCGGCCGCGATCCGTCCGGCACACCGTCCGCCGAACCCTATTTTGGCCTGATGGACGAAGGCGCCAAACTGAATTTGAACACCGCCAACACCAACACGCTTTCGTATTTGCCCGGCATGACGTTCGATTTTGCCGATGCGATTGTGGACTGGCGCAGCACCAACGGCTCGGGCGCCTTCGCTTTGAATTACGCGCAATTGAGCTACCAAGAAAAGAATGAACTGTTTGAAACGGTGGACGAACTGCGGCTGGTGTATGGCGCGACACTGGATTTGCTGGCCGGTGACGACCTCAATCGCAACGGCGTCCTCGACGCGAATGAAAAAAGCCTCAACGGCAGCGGCCAGGTCAACCCCGGCCTGTTGGAATACGTCACCGTCTATACCCGCGAACCAAACTTTCATTCCGATGGCACGACGCTCACCAACGTGAACACTGCCAGCCAGGAAAATTTATTGACGCTTTTCGAGAACGCCGGTGTCGCCAATGCGAACGGCCTCGCCACAGCTATCACCAATCGCGTTTCCAGCCTGGGCAACTTCTCCGGTATTTTAAGTTTTTGTCTTTTCTGCCGGAACCGGAACATGAGTTCGGCTGACTTCACGAAGATTTGCAATGACGTGACCACCACCAACTCCCCCTACATTCGCGGGCGCGTGAACGTCAACACAGCCGGTCTCGACGTGCTGACTGCGTTGTTGATGGGAGTTGGGCTTGATCAGGAAACGGCGTCGGGCGCGGCGCAAACCCTCATTACTTATCGCCAGCAAAATCCGAACAACCTGGGATCGGTGGCCTGGGTGGTGGACGCGCTCGGCACAACCAGCCCTGCCCTTCGGGATCTGGCAACCGGCGATTACGTTACGACGCGTAGTTTTCAATTCACAGCAGACATCGCCGCCGTCGGGCCCTTTGGGCGCGGTTACCGGCGCGTGAAGTTCATTTTTGACACCAGCGACGGCACGCCAAAAATTATTTATCGCCAGGACCTGAGCCGGCTCGGCTGGGCGCTGGGCGAGAAAGCCCGCGAGACCCTGGTCGCAAAAACAACGCAATGAAGAATTTGCTCAAAATCAATTTTGGAAAACGCAAACGGCTGACGAGCCTGCTCGGGCTGGCGCTGGACGGCAGCCGCCTCGATGGCGTAGTGCTCCGCCGCACTAACGGCTCATTTCAAGTTCATCAGTCCTTTTCGGCCACCCTTTCATTGGATCCGCTAACGGCAGCGCCGGAACTTGTCGGGCGCGAAATTCGTAATCACCTTGACGCCGCCGGAGTACGCGAACGTCATTGCGTGATGGGGGTTCCGCTAAAATGGACGCTGACGGCGAACACAGAGTTGCCGCCCCTGCCGGAGACGGACGCCACAAGCCTGCTGCAACTGGAGGCGGAACGCGGTTTCCCGTGCGACGTCGCCACGTTGCGCCTTGCCAACTCGCGCTGTCCCCTGCCGGCCGGCAAACAGCATGTGACCCTGGCCGGCATACCCAACGCGCACCTCACGGCGCTGGAACAGGTTTTGGCGGCGGCAAAATTAAAACCGGTCAGCTTTGCGCTCGGGCTGGCGGCTTTGCAGCCTCCCGTTGAGAAGGCGTCCAGCGGAGTGCTGGCGCTGGCGATTGGCGAAAGCCAGGTCAGCCTGCAAATCACCTGCGGCGGCGGCGTGGCCGCTTTGCGCGGGCTGGAGGGCGCCATCGAGAACGAGGCCGGGCGAACCACGGTTCATGCTGATCTTGTCGCGCGCGAGGCGCGCATCACGCTGGGGCAATTGCCGGCAGAATTGCGCGCCGCCGTGAAACGCATCCGTATTTTTGGCCCGCGCGAGCAGGCACAACAATTGGCCGACGAAATGGAGCTGCGTTTCGAGCCGATGGGATTAAACACCGAAATTGTCACCACTTATTCCCCAAACGAATTCGGTGTCCAATTGCCCCCGGAAACATCCGTGTCACCGGCTTTCAGTCTGGCGGCACATTGGCTGACCGGACAAATACCGGTGTTTGAATTTTTGCCGCCGAAACCATCGGGTCTGGAACTGCTCATCGCCAAATACTCCTCCGGCCGGTTGCGCTCCGCCGGCGCGGTGGCGGCGGGGGTGGTGGCGATTGCCGGCGGACTGTTTTTGTTCCAGGAAATTCAACTCATCGTCCTGCGTTCGCGCTGGTCGGCCATGTCGGCCCGGGTGCAGGAACTGGACGGGTTACAGCAACAAATCCGGCAATACCGCCCGTGGTTTGATGATTCATTCCGAAGCCTCACAATTTTGCGCCAGCTCACCCGGGCGTTTCCCGAGGATGGCTCGGTGACCGCCAAAACGCTGGAAATCCGCGATGGCAACACGGTGACCTGCACCGGCACCGCGCAGGACAACGGTGCGTTGCTGCGGACATTGAACCAGTTGCGCACCACGGACGGCGTGACAGACGTCAAACTACAGCAGATTCGCGGCAAATCCCCCATGCAATTCTCATTTGATGTCCATTACGGCAAGGGAGGTGGCAGTGAAAATTAAAAATCGCCAGCAATTTCTGGTCGTGTTGACCATCGCCGTCGCCGCGCTGTTTGTCAGCGACCGGCTGATATTCGAGCCGCTGGCCGCCTGGTGGAAAACGCGCGCGGCCACGGTCGCCCAATTGCGCCAACAAGTGAACGACGGCCGGGCATTGCTCAAACGCGAGCAGGCCATTCATGAGCGTTGGGACCAGATGCGCACGAACACCCTGCCCGCCGACACGTCGCTGGCGGAACAGCAGGTGCTCAAGGCGTTTGACAATTGGTCGCAGGAAAGCGACGCCAGCATCAACAGCATCACTCCCCAATGGAACAACGACGCGACGAATTACCTGACGGTGGACTGGCGCGTCGAAGCGTCCGGCGACCTCGGCACTCTGACCCAATTTCTTTACGACATTGAAAAGGGCCCGATGGCGTTGAAACTCGAATCCGTGGACCTGAGCGCGCGCGACGACACCGGCCGGGAACTCACGCTCGGCCTGCAAATCAGCGGCCTGGCGCTCACATCGCAAACGAAATGAATTTGAAAAAATTACAACGAAAGAGCCTGCTGCACAATTGCAGCGCGGACAACTTTGTCCGCGAGTTCATGCAACCGATGCTCCGGCGGACATGGCTGTCCGCGCTCCTTGCCAGCGCTTTGCTGGCCGTCGTTTTTTCCGCGCCGGCTCAGTCCACCAACGGGACGGATTTCGCGTCGTTCCAAATCATCGGCCAGCGGAACATTTTTGATCCCAATCGCGTGCCGCACGTCCGTTCTTCCGGTGCCGCGCCCCGTGTCGTTGATTCATTTTCGTTTGTGGGGACGATGAGCTACGCAAAGGGCAATTTCGCGTTCTTTGACGGCACCAGTCCGGACTTTCGCAAAGTGCTGGAAACCGGCGGTGAAATCGCCGGTTTCAAAGTCACCGCCCTGGCGCCGAAATCCGTCACATTAGTATCCGGCACCAATGAAACCGTCTTGTCGGTGGGCGCCCAAATGCGCCGCGACGACGACGGCCATTGGGTGGCTGCAACCGAACCGGAATCCTATTCAGGCAATTCCCATGGGACCGGCTCGCGGCGCCAGGGCCGGCGCCAGGGGAGTTCCGGACAAAGCAATTTTTTGGCGGGTTCGACCGCTGCCGACAATGTGCAGGCGGACGATTCAAACTCAACGGATTCGGGAACCGACACCAACGCGCCTGATGCCTCCGCGCCTTCCGGCGGCGGAGCGAACGACGCGCTCACGCGCCTGATGCAACAACGGGCGCGGGAAGAACAACAGTTAGGAACAGGACAATGAAAACACCCATGACAATTCTCCTGGCGGCATTTTTGGCCGCCGGAACTTTCAGGACCGGCGCGCAGCCGGACAATACAGCCGTACCGGCCACGGCGGCGGACACCCGCGCATCAACGCCATCCCCTGCCCCGCCGGAACAGGTTTCAGAGGCGGCCCCGGCCAATCCGGCGACCGGCACCAATGGCGCCGGCGGCCTGCGGCTGAATTTCCGCGGCGCGCCGCTGGAGTCGGTGTTGAGTTATCTCAGCGACGCGGCGGGTTTCATCATCGTGCTCGACACGCAGGTGAGCGGCCGCGTGGACCTCTGGAGCGAGCAGCCGGTGACGAAGGATGAGGCGGTGGATTTGCTGAATTCCGTTCTTAACAAAAACGGCTACGCGGCCATACGCGACGGCCGGACATTGACCATCATGAGCAAGAATGACGCGAAGACGCGCAATATTCCGGTGAAAACCAGCAATGATCCCAATGCCATTCCCGACAACGATGAAATTGCCACGTACATCGTCCCCATCCGGTTCGTGGAAGCCAGGCAGTTATCCTCGGACTTGTCATCATTCGTCTCATCGCAGGCAACGATTGTCGCCAACGAAGCCGGCAACTCCATCGTCATCACCGACACTCAATCCAACATCCGGCATCTGGTCCAGATCATCCGGGCCGTGGACAACAGCGCCGAGGGAGAAACCGAAATCCGCGTATTCCATCTGCAACACGCCAGCCCGACCGATGTGGCCAGCGAATTGGGGAGTATTTTCCCCAACAACAGCTCGGGCAGCACACCTCAGACGCCGTTCCGGTTTGGCGGAGGCGGCGGCGGGCCGTTCGGCGGATTCGGACGGTTCGGAGGGGGCTTTGGCAATAATGCAAATGCCGCCAACAATAATCAAAATGCCGCCGTCCAAAAAAATTCACAGGTCGTCGCCGTGGCGGACGCGCGCACGCAATCGGTTATCGTGACGGCTTCCAGGGATTTGATGGTGCAAATCGCCGGGATGATGGAACAACTGGATGTGTCTTCGGATCGCGACCAGGGTGTTTATGTTTTCCAGATGAAAAACGGCGACCCGCAGCAAGCGCTGCAGGTGCTGCAAACCATGTTCCAGAGCAGCAGCACGTCACGCAGCGGCTCTACGAGTTCTTCGGAAAACAGCCCGCTCCAGCAACGGGCGCAGAACAGCGCGACTTCCATGGGTTCGACCACTACCGGGACCACCGGAACGAGCGGAACTGGTTTCAACACCGGCGGTGGCGGCGGCGGACGTCAGTTCTAAACCATGAACCATTTCTCAATGAAAAGGCAAAATATGAAAACAAACTGTTTCAAAAAATATTTCGGTGGCGCCTTGGTCCTGTTTTTCTGCGCCGCGATGGAAATCCATGCCCAACAACGCACTACCGGAGGTGGCAGCGGATTCGGTGGATTCGGGGGGTTCGGTGGCTTTGGCGGGGGATTCAACAATAACAACCGCAACACCGCCAGCAGTTCGAGCAGCGACCAATACAACAACAACGGCCAGGTGGGCAGCGCGGTCATTTCCGTGGACCCGGTGACTCACAATATTGTCGTCATCGCTGACAAGCAGACCAGCGATCAAATCCGCCAGGTCCTCGACAGCCTTGACGCGCCCGAACCGCAGGTGCTCATCAAGGTTGCTTTCGTGGAAGTGGATGACAGCAAGGCGCTCGACCTGGGCGTTCAAGGCAATTACACCGGTTTCAGCAAAAACTTTTCGCAGGTCACCGGCTATGTGACCAATTTGGCATATTATCCTTCCATCCCTGCCGGCAGCCCTGGCTCAGTTGGTCCCTCGGGCTACACACCGGTCAACCAGAGTTACACTTTGAACAACAACTTTGGATTGCCCCAGTCCCTGACGGGAGCAACCGGGAATGGCGGGGTATATCAAATCATGGGGAACGATTTCACAGCGACGCTCCAAGCCATCGCCACCGCCGGCAAGGTGCAGTTGCTGTCACGCCCGTCCATTCTTGCGCGCGACGGCCAGATGGCGGAGATTGTCAGCGGCCAAAGCATTTATCTGCCCAGCAGTGTCAGTTTGGCCTCCGTCGGCAGCGGCCTCACCACCGCCACGGTTCCAACCATCAACGGATCCTATCAAAACGTCGGCATTCAATTGGATGTCACGCCGTTTATCGGGGCGAACAATCTGGTGCAAATGATTCTCCAGCCGCAAATCACGTCCATTGACACCTCGACGCCCGGCCAGGTGATTCAGGGAGGCAGCATCCTGTCGTCCGCCGTTTTTGCGCCTAATCTCAACAAACGTTCCGCCAACACCGTGGTCGTGACTCCCGACGGCCAGCCCGTCGTCATCGGCGGCCTTATTTCCAACGACAAGTCTTCCAGCGAGAGCAAAATCCCGCTGCTGGGCGACATTCCAGTGCTCGGCAACCTGTTCAAGTTCAGCAACCACTCAAACCAGAAGAACGAACTGCTGATATTTCTCACGCCGCACATCGTCCGGATGCCGTCTCAACTCGCCGCGATGTCCTCCCGTGAAGCCAGCCAGACACCGCTCATCACCAATTCGATTCCGGAACAGGAGTTGGACCGGTTTCTGGATCGCGTGCCGGTGAAAAAAAAGCCGTAAGTTGAAATTGAATTATCCACCGGCGAATGCCTAACTGAAGGTGCCAATGCGATCCGGGCGAAACAGTCCTTTAATTTATATCCTGCTGCTGGGGATCTGGGTGCTGGTCATGGCCTGGCAGGTCGAGGAGCATGTCCGGGTCAGAAACGCGGCCCGCACCGCGCTCGTCAACCGGGCGAAGGACATATCCACCACGCTCGGCATTGTGCTCCGGTCGCAACGCCGTTTTGGCGGCGTGGTTTCCAAGGAACGGCTCGAAGCTTCGCTGGCGGAACTGGCCAAACAGGAATCGGCGGAATTGGAGGGCATTGCGCTGCTGAACGCCGCCGGCGAAATGGTGGCTTCCTCCGGAACCGGGGCTGATTTCCAAACCAACGGCGTCTTCGCCGGCCCGACCGAACGCTGGGACACCCAGACTGTAACGCTGGTGAATCCGGTGGATCTGGGCACGAACCTTACCTACGACTTTGAAGGCACCAACCCGCCCATCATTATGTCCCGGCAGGATTTTACCAATCATTTGGGCACCAACCGCATCGTCATGCTGCCGCCGCCGGGACCGGGAGAGGGCCCGACCAATCGCCCTTTCGCCGGGGGCGTGATGCCGCCGCCGCCAGAGTTTGGCACCAATCGCGAGCCTCCCCGCGATGGAAATTTCCGGTTCCGTTTTGGCCGGCCGCGCTGGATGAGCGAAGCTGAATACCAATCCCTGCTGGAGAAACAGGGCGCCCACAGCTTCGTCATTATCATGTCCACCCAACCCATCCATGACATTCTCGGCCAGGATTTCTGGCTTCGTGGCATCATTGTCCTGCTGGCCACGATTTCCGTCATTGGTTCAGGGCTGGCCTGGCGCAACCTTTCCAAAACATCGGACCTGCAAATCCGCCTCGTCCGGGCCAGCGAAATGAATTCACATCTCCGGGAAATGAACCTCGCCGCCGCCGGCCTCGCGCATGAGACCCGCAATCCGCTCAACATCATTCGCGGCATGGCCCAGATGATTTCCAAACAGACGGACACGCCGCCGGAAATCCGCGACAAATCGCGCGCCATCGTGGATGAAACCGACAAGGTCACCGCGCAATTGAACGAGTTCATCAATTATTCGCGTCCCCGTGAAGTCCGGCGCTCGAAGATAGCGCTCAACGCCGCCGTGACAGAAGTGGTGCGCACGCTGACCCACGACATCGAAGAAAAGAAATTACGCGTCGAAACCGGCGGCGAACCGGTTGCCATCGAGGCCGACGAACAATTGCTCCGTCAAGTTTTGTTCAACCTGTTGCTCAACGCCATCCAGGCCGCGGATGCGGGCGGAAAAATCCAAATACAGGCGCGACGCGCCAACACCAACGAGGCGGCGCTTGAGGTCCGCGATGACGGTCCCGGCGTGCCGCCCGACCGGCGACAGGAAATTTTCAAGCCGTATTTTACCACCAATCAAAAGGGGACCGGGCTGGGCCTGGCTGTGGTGCAGCAAATCGTCCTCGCGCACGGCTGGGAAATTGAATGTCTGGCGAACGAGCCCCGGGGCGCCATTTTCCGCATCACTCACCTCAAACTGGCAGTTTGAAAATCGCTTTTGGCGGCGGGCGTGTTCCGCTAGATTCATGGTGTGGCAACTGAACTGCGCAACAAACCGGCTGAATCGCCGTGCATTCTGATTGTGGACGACGATCCCGGCCAGCGCAGCCTGCTGAATTCATTTCTCCGCAGCCAGCATTTTGACACCGCGCTGGCGGATTCCGGCGAACGCGCCCTGGAAATGCTGCGCGCCGGTAAATTTGCCATGATGATTTCCGATGTGCGCATGCCGGGGCTGACCGGCCTGGAAACGCTGCGGCGCGCGCGCCAGGAACACGCCAAGCTGCCCGTCCTGCTCGTCACCGCCTTCACCGATGTCCGCGACGCTGTGGCCGCCATGCGCGACGGTGCGGTTAATTACCTGGCCAAACCGATCGACCTCGACGAACTGCTCAATTCGGTACGGCAAGCTCTTGGCATTTCGAAGGCCGTTCCCCTGCTCTACAACGAAGAGAAATCACTGCCGGATTATGTGGTCGCCCGCAGTCCCCTCATGCAGGCTGTGTTCCGGGACGCCTCTTTGATTGCGCCGTCCGAATCCCGGGTGTTGATCACCGGTGAAAGCGGCGTGGGCAAGGAGGTGGTGGCGGACTTGATTCATGCCTGGAGTTCACGCGCAGCCGGGCCGTTGATCAAGGTCAACTGCGCCGCCATTCCGGAAACGCTGCTTGAAGCCGAATTGTTCGGGCACGAGAAGGGCGCATTCACCGGCGCCCACGCCCAGCGCATCGGCCGGTTCGAGGAAGCGAACAACGGCACAATTTTTCTGGACGAGGTGGCCGAGATGTCGCCGGCGCTTCAGTCCAAGCTTTTGCGTGTGACACAAGACGGACGATTTCAGCGTGTGGGCTCAAACCGCGAAATCCACACCAACGCGCGCCTGCTCGCCGCAAGCAACCGCAATCTGGAAGACGAGGTCAAAGCCGGCCGGTTTCGCGAGGATTTATTTTACCGGTTGAACGTGGTGGAATTGAACATCCCGCCGTTGCGCGAACGGCGCGAGGACATTTTGCCGCTCGCGGGCCGATTCATTGAGCAATTGACCAAGGGTCGCGCGCGATTTTCCGAAACGGTTTCCGCCTGCCTGGAACGTTATCCGTGGCCGGGCAACGTGCGCGAGTTGCGCAACGCCATGGAACGGGCGGTGCTGCTTTCGCGCAGTGAACTCATTCTGCCCGAACATCTGCCCACCCGTGTCCGCGCCGCCGGGGACCAATCTCCGCCGCCGGCAACCGCCGATGGGGAACAACTGGCGGAAATCGAGCGCCAGGCCATTTTGCAGGCGCTGCGCCAGCACGAGTTCAACCGCACGGAAACGGCCAAGGCACTGGGCATCAGCCGGCGCGCTTTGCTTTACAAACTGCAGCGATTCCGTGAATTGGGATACAAGGTGGAATGAGCGGCAAGGATGTATTGCCAAATGGTTTGGCAGGGACGACCTCCTGGTCGTCCGGGACCGCGTAGCAGCGCGGCCCTACCATTCAAATTGTGAGTCAGAAATTCAATTCAGACCGCCGTCTCCATCATCATTGACTGGTCAAAACAGCTAAATCTTATTATTTTTTTCCTTATGAACCGCGCTTTTTCATTCATAGCAGTCGCAATCATTTCCATGCTTTCCATCTCCGCATGGCCGGCGGAAATGAACGCGCGGGCTGATGAAAGGGTGATATCGCCCGTCCGGGTCATCGCGGCGGACTGGCAAAGCGTAAAGGGACCGCATTCGGAGATGTTTCACGAGTGCATTGGAGCGGGCCGGGCGGCGGAAGGTTTGCGCGCGGAATGGCAGCACCAGTTGAAAATGTGCCAGGACGAAATTGGTTTTAAATATATCCGCTTTCACGGTCTTTTGTCCGACGACATGGGTGTCTATGGCGAGACCCCGGAAGACCAGCCGTGCCATAACTGGCAATATGTTGACCAGCTTTACGATGCGCTGCTGACGATGAAAATCCGGCCGTTCGTTGAAATCAGTTTTATGCCCTCGGCGCTCGCCAGCGGAACCAACACCATCTTCTGGTGGCATGCAAATGTGACGCCGCCGAAATCGTATGATCGTTGGGACGACCTGATAAAAGATCTGGTCCGGCACTGGACGGACCGCTACGGGGTGGATGAAGTGAAACAATGGTATTTCGAGGTCTGGAACGAGGCGGATTATCCCGCCTTTTTCGGGCCGCGCAGTTCAAATCGCCGTCGGGAAGAGTATTTTGAACTTTATGCGCATACCGCCGCTGACGTCAAAAGTGTGAACCCGGCATATCGTGTCGGCGGTCCGGCAGGTTCGACCACGGGCTGGGTATTGCCGCTCATTGAACTCAGCGTATCGAACAACCTGCCGTTGGATTTCATCAGTTTTCATTCCTACGGCCTGGGCGGCGGTCCCAGTGGCCTGGATGAATACGGCGAGCAGTTGCATTATCTCAGTACCAACCTGACCGCACCCGCCGACACCGCCATCCGGGAGCGCCGTTTGATTGACGCTTCCCCACGGCCCGGTTTGCCGATACACATCACCGAATGGAGCACGTCCTATTCGCCGCGCGACCCGGTGCACGATGCGTATTTTTCCGCGCCATATATTCTCGAGCAATTCAAACACGGCGAACAGGGCATCGCTTCGATGTCGTACTGGGTTTTCACCGATATCTTTGAGGAACCCGGCCCGCCCATGACGCCGTTTCACGGTGGTTTTGGCCTGCTCACGGTGCAGAGCATCAAGAAACCGGCTTACTTCGCGTATCAATTCATGGACCAACTGGGCCCGACGGAACTGAAGAATGATGACGCGGCATCCTGGGTTTGCCGCGACGCGAAGGGCGGTGCGCAGGTTTTGTTGTGGGACCTCACACGTCCGGCCGGCAAGACGGTTTCCAACCAGGCCATTTTTCGCAAATTGAATCCCGCCAAATCCAAGGGCAACGTCCGCGTCAGTCTGACCCATGTGCCACCCGGGAATTACCGGCTGGCATTGTGGCAGGTGGGTTTCGAGAAAAATGATGCCTACTCGGCCTACCTGAAAATGGGCGCCCCGGCCCAATTGACCCGCGCGCAGGAACAACAACTGCGTGAGGCGGCGTCAGGCAAACCGGAATTCGAACGCGACGTAACTATCGGCGCGGATAGCAGCTTTGACAAGACACTGTCGTTGCGCGAAAACGACGTCCTGTTGCTCACGCTGTCACCGGAATGATTTTCAAATCAGATTTGAAACCGGTTCTGGCCGGCAACAATTCGATTTACGGCTTGCTGCCGCGATAACTTTCGGGCGGCCCGAGATAACTCGGTTTCACGCCGCCGGTGTTGACCACGATTTTTTGAAGGACAACACCCGGATCCACCATCCAGAATTTCAACGTATGATAACCTGTGTGCGCCAGCGTGAACGTGGTTTTGACCTGGCGGACGCTATCTTTCACGGTGGTTTCCCAATCCCGGTTTCCATCCCTGGCGGTGTAATTTTCGGGCACGGCCGTGACAATTTGGGGCGGCTGATCGTCAAACGACAACGCATAGCGGAGCCCACGGCCCTGAACAAAATTCAAGGTTGGGTCAATGATTGCTTCAACCTCAACTTCTCCGGTGTTGAATAAATACATCTGGTACTCCAGGCACGGGGAATTTTCCGGCGGTGTCACACTGGGCGCGGTGACGGGGAAAATCGCCATCGCGGACAGGGTTCGGCCCAAACCGGGAATCTCTTCCCATTGCACCGGACCCGCACCGGTTTTTTTCGTGTAATGCGCCGCCTCCATGGAAACGCAGCCGTCAGCTTCGACAAATCCCTTCAGGGAATCCCTCCCGGGTTCGGATGGATTGAACGAGTCCACTTTCACGGTGACCGCGTTTGTGCCGGCGCCCGCGATGGTCACAAAACTGTTTGCCATATCGCGCGGCGCCTTGTTCCAATCCACGCTTACCCAAAGACGCTGTTCCTTTTCGATTGTGCCTTTGTTTGCGCTCAACACAATCCATGGCGCGCCAGCGATCGCGGAATATTCAAACGGTTTTTGCCCTTTGTTGAAAATGTCAATGAACCGGTGTGGTTGATTGAAGATGTCAAATCCCGGCAAAACGGGCGCCTCAGAATCGCCGGGCCAGGCCGAGGAAGAACCTTCAATGGCAACGCCCATTTCGGCATTGGTCGGAACTTCGATTTGGGTGACCCTGGGCATAACATTTTGGCGCGGCTCCTGCCAGGACGAGTAACCGATGTGCGTCTGATCCATCATGTGGTCCCATCGGCCATTCGCCAAAGCATGGTTATAACAGGCCGACAAATCCGCGTCGGCGTTGAACAGTGCGGTCGCCTGGGCAGCCAGGTCGTTCGCACTGGCGCGGCCCTGGCCGGCATACAGGCGGTTTTTCGCCGTGGTGATGTAAAGGTCGTTGACCTGTTCGCTGGCTTTGGCCGGGTAAAGCACAAGCTCAAAGAACGCATCGCGCGCATTTTCCGGCAGGTTCGTGTAAATCTCCTCCGCTTTGGCGGTGATGGTTTTCCAATCGGCGAGCACTTTATCCGCTTCCTGATAATCAACAACACTGTAACTGCCCGGTTCCAACAATTCCGGTTTCCGGCGGCCGTTATATTTTGTGTACCTGGACAGGATATCCGCAATTTGTGGCGCGTACTCGGGACCGAACTGGCGTTCGGCCCACAGGCGGGTAAAATCGGAAATTTTTTCCTTCGGCCATTGTTCAGGGTCCCAGGCCAGGCTCAGAAAAAATTCAATGGGAAGTTCATAGCCCTTGAGGTGGCCCACATTCACGATCCAAATCTGATTGGCGCCGTATTGGTGGGCCAGATTCATCTGTTCCCAGATTTTCGTGGTTGGATTTGTGTTGAGCCATTTGTAATTGCGCGGCCCGCCGACGTAATCAAAGTGATAATAAACTCCGGCACCCCCGCTACGTTTCCGGCCTTCGGGCGAGGGCAAACGGCGGATGTCCCCCCAATTGTCGTCACACCAAAGCAACGTGACGTCGTCAGGCACGCGCATGCCCTTTTCGTAGTATTCCTGGACTTCCTTATAGAGCGCCCAATCCTGCGGCACAGACGCGGCGTTGGTCTGATAGACTTCCGCGATGATTTTCCGTTGGTTGGCGACGATTTCTTCGAGCAAGGAGATGTTGGCGGTTTCAGACATCGGCGTGTCCGTCTTACCGCGCATGGCGATGGTAACGACGTTCTCGTGATTTTTATTTCGTTCCAGCCCTTCTTTCCAGTAAGAGTCCAAAATGTTTGAATGCGTCTGATAATTCCAGTCCCGGGCAGATCCGAATTTGTACCATTCTTTGTCCGCCCGTATCATCGGCTCGACATGGGAGGTGCCCATGACGATGCCATATTCGTCGGCGAGTTCCGGATTCAACGGATCGTCCGCGTTGAAACTGTTGTTCCACATCGCCGGCCAGAGATAGTTGGCCTTAAGCCGGAGCAGGAGTTCAAAAACGTTCGTGTAAAACGAATGGTTGTAATCGCCGAATTTTTCCTTCACCCAGCCGGTGAGATCCGGCGCTTCATCATTGATAAAGATGCCGCGGTATTTGACGGCCGGCGGTCCCTGCTCATATTTTCCCGCTTTGACAAAGACCGCGTCTTTATGCGGCACCGGCACGTCGGCCCAAAAATACCACGGGGATACGCCCATTTCTTCGGACACATCGTAGAGGCCGTAAATGGTCCCCCGCTTGTCGCTGCCGGCGATGACCAGTCCGCTCGCGATGCCGGGCAACGGATTCGGGACGACCTGAATGATGAACGATTCCCATTGGCCGGCGATTTGTGAAACATCAATTTTCCGGTCGCGGATCAGCCGGTCAATGATTTCGCTTTTGCCAATGGTGCCGACGAGAATGACGTTTTTCCCGGGATTCAAGCCTTCATGCAGGATGGCAGGAGAAAGGCCGGTCACACGCGCCACATCCGCCTGTAGATCGCCGGTGGCGCGGATGACGCCAGCCCAATCGTTGGTATCCACATAAATGGGCGCGGCTGTGTTTTTCCGAACGATGGGAAAGCTGTCCCGGCTGGGAACATTCTCGACGTACAGCGACGGGCCGAGAGCATGGGCGCAAACTGGAAGAGCCAGGAAACCAAGGACAATCAGCAGGACAGTCTGGCAAAGGTTTATTGCTGGCAAAAGTGACCGTTGTCTGGAAAAAAACAAATAGCGCATTGTGCAAGGAAATGGCCCGATGGCTCTCATGGGATGGATATGCTTTGAATAAGACATCGTATGACCGCGGAACGGCAACGTCAATCTTCTGCAGATGTTGAAACCGCAGATTGGCGACGATGAAGGATGATTCTGAAGGTTACGGCGTCCAGGCGCGGAATTTGCCGCTGCAATACAGCATCCCCATGAGATACAACAGGCCATCGTAATAACGCTGCCGCCCCGATGGTATCGGCGTGTTCCAAAAATCCTCGACGAACTTTCGTGAACGGGGATGGGTGGCCGCCAGACTGGCCACGGCATTCATGGCCACCAAACCGGGAGAGTGATCGTCGCTGGTCTGGCCGCCTTCCAGCGTAAACTTGTTCCCGTAGGTTGACATGCCTTTGGATTCAAAAAACGCCTGGAGTCGATCGCTCAGTTGTTGTTCCCGCGCGTCTTTGCCCCACCATGACCAATCCACGGACCAATTCATCGAAGTGCGCCAGGAATCAAACAAGGCTTCGCCGCTGTGCGGGTTCCAACTGGCAGTCCAAGGAGTGCCATCGAAGTTGGCGTAATCCGGCGTCAAACCCGTGACCGGGTGCGCCGCGCGTTGGAAGAAATCGCGGCTGGCCGCGGCTGCCTCCGACCAAAATACACGGTCTTTTTCGGGGCCCCAAAGCGCCCATAGTTCGTAAAACGCGGGCAAATGATAAGAGGGATCGGTGTGATCCCAGTTTTTTACATCGGGCGTAAAGCGAACCATTTTTTGCCCGGGCTCAAACAGCGCCCCCGCCGTCATTGGCCCGTTGACCGTCTGTCCGGTAATCAATACCCGGTGCCGCATATTGGTCAGCAAATGGTCGGCCTCGGCCCGATAATTATAAATGCCGACTCCGTTGCCCCAGCGGTGTGCCGCGAAGTAAAGTGCTGTTACGAAATACTCCTCACCATCCGGCGCGGGCATCGCGTCGTTGAGCCTGCCGTTGGCCTTCATCGACCACGAAAAAAAACCATAAGCGGGATGAGCGGGCGAAGCATGGTACATGTACGTTTTGGCCCAATTCCAAATTGCGTCGAACTCGGCCTTCTGGTTCAACTGCACTGCAATCATCATTCCATAGGACATGCCCTCGGAGCGGACATCTTCACTGCCAATATCACGAATCTGGCCAAGGGGGCCATTGGCATTCGTTCCGGCAGGATAGTAAACCGCCTGGGTTTCGGGGTCGCCGTGGAACAATTGCCGGTAGGCGGCCTCAATTCTCGCTGTCACTTCCTGTGACGAATGCCCCGCTTCGGCAAAGAGATTGCGGTAGCATCCGCCAGCGATCGCACCGGGCCCCGTCCCTCGCAGGCCCTTCCACGCTTTCAAAATGAAGCTTCGCAGTGAATCGGTCTTGAATTCTTTCTCCTTTTCCATCGTTATCATTTCCTTGGCAATTGATATGGACTGAATTTGATTATTATTCCGCCGGGAATATCACCCGGCCAGCAGACTGCATACCACCTTCATTACGGAGCCCAAATGCGAAACTCACCGCTGCAATGCAGCAAAGCCATCATATACAGCAATCCCTCGTAATAACGCTCAATCCCATCCGGGACGGGCATATCCCACAGGGCCTCCACAAATTCCTTTGAACGCGGGTTGGTGGCTGCGAGACTGGCCACGGCGTTCACCGCCACCAGTCCCTGCGCATGCCGGTTATCCAATTGCCGGCCATCGAGCGTGAACTGGCACCCGTAATTCGTCATTCCTTTGGATTCAAAGAACGCCTGCAAACGGTCGCTCAATTGCCTTTCCCGGATGTCCTTGCCCCACCAGGCCCAATCCACCGACCAGTTTCCGGCAACGCGAAAGGCATCGAACCTGAAATTGACCACGCCCCGATTCCAGCCGTTGCTGACCGTGGTCCCGTCAAAATTCGCGTAATCCGGGGCAAGACCCGTCATGGGATCGGTCACGCGTGAAAAATAATCCCGGCTGGCCACGGCGGCAGCCATCCAGAAATTGCTGTCCACTGGCGGTCCCCAGCGCGCCCATAACTCATAGAACGCGGGCAGATGATATGACGGATCGGTAAAAGGCGGGCGTTCCGAGCTGGGCGAAAAGAGGACCATATTATGTTCGGCGTCGAACAGCGGCCCCGCAGTCACTGAGCGTACCGTATTTGTGCCCAACCAAGACATGGAAACCGGGCCGGTGATGAGCGCGCGATGCCGCATATTGGTGAGCAGCTTATCGGCCTGGGCCTTGTAATTGTAAATGCCTTTGCCGTTGCCCCAACGGTTGGCGGCAAAATAAAGCGCTGTGACAAAATAGGACTCGCCGTCCGGTGCCACGAATTGACTCATGACCGTGCCGTTCGTGCGAGCCTCCCACGAAAAAAAGCCGTACGACGGGTGCGTGGGCGAGTCGTGATACATGTACGTCATTGCCCAATTCCAAATGGCATTGAACTCGTCCGGTTTGTTCATCTGCACCGCGATCATCATGCCGTAGGACATGCCTTCGGTGCGAACGTCATGGTGTTTGATATCGGCAACATAGGCGAGCGGCCCGTTCGAGTTGCTGCCGGCGGAATAATAGACCGTCTGGTTGGTGGGATTGCCGTGAAACAGTTGTTTGAAGGCGGCTTTGATTTTGCGGTTCACGTCCCGTTGCGAATGCCCGTCTTCAACGAAAAGATTGCGATAGCGGCCGGTGGCATAGTCGCCTGAACCATCAAGGCCGGATTGCGCCACAGGCTGGCCCGGCGACAGGCTTGTTTGCGTTTGGGCAGGCAATATGCCAGCCAAAAGCGTGGCAAACAATGTGACGGCAATTTTCATGGCGGGCGGGAATGTATAACTCAGTTCTCAGCAACTCAAACTTTAAAAACGAAACAGCCGCCACCTTAATCGGTGACGGCTGTTGCTCTGAATACGGTATGAAAAGACTAATTACTTGCGGCGGCGAATGACGCCGAGGGCCAGAAGCCCGCCACCCAGCAGCGCCAGCGAAGTCGGCTCCGGCACGGGACCACCTGACAGTTCCACGTTGTTCATCCAAAAGTCGGTTGGAGCACCACCGCCATTGTTGGATTGAAAGGTTATCTGGAGATAACCTTCTCCGCCAGCGATCAGCGGAGCTATGGCACTGGAATAGTCCAACGTCACGGTCTGCGTCTCCTGAGGGCTGCCCGCAAAGTAGTAATAGTTGGGTCCCGAATTGGGTTGGTTGAAGGCGGTATTACCAACAAATGTCGCCGTCGACCAAGATAGATTGTTATATCCGTAACCTGGGCCATTGAGGGCGACATTATAAATTTGGTCATACCCGGCCGTC
>Ga0265338_10002170_pt1 | contig 30149 bp, 28 predicted proteins | sample 42126metaG_FD_193579 | JGI IMG/M metagenome (GOLD analysis project Ga0265338, IMG submission 193579) | Rhizosphere microbial communities from Carex aquatilis grown in University of Washington, Seatle, WA, United States - 4-21-26 metaG | ecosystem: Host-associated > Plants > Roots > Rhizosphere...
CGTGCTTGTGCTAGGCGATGCGGCCGCCGCCATCGTCGGGGAAAATCTTTCTTCGCCCCACATCTACTTTCTTACGAGCGACAAGAAATCTCTTGAAGGCTCCGCGGCGATGTTTGCCACTACATTTATTGTTGTCGCCGTCCTTCTTGGTACCTCACTCGGCCTCAACGGAACTCTCGAATTCAATTTCTTTCCCGGCCTCTCGCGCACGGTTCTCGCTGCCATGATTGCTCTCGCCGTCTCCCTTTTTGCGACGGCATGGGAAGCGATCTCCTCTAAGGGACTGGACAATCTTACCGTCCCCCTTTCGACCGCGTTCGTCCTTTACTTCTTTCTCGTTCCGCTGCCGCATCATTATTTCGAACAATTCTTTATTGGAATTGCGCTTGCGCTTATTTTTTCCATAACATCGTATGCTCTGCGCTTCTTGTCATCAAGCGGAAGCGTGGGGACGTTCATCCTGGCATCGATCATTTTTGGGCTGGGTGGATGGCAGTGGACAACGCCGATTCTCGCTTTTTTTATTCTGTCGAGTGTGCTATCTAAATTCGGGAAGAAACGGAAAGCAGCGTACCAGTTGATGTTTGAAAAATCCGATACTCGCGATGCAGGGCAGGTAGCAGCGAACGGCGGTATTGCCGGCATCACAATTCTGTGCTGGTATTTCTTTCCCGGATATGCCGGATGGTATTGCATCTACCTCGTCTCGCTTGCCGCAGTTACGGCAGACACATGGGGGACCGAACTCGGCCTGTTGACAAAGGGTTCTCCGCGTTCGATCGTCACACTAAAAAAAGTCGAGACCGGGACGAACGGAGGTGTGTCGTTCGCCGGACTCGCAGGAGGCGCGCTTGGCGCATTCCTCATCGCACTCAGTGGAGATTTTTGGCTGACGGGGAACGCAGGACGGTACACCTTTATGATGATCGTCATCTCGGGTGTCGCAGGATCGCTTTTCGACAGTGTGCTTGGTGCAACCGTTCAGGCGAAGTACCGGTGCGGTGTCTGCGGAAAAGTGACCGAGCGGACAAATCACTGCGGATCTCCGACTACCATCATCGGCGGAGTGCGTTGGGTGGACAACGATGTTGTGAACTGGGCATGTGCGATCGGGGGTCCGCTCTTCTTTGTGGCAATATCTGCCGCAGGAATGTAACAATCTGAACAAGTTTGGCCTTCACGGCACGTCAGACCTTTGATTTCCCCCCACCTTATTCACCTTTACTTTCCCTGAAAAGATTGCTATTTTGTTAGTGAAAACTTATGAAAATCGTCACAATTTCATCAATTTCGCTCGGCGGAGGCTCTCCTCTAGTATTGATCGCAGGTCCGTGCGTCGTCGAAAATAGGGACATGATATTCTCTACGGCGCACAAGATCAAGGAGATCACGTCGCGTCTTGGAATGCCGTTCATCTTTAAGTCATCCTACAAAAAGGCGAACCGGACAAGTGTGAGCGGCTTTACCAGCATCGGCATTGACGAAGCGCTCAAGATCTTGGCAGAAGTAAAAAAAGAACTTGGCCTTCCAATTCTTACGGATGTGCACTCCGCCGAAGAAGTGCGCGCCGCGGCGCACGTTGCAGATGTCATCCAGATTCCGGCGTTCTTATGCCGTCAAACCGATCTCCTGATAGCGGCAGGGAATTCGGGAAAAGCGGTGAACATCAAGAAAGGACAGTTCCTCGCACCGGAGGACATGATTCATCCTGTGGAAAAAGTCGCATCGACGAAGAATGAAAAGATTCTTGTGACGGAAAGGGGAACAACGTTCGGATATCACAATCTTGTCGTCGACATGCGAGGATTGCCGGTGATGCGTTCGTTCGGCTATCCTGTCATTTTGGATGCGACACATTCCGTGCAGCTCCCGAGCAGCGACAGCGGGAAGAGCGGCGGCCAGCCGCAATATATTTTTCCGATTATGCGTGCCGGCGTTGCAGTTGGAATAGACGGACTGTTCATCGAAACTCATCCCGACCCTGCAAGGGCGCTCAGCGATGCGGCAAGTCAGCTCCCTCTTTCTCGCCTGGAAGATTTATTGACCCAGGCAAAAGCAATCGATTCCCTCGTCAAAAAGAATGGATGGTCGTGAGTCAGAGTTCCCCAAACAACGGACAACAGGCACTCTTTCCACGCCCGTTGACGGCCTTTGAACGGGAAACGCTTCTCTGGCTTCTCCCTGCAGAACGGTCCGGGTATAACGAGTACCGCAAGTTCATTTTGGATTGGGTTGTTGTTGGTGAAGGCAGGCGAGGGGCGGGAAATTATATTCTCGCCGAAAGAGGCGTTCTTCCTGATGTTGAATCGCCGCTGCCGCAAGTCTTTGCGTACGGAGTGATCGAAGCTGAGAACGTAAATATTTCAGCAACGCTGCGGGAGCTGTTCGAAGACCAGCTTGAATATGAGATCGTCAACCTCAGCGGCGAGACGGTCCCGCAGCACCTGACGGTACGGCGCCGGTGGAATTTTTCTCTATGGTCGCCGGCGCAGCCGTGTCCGGCGTGCGGTTCGGCAGTCCGTCAGGTCACGATCCGGAGAGAATCCGGAGGAGATGCGACGCTGGCGGTTTGCTCCGCCGATAAGAGGATGTGGATCTTTGACGCGCTTGACGGCGTGAGTCACCTTATTCCGGTCACGAATTTTCACAATGCGTTGATGCTTCACAAAAATAATCGCGATCCCAAAACTGCTCTCGCAGCGGAGAATTTTTTCACACATCTTCCGACATTTTCAGATGCGGACCTCGGTGCCGCGTTCGTACAGTACAATAAGCTAAGAAAAAAAGTTGATCTCGGCAGAGTCATCTTGCCCGGTTCAAAACAGATGTCATTCGTCGACAAAGTTCTTTCACTTTTTAGAAAATGAGCACTCAATCGTTAGATATTGAAAAGGGGAAGCAAGTTATCCGCATTGAAGCGCAGTCGGTCGCCGCGCTTGTCGACAAAATCGACGCATCGTTCGAGCAGGCTGTCCGGATCATTTTTGAAGCAAAGGGGAGGATCGTCGTTTCCGGAATGGGAAAATCCGGGATCATCGCGCGGAAGATCGTTGCAACGATGAACTCGACCGGGACCCCGGCGATCTTCCTTCATCCGTCGGACGCCGTCCACGGCGATCTTGGAATGGTACGGCGTGAAGACGTCGTCGTCTGTTTGTCGAAAAGCGGTGAAACGCAGGAAATCTGCCAGCTCATTCCCATGTTCAAACGGATCCAGGTTCCGATCATTGCCATGCTCGGACGCATGAATTCATCCATCGCGAAAGAGTCCGACGTCGTCCTCGATGTTTCCGTCGAAGAAGAAGCCTGTCCGCACGATCTCGCACCGACCTCTTCGACGACTGCCGCGCTTGCGATGGGTGACGCGCTCGCGATCACGCTGCTTGAAAAAAGAAATTTCAGCAAAGAGGATTTTGCGCTGTTTCATCCGGGCGGCAACCTCGGAAAGCGTCTCCTTCTGAAGATCGAAGAACTGATGACCGCCGGACCGCTGGTGCCGAAAGTTTCGCTGACGACCAGCTTGAAGGATACGATCCTTGAAATGACCACCAAACGGCTGGGCGCGACGTGTGTCGTCGACGCAGACGGGATCCTCCGCGGCGTCATCACGGACGGGGATCTTCGCAGGCTTCTGCAAAAAATGACCAACGTTGCCGGCGTGACCGCTGAACAAGTAATGACGCGAAACCCTAAAACGATCTTGTTCGGGGCGCTCGCCGCCGCCGCTCTCCAGGAAATGGAAACATTCAAGATCACACAGCTGATCATCGTGGACAAGGAACACCGTCCCGTCGGGATGGTGCACATTCACGAACTCGTGAAGGCCGGACTTGCGACAAAGGAACGAGGATAACGTGGCAAGAACGGCCGTCGTTGTTCTCGCTGTGTGCGCCATGCTGCTTTCCTACGGCTGTGAGGAGAAGATCAAGCCGTCCGTTCTTGGAGGAGTCTCAGGCGCAGCGTTTCCATCTCAGGAAAGCTGGAATACCACGGTCACGTTCACCGATTCCGGCATCGTCAAAGCGATCCTGAAATCGGGACACATCTCGGCGTTCGAGGGAACCAAACAGACGCTGCTCGACAGCGGAGTGCACGTGGATTTCTTCGACGAGCACGGCGTCCATTCGTCTGTCCTGACTTCGCACTCCGGCAAAGTCGATGAAAATACCAACAACCTGGAAGCGATCGGGAATGTGGTGGTTGTGTCTGACAGCGGAGTGGTTGTCGAGACGGAAAAGCTGTTCTGGGACAATCAACGCCAGCTGATTCATTCCGATGAATTCGTCAAAATCACTTCCCCCAAAGAAAACTTGCAGGGCCATGGATTCGAATCCGACCAGAGCCTGAAGAACTACAAGATCTTCAAGGTCACGGGAACGGCGAAACCACAATAGCTCACATGACAACGATACGAAATCAAAAAAATAACCGGCTGCCGGCAAAGTTCCTGAAAGAGAGTGGATCGCGATGTGCCGGTCTGTTCTTTGTATCTTTTTTCCTTCTGATCGGGAATGCGCTCGGTCAGGGAAAAGATGATATCATATTGAAGCATGCGGACGTGTTTGCCGGCAAGAACGTGAACGGCGAGGATATCCGCGAACTTACCGGCAATGTTCATCTGGTTCAGGATAATGTTCTTGTCTGGTGCGACCGTGCAGTTCAGCACCTAGCGAAAAACGAAGTTGAGCTGTCCGGAAGGGTGAGGGTTCTCAGAGATACCGTGACGTTGACGGCAAAGAAGGGGACGTATTACGGCAACACGAAAAAAGCGGTCTGCGAAGACGGCGTTCGGCTCGAAACGACTCACGTTACCCTGCTGGCCGATTCGGGAACATATTTCACCCAAGAAAAAAAATCGTTCTTTCATTCGCACGTCCGCGTGATTGATTCGACGACAACAATCTTCAGCGACGAATTGACCTACCTGGAAAAAGAAAGAGAATCAATAGCGGTGCACAGGGTGAAGGTGATCAACTCCGATAACAACGTTCGGCTGTTCGGCGATTATCTCGAGCATTTTGATGATACACGGTACACCCGGATCACGGAACAGCCGCGCCTCATGCAGATCGATACGTCCTCGAAGGGAGTTATCGATACTCTTGTCGTAAAAAGCATAGTGATGGAATCGTTCGACGATTCGACGAAAAAACTTATCGCCACCGACAGCGTTGCAATGGCGCGCGGGCCGCTCTCGGTCCGGTGCGGATGGGCGAGGTATTTTACGCAAAAGCAATTTATTGAACTGCGCGAAGCGCCAGTTGTCTGGTACGAGGACAACCAGGCTTCCGGCGATTCGATCACGCTATTTATGTCGCACAATAAACTCCAGCACGCCGTCATACGCAACAGGACGTTTGCTCTTTCTCTCAGCGACAGTTTATATCCTGCACGGTACAATCAGCTGACGGGGAGAAAAATTGAGATGTTTTTTCAGGATGACAAACTCCACGAGATGGCGGTTGACCAGAATGCCATCAGTCTCTACTATTTGTATGACGGGAAGGATCCGAACGGCGCCAACAGAACGAGCGGCGACATCATTACAATGACATTTCTCGCGGGGAAGATCGACCTGATCCGCATCGTCAGAGGCATTGAAGGGACATATTATCCGGAGAAAATGGTGCTGAAAAAGGAAGAGAAGTACAACCTCGACGGCTTTGATCTGAGGACAGACCGTCCAACGCTGAAATCTATTTTCCCCACACAGAGCAACCTATGACAGATATACAGCCCGACATCGTTATCCCTGGACCAGAGTTGTCCGTGAATGCCGTTTCCCCGACGGACAAGAATCGAATTGTTCTTCGGGCCGAACATCTCCTGAAACTGTACAAGAAGCGGGCAGTCGTAAAAGATATTTCGGTGGAGGTGCGGCAGGGGGAAATCGTCGGATTGCTCGGCCCGAACGGTGCCGGCAAAACGACCACGTTCTATATGATCGTCGGGATGATCCGGCCAAACGGAGGGCACGTCTATCTTGAAGACAAAGATATCACCCGCCTGCCGATGTATAAGCGCGCTCATGCCGGTATAGGGTATCTTCCGCAGGAGCCGTCGGTTTTCCGGACGCTGACCGTACGGGAAAACGTTCTTGCAGTCCTGCAGATGACCAAACTTTCGGCTGCCGAACAAAACGAGCGATGCGACAAACTGCTCGGAGAATTCGGCCTCACACATTTATCGAAAAGCAAAGGTTACGTTCTTTCCGGGGGAGAGCGGCGGAGGACGGAGATCGCCCGTGCCCTGGCGACGGACCCCAAGTTTATTCTTCTTGATGAACCGTTTGCCGGCATCGATCCGATCGCCGTCGAAGAAATCATGAGGATCGTGACCGGGCTTCGTTCGCGCGGCATCGGTGTGCTGATCACCGACCATAACGTGCACGAAACTCTTTCTATTACCGACAGGTCATATCTTCTGTTCGAGGGGAGGATACTGAAAGCAGGAACGGCCGAATCGCTGGCGAACGATCCTCAGGCACGGAAACTCTATCTCGGGGAGAGTTTTAAGTTGGATCGGTATGAGTGAGAGGCAGAATATAGAATTCAGAATACAGAATACAGAAGTTAAGTTACATTTTTGGGGGATTGAATGGAAAATTCTGCTGCACGCACATTTAAAGATTTGATTGTCTGGCAAAAGGCTCATCGGTTCGTTTTACAGATTTATCGATTCACAAGTGGTTTTCCTTCGAATGAAATGTATGGACTTGTTTCGCAGATGAGAAGATGTGCGGTATCAGTTCGGGCAAATATCGCAGAAGGATTTAAAAGAAGAGGAAAACCCGATAAGGTACGATTTATGAATATTGCTCAAGGCTCTTTAGAAGAGTGCAAATACTACTTGATTCTTGTGAATGACCTTCATTATGGAGAAACAGAAATTCTTGATACAATGATCGATGAGGTGAGCAGACTTCTTGAAGTATATTCGAATGCAATTCGTAAAAGCTTCTGAATTCTGACTTCTGTATTCCGGGTTGGTTCAAAAGCAAAAGAGTTTTTAATTCATCACCATCAAAGGATAACAAATGGTTGTCGTACTCGAGCAGCATGCTACAGAACAAGATGTAGAGCGCATCATCAAAGTTCTTCATGATTTCGGATTCGACGTTCATCGGTCAACGGGAATCAACCAAACCGTGCTCGGGGCAATCGGCGTGAAGCCTGATTTCGATACGCGGCAGCTTGAACTTCTGCCTGGGGTCGCCCATGTGTACCGGATCACCGATCCGTTCAAACTTGCGAGCAGGTCTTTCCATCCGGAAAATTCGGTCTTCGACATCAAAGGGGTGAAAATAGGGGGGGAGGAAATTGTGGTGATGGCGGGTCCCTGTTCGATCGAGAGCGAGGAGCAAATTTTCGCCATTGCCAAACATGTGGCATCACACGGAGCGAAATTTCTCCGGGGGGGAGGATTCAAGCCGCGTTCATCGCCGTATTCGTTCCAGGGCATGGGCGAAGAGGGCTTGAAGCTGATGCGCCGGGCTGCTGATGAATTCGGGCTGCTCGTCATTACGGAAGTTATGGATTCGAACCAAATTGAACTTGTCGAGAAATACGCCGACGTCCTTCAAATCGGCGCGCGCAACATGCAGAATTTTACCTTCCTGAAAGACCTCGGAAAATCACGGACGCCGATCATGCTGAAGCGCGGCTTGTCGGCGACGATTGAAGAGTGGCTGATGTCGGCGGAGTATATCCTGTCAGGAGGCAACAAGCAGGTGATCATGTGCGAGCGCGGCATCCGAACATTCGAAACGGCGACGCGCAACACGATGGACATCAGCGCGATACCGGTGATTCACGCGAAAAGCCACCTCCCCATTGTTGCGGACCCCTCGCACGGCGTAGGCATCCGGGATAAAGTGATACCGATGGCCCGTGCGGCGGTGGCCGCCGGCGCCGACGCCATCATGGTTGAGGTCCACAACGATCCCGATCACGCGAAATCGGACGGAGCGCAATCGCTTTTCCCTGAGCAGTTCGACGAACTAATGAAGCAAGTACGCATTATTGCAGAAGCGATCGGAAGAAGCGTGGCGGGCAGCAATTAAAAATTAAGAATTAGTAGAGGCGTTCTCAAAGGCTCCAAATTATGCCATTCTGATCCCACCACTTTCTGGCGGCAGAAGAATTCATTACATTCATGCACTGTGAATCTACGGGGTTTCAATGTCGTGGATGTTTCGCCCCGCTCAGCATGACATTTACAAGTGCATTCCACATCGAAACCTTTTTTGAGGCGGCTTCTAGCAATCAAGGTGATGACTGATCACTGCTTACTGCCCCATGTTCATTGTTCATTGATGATTGTTGAATGATATGAAGATTACCATCATCGGCCTTGGCGTTATCGGCGGTTCACTGGGTCTCGCAATCAAGCAGAATAATCCCCGAGTGACCATCGTTGGTTTCGATTCGCCCCATGTGCTGCGCATTGCCAGGAAGCGCAGGGCGATCGAAGTCTCAGCATCATCTCTTCGTGCTGCAGTGTCCGATGCCGAAATTGTGTTTTTGTGCACGCCGGTTGATTCGATCCTAAAACTTCTCCCCGATGTTTCACGGTATGTTTCCTCAACAACGATTGTTACGGATGTCGGAAGTGTGAAGGGCGTGGTTCAAGCCTGCGCAAAGAGATATTTTGGTTCACACGGCATATTTATTGGCGGCCATCCGATGGCGGGATCCGAGGGAAGCGGCATCGGGTACGCCGACGGCCTGCTTTTTCAAAATGCCGTCTATGTCCTTTGCCCTCCGGGCGGCCGTGCCAAAGAGACTCGGCGCTTGGCGTCGCTCCTGAAATCGATCGGCGCCAGAGTGTTGATGATGGATGCTCGAGAACACGACCGTGTTGCTGCGGCGATCAGCCATCTTCCCCAACTTATTGCGGTAAGTTTGATGGACAGCACGGCGCTGAAGAACAAACGCAACCCCGCGTTTCTGCAGCTCGCTGCCGGCGGCTTCCGGGATATGACACGGATTGCGTCGAGTCCGTTTCATGTGTGGAAGGATATCCTCTCCAACAACAGGGTCGAAGCAAGCCGCTCTCTGAAAGAATTCGAGAAACTGCTCGCACAGTTCCGCAAAGGATTGCACCAACGTTCGCTGGCCGATGTCGGCCGAAAATTCTTTCGTGCGAAATCGTTCCGCGATTCGATCCCGAAAAACACAAAAGGCTTCCTTCATTCTCTTCACGATCTTTTCATCTGGGTCGACGATAGGCCGGGAACGCTTGCAAAGCTGACGGCAGTGCTGTTTCGCTCCGGCATCAACATCAACGATATTGAATTATTGAAAGTTCGGGAGGGACAAGGAGGGACATTCCGCCTGTCATTCGAATCGAATGAGACGGCGCGCCTGGCGGCGAAGTCGCTCCGCGCAAAAGGTTTTCGCGTTGCAAAGTAACAGAGGGGGGGTAAGTAACTTGAAGTCTGCAAGAATGATAGACCGGATGCATTGAATGTGAAAGATCAATTCTAGAAAAGGATAGTGATGGCGCGTAAAATTTTTTGCATCGTTGTGACACTTGTTTGTTGTTGGTCATTCGCATGGAGCTGGGGCGGGCCGACTCACAAATTCATCAATATGCAAGCGATGAAGCATCTGCCCCCATCGTGTCCGTTTTTTTCAAACAACGCGCAGTGGATCAGCGACCACGCCGTCGATGCCGACAATCGCAAAAGTACGGACCCGACAGAAGCGCCGAAGCATTTCATCGATATTGAAGATTACCCCGAGTTTGCCGCGCGGACACTCTCCCACAACTATGATACGCTGGTGGCAAAGCATGGGCTCACGTTCGTAACGAATGCGGGGGTGGTTCCATGGTCGATTATTTGGTCGTATGATTCACTCACGAATTGCCTTCGCAGAGGAGACTCGGTACGGGCTCTGCAGTTTGCAGCCGATCTGGGGCATTATGTCGGCGATGCTCATCAGCCCCTTCATGTCACTGCAAACTACGATGGAGGGGAAACCGGCAACAACGGAATTCACAGCCGATACGAGTCGACGATGCTTGCAACGTATAGTTATTTGAGTTACGTCACAGTAACTGCGAAGCAAGTGCACTATATCCCCGTGCCGATCGATACCAATTTTGTATATATTATGCACGGTAATGGACTTGTCGATTCTATCCTGAAGGCCGACAATTATGCAAAAGCAATCGACCCCACGTACAAGAGTAATTATTACGCCGCTTTATGGGAAGAAACCGGCGCCTTGACACAGAACCAGATTCAGGACGCGACTGTCGACCTGGCTAATCTGTGGTTCACCGCAGCAGTGAATGCTGGGCTTGTTTCCGACACGTCTGCTCTTATTTCCTTGAGTGCCTCGCCGGCGGTCATAGCGTTCGGCAGCGTGGCCCTCGGGAGTTTCAAAGATACGACGGTGACAATAACCAACAGCGGCGGATCCGTTCTACATATTTCCAGCATTGTAAGTTTGGGAAGTTCTTTTTCCGTCAAGAGATCTTCTGCGAATCTTGCCCCCGGGCAATCTCTCGTCGATACGCTGCGTTATACTCCGGGGGCGCTAGGTTTCGTAAGCGGAGGGATTGTTTTCACCAGCAATGCGGCCTCATCTCCGGACACAATAGAGGTCGGCGGGAACGGAGTTGGCGAAGCAGCCCTGCATCTGTTGACTCACTCCATTTCATTCGGGAATGTCAAAGTCGGTCAAACGAAAGATGCTCTCATCACCATCGCCAATAATGGGACTGACACGCTGAAGATCACCGGTGTTGCCCCCGGTTCAGTCGCGTTTAGTGCGAAACCGTCCGGGCGCACCCTTCCCCCCGGTCAGTCATTTTCCGATACACTCACGTTCTCTCCGTCGTCAATCGGCCTCGTTCAAACTTCGATTCTCATCGTGAGTAACTCGGGCACATCGCCCGATACAATCACGGTAGCTGGCACTGGCGAGTCTACGACCGGCGTTGCAATATCGCAATCGGTCGTGCCGGATCAGTTCGGCCTGAGCCAGAATTTTCCTAACCCCTTTAACCCTTCAACCATGATTCGCTATGCGCTCCCATATCGAAGTACCGTTCAAATAAAGGTCTTCAATGTCCTGGGGCAGTTGATCAGTGAATTGGTGAACGGCGAGCAGCCGGCTGGGTATCGCGAGGTGGCATGGAATGCAACCGTTTCGAGCGGAATGTATTTCTACCGGATCGAGGCGATATCAGTCGATCACCCCACATTGAAATTTACCGCTGTCAGGAAGATGCTTCTGCTGAAATGACCTTGCGATGATTCAAGAATCTTGAAAAGTTAGGACATTGCGTAAGACGGCCTACTTTATTCAGGCGAAAACTGATTTTTACTTACATCCAACCAAGTAATAATTAAAGCTGCATTCTGTTTTTTATTATTTCTGCCAACATTTTTCGAGGTATCTTCGCATTGTTGAGAACAAAATCGTTTGTGTTGGCGCGTTAAAATTCCCGAAAAACCACCTGCGAGAAAACTGTGTTAATCAAGGAAATCACAGGCCTCAATCTGCAATCCGAGTGTGATCAGCGAAATTGTGAGCACTCAACCTTGGCATACGTTTTGAGCAGAGCTACTCTTTGGTTCACCCACATCTTTTTCATAATGGAGGTTTCATACTATGAGCGTCAGTCAGCTTGCTAAATCAATCGCTGAGTCTCCGACGTTGAAGTTGAACGAAGAGGCGAGAGTGTTGCGGGAAAAAGGAGAAGCAGTGATTCACCTTGGTGCCGGGGAGCCGAAAAACAAGGCTCCGATCAACGCTATTCTCAGCGCCGCTGCTAAGCTTAACGCGGCCGATATCAAGTACACACCCACTGACGGCATCCCATCGCTTAAGAAGGCAGTCATACGATACACGGAAGAGAACTACGATCGGGTTGTCGCGCCGGAAAATGTCATTATCTCTTCCGGAGCTAAACAATCGGTGTTCAACGTTCTCTACTCGATTGTCAATCCGCAGGATGAAGTCATTATCCTCGCCCCGTACTGGGTCAGCTACCCGGACATGGTAAAAATGGTTTACGGCGTGCCGGTGATCGTTACCCCCGAAGACGGCGGATTCTATCCCAAAATGGAAGACGTTCGGAAAGCTGTCAGTTCGTATACGAAGGCAATCATCGTCAACAGTCCAAACAATCCATCCGGAGTCGTCTATTCCGAGGAATTTATCTCGCAAATTGTGGAGTTCTGCGAGGCAAAGGGGATTTATGTCATCATGGATGACATTTACCACAAGCTGGTCTTCGACGGCAAGACCGTCCCCGTGGGCTATAAGTATACGAAAAAAGATATCGAAACGACGCATGTCATCGTTGTCAACGGTGTTTCGAAACTGTACGGGATGACCGGGTTCAGAATTGGCTGGACGATCGCAAGCAGAGAGCTTGTTGGAATCATGTCGAACGTTCAGGGACAAATCACATCGTGCACATCGGTTCTGCTTCAGGCGGCAGCTGAGGGAGCAATGACGGGCCTGCAAAGCGTTACCGAAAGCCTCCGCATGACGTTGGAGAACAACCGCAATGTCATGATGCAGGAACTCCACTCTTTCACCGGAGTGAAATGCACCAAACCGAACGGAACGTATTACTGTCTTCCGGATTTTCGCGCGTACTACAATAAATCGGTGGATCTCTCACAACTCCTTTTGAAAAAAGCTCTTGTTGTTACGGTGCCGGGAAAAGAATTCGGTATGGAAGGCCATTTGCGCCTCAGTTATGCCGGCTCTATTAAAGACATTACCGAAGGCGTTGCGCGCATAAAGTGGGCGCTCGATCCATCATCACCGAACGAAATCTATATTGGCGACCGTAAACTTGTGAGGGACTGGCTATGAACAACATCTTAGACATCAAAACACCTGCTCAAAGCGAAGCGGCCGCGTTGAAAAGCGACTATGGGCTCATCAACCACGGTATAGAAAACTTGCGCTTGGCATACTGGAACTTGCCGACCGAAGCTTTGTACGAGGAGATCGCATTTCGGCGTGAAGCGAGGATTTCTCATCTCGGTCCAATTGTCGCCAACACGGGAAAACATACTGCCCGGTCTGCAAACGATAAATTCATCGTCAAAGAGCCGTCAACAGAGAACCAAATCTGGTGGGGCCAATATAACCGTCCGTTCAGCGCGGATAAATTCAACGACCTGTTCAACCGGATGCAGGGATTTTTGCAGGGAAGAGACGTCTTTGTGCAGGATTGTTATGGAGGCGCTGACCCGAATTACCGAATGCCGATCCGCATTATCAGCGAGTATGCATGGCACGCGATGTTTGCGCGCAACATGTTCATTCTTCCCCAAACCAATGAAGAATACCGCCGGCATGTCCCCGATTTCACCGTCATCGCCCTCCCCGGGTTTAAGGGCATCCCGCAAATTGACGCGACGGCGACGAACACATTTATCGCGCTCAACTTTGCGCAGCGGTTGTGCATCATCGGCAACACTGCGTACGCAGGCGAGATAAAGAAATCGATCTTTACAATTCTCAATTACCTTCTGCCGCTGCAGGGCGTCATGGCGATGCACAGTTCAGCGAACATCGGCAAGGACGGCGATGCGGCGATATTTTTCGGCCTCTCCGGAACGGGAAAGACGACGCTCTCTGCCGACCCGAAGAGAAGCTTGATCGGCGACGACGAGCACGGATGGAGCGACAAAGGGGTTTTCAATTTCGAGGGAGGATGTTACGCGAAAGTGATCCGTCTCTCGGCCAGCGCCGAACCGCAGATCTACGCGACGACCAAAATGTTCGGGACGATTCTCGAGAACGTCGTCTACGACCCCGTAACACGGTTGATCGACCTCGACGACGAATCGATCACGGAAAACACACGTGCCTCGTATCCGCTCGAGTATATTTCGAATGCGGTTCCCGAAAAAATGGGAGGGCATCCGAAAAACATCATCCTGTTAACGTGCGATGCCTCGGGCGTCATGCCGCCGATCGCGCGGCTTACTCCGAATCAGGCCATGTACCAGTTTATTTCCGGATACACCTCCAAGATCGCCGGGACTGAAGTCGGGCTCGGCAAAGAGCCGGAAATGACCTTTAGTACGTGCTTCGGCGCGCCGTTCATGGTGCATCATCCTTCGTTCTATGCAGACCTTTTGAAGCGGAAAATATTGAAGCATGGCGTCACCTGCTGGCTGGTCAACACCGGATGGATCGGCGGACCGTTCGGAATCGGGAAACGGATCAGCATCGGACACACGCGTGCTCTTCTCAATGCGGCGCTGACCGGCGAACTGCAGAAGGCTAAATTCTCTAAAGACCCGATCTTCGGTTTCGAAGTTCCGACGAGCTGCGAAGGCGTTCCGGCCAATGTGCTCGACCCTGCCGGTTCGTGGCCAAGCAAAGATGACCATCTGGCAAAATACAAACAGCTGGCATCGCGGTTTATCGAGAACTTCAAGAAGTTCGAGGAGGGTTGTCCGCAGGAAGTGATCGATGCAGGGCCAAAGATAAAGTAAGACAGACCGCGAAGTAAAGAAAAAATCCCCGGGCCGGCAAAGCTCGGGGATTTTTGTTGTGCAAAGAATCCACGAAGAACACGAAGAAACACGAAGAATTTCTCGTTCCCAATCTCTGATTGGGAACGAAGGACAATATTTTTTCTTCGTGCCCTTCGTGAACTTCGTGGATAGTTATTCTTTAGGCTTCGTGGGCGTTGGCGGCGGCTCCGGTTTCGGTGTGGGGGACGATTTATCGTCCGAGGTCGGCGGCGATTTCGGTTTTGTCGCTTTGGATGTCGATTTTGTTTCCTTCGAGTCCGAGCTGGAATTTTTATAATCCGTCTGGTAGAATCCGCTCCCCTTAAAAATCATCCCCCCGCCAAGGCTGATAATGCGCACAAGGTTTTCAGTTTTGCAGTTTGGGCAGAGCACCAGCGGCTTTGCGCTCATTTTCTGAATTTCTTCGAACCGGTGACCGCACTTCTTGCATTTGTATTCGTACGTTGGCATGCGTTTTCTTCAATTCCCGTAAAGTTTTTTGAACCCCCGGTGCATTCGTTCTGCCGCTTTCTTGAGTTCCTCCATTGAGCAGGCATACGAGATCCGGACGTGATCTTTCGATCCGAATCCGCTCCCCGGCACAACGACGACCCGCTCTTCATCCAGCAAATACTGCGCAATATCGTCCCCCGACTTGAGCGTCTTTCCGTTGACCTTTTTCCCCACGTATTCGCTCACGTTCGGAAAGACATAAAACGCCCCTTTCGGTTTGACGCAGGTTATGCCTTTGATAGACGTTACGGCGTCATAAATGAAATTCCGCCGCCGCAAGAACTCTGCCGTCATTGTCTCGACTTCGTCATTCGACCCGGTGAGGGCCGCAAGGGCCGCGTGCTGCGAGATGGACGACGCGTTCGACGTGATTTGGCTTTGCACTTTTTCAGCCGCGTTAACGATCTCCTTTTTGGCGCCGAGGTAGCCGATTCTCCATCCCGTCATCGAAAAAGCCTTCGAGACACCGTTGACGGTGATAACATGCTCCTGTACCGCAGGAATCGAACCGATGCTGAAATGCTTTGTTCCGTCGTAAATGACCTTTTCATAGATCTCATCGGAAATGACGTAGAGGTCAGCCTTCGCTGTAACGTTCGCGAGCTCTTCGATTTCTTCCTTCGAGTAGACGGTCCCCGTGGGGTTTGAAGGAGAACAAAAAAGCAGTGCTTTCGTTTTTTTTGTGATCGCGCGCTTCAGCTGCGCAGGGGTCATTTTGAAATCATTCTCCTCGGACGTCGCAACGATCACCGGTACAGCGTCGACCAGCTTCACTATTTCAGGATAGGTGACCCAGTACGGCGCGGGGATGATCACTTCGTCCCCTTTGTTGCAGATCGCCCTCACGGCGTTGTAGATGGAATGCTTGGCGCCGTTCGATACGAGGATCTGCGACGGGTCGAATGAAATACCGTTATCGTGTTTGAATTTGTCGCAAATCGCCTTTCGCAGTTCCTGGATGCCGGCATTCAGCGTATATCCCGTAAAATTATTTTCGATGGCCGAGATTGCCGCCTTTTTGATATGAAACGGGGTGGGGAAGTCCGGCTCGCCGGCTGTGAGCGTGACAACGTCAACGCCCTCGGCTTTCAATTTTTTGGCGACCGCAGAAAGGGCGAGCGTCATTGACGGCTCTGCCTTGGCAACTTGTCTCGATAACGATTTCAATGCTGTCGGTTATCCTTTCTCGTTAATTATGAATTATGAACTTTGAATTAGGAATCAAAAGACTTGGAATCGCAGAGTGAGAAAGATCATTCATAATTGTTAATTCATAATTATTCATTGCTCTCAGCTAGAATTCTTTGACCTTTTTCTGTAGCCGTGCATAAACGTTTGGCGGAACAAATGTTCTGAATTCGCCGTGAAGCCGCGCGAGTTCCCGCACAATGCTGGAATTAAGGTACGTATATCGTTCATGCGGCATTAAAAAAACGGTGAAAATCTTGTTGTCCTGCTTTCGGTTGATGAGCGCCATTTGGAATTCGTATTCGAAATCGGATATTGCGCGCAGGCCGCGGATGAGCGCGATGGCTTTTTTCTTCCTGGCAAAATTGATCAGCAGCCCGTCGAAGCTTTCCACCGCCACATTTCTGTATTTGTTCTTCTTGATGATCTCTTCGATCATCTCGACGCGTTCCTCTTCGTTGAAGAGTGGAGATTTTGTCGAATTCTTGGCGACGGTCACGATCACTTTATCGAACAGCTCCATTCCGCGTTCAAGGATGTCGATATGCCCGTTTGTTATCGGGTCGAACGTTCCGGGGTAGAGTGCAATCTTCATGGTCGGCCTTCAAGTCGTGATTGGAAGAACGTGACAACAGTCCTGCCGTATTTTCTCACCACCGCCTCCTCGCACAACAGGCTTTGCTCAAAATGCAATTCCTGGGGATGCTCGATGATCAGATACCCCTCAGGGGAAACCACTCCGCTCTGAAAGACCATCGCCGGAAGACGCTTCAGCACTTCAAAATCGTATGGGGGATCGGCAAACACTACATCAAACAAGGCACGCGGCCGCGCGAGGTACTCGAAGACATCTGCCGCGACGATCTCGCACTCCGACGATGCGTCGATGAGCGCAACATTCTGTTTCAAATATTCGACAGCGCGTTTTGAATTTTCTACGAAGACAACACGACGCGCCCCGCGGCTGAGCGCTTCAATGCCCAGGCTCCCGCTCCCGGCGAACAGGTCCAGCACGAGCGATTCTCCCCAATCCACCCTGTTCTGCAAAATATTGAAGACCGAGCTCTTGACTCTGCTGGTGGCAGGGCGGACCGACAGATCGGCGACGGTACGCAGCTGCCTCCCCTTATACTTGCCGGCGATAACACGCATGCTTACTCTGCTCTCAGCGCAAGGCCGACCGCAGACGCATATTCCTGTTTTCTGGCTTCGATGTCCCGGTAATTTCTGAGCGTTCGCGGAAGGGAGACTTTTTTGAACGGGTCCATGATTTCTACCGGAATGGAAACTAGCTGTTTCAGGCTTGTCACCAGCGCTTGCGAGACGATCCTCCCGTGGAAGAAGACCGACTCAACGTTCACCCCTTTCACATACTCGGCAAGCTGTGCCATGTCGTTTTCGGTGGACCATTCCATCGTGACAAAATTTTTCGTCTCTCCGTTTGCAAGGACGCTTGCATCAAAAGAATTTTCATCCACGCCGGCAAGCAGTACGCGTTGAGCGGCGATCTCAGGATAATTAAAACGAAGAGCATTTTCGGCGCCGAACTGGTCGACGTCGATAATATTCAAGGTGCCGCTCAGCTGTCTGCATACGTTCGCGAGGAAGTTAAGAAAAATCTTCCGCACCGCCACGATGACCGTTGTGTTCACCTGAATCTCAGCGTTCGTGTCCAGCACCATTGAACTGACGTTGAAGGCGTTGATATTTTTCACGAGGGCATACTGGCTCAGTTCCCACTGCGAGTGCTGGTCGAGCTCGCTCTCGGTGAGCGACGCGTCCGTGGGGATCGATTGCACGACGATCATCTTGCTGTTGAGTCCGAACGCGAACGAGCGTGAGCCGCCGCCGATATCCTTGAAAAAAGTCTGAAGCTCCATCGCAAAGCCCCGTTCGCGCTGGGACGCGCCCGGCTGGCTGAACATGTCCTGGTCGTCAAAATTGATCGACGAATTGAACGAACCTGCAGCCGTGAGCGTGTGCCCCTTGGGGCTATGAGCGATCTCGACGGCGGTCACCTGCGATTGTTCGAGAATGAGAGCGATATGGCGTTCGGTGGATTTCATTTGAGTTTCACATACGGTCGTAGTTTTTCAAATTTCTTTGTTCCGATGCCTTTGATTTTTCTGAGCTGTTCGACGGAGGAGAACTCGCCGTGTTCGTCCCGGTAGATCAGGATTTGCTCGGCAAGAGTCCCGCCGATTCCCGGAAGAAGAACGAGGTCGTCTTTTGTCGCTGTGTTCAAGTTAACTTTCTTTTTTGTGCTCCTGCTGCCGGTTTCACCTGCTGTGTCTCTCGGCTCCCCGGCTGGCGGGGCCGACGTCAAATATTTCGAGCGCTCCTCAAACTCTTTGTCGGATGCCGAATAATCGAACTGGCGGGCGGGGGGCGGAGTAAAATACGCCCGGTATACTTTCACCGAAACGCCGGCAATAAAGACGATCGACAAGAACAGAAATATTCTCTGTTCATTTTTCGTGAACGCAGCGAACTCCTGCACGCGCTTCAGCAGCTTCATGGAAACGACGATTGTTGAGAGATGGAACAGCAGGAACCGTTATGAGAACGTATTCCTCACCTTTTCGAAGAACGACTTATTTGCGTTCTTTTCTTCCTCCGTCGGCACAATATGCTCCGCCGACGAGAGTTCTCGCAGCAATTCTTTTTCACGTGCGTTCAGCTTTGTCGGAACCCAGACTTGTATCCTGACCAATTGGTCCCCCCGCCCAAAACTGTTGAGATGCGGAATCCCTTTCTCTTTCATCCGCAGCATTTTTCCCGGCATTGTCCCCGGTTCAATTTTTATCCGTGAACGCCCGGTCAGCGTCGGCACTTCGATATCTCCTCCCGTCACAGCGTGAGGGAAACTGATGAGCGTGTTGTAAATGATGTCGTCGCCGTTCCGCACAAAATGTTCGTGCCGCACTTCATGGAATTCTACGATCACGTCACCGGAGGGACCGCCCCGCCTGCCGGCGTTACCCTGTCCCTGCATTGCGATATAATTCCCTTCCGAAACGCCGGCCGGTACGTTGACCTTGACCGTCGTTTCACCCTGTTCGCGTCCTTCGCCGTCGCACGTTGGGCAGCGGTCACGGACGATCTGACCTTCGCCGCCGCAATTCAAACACGTGGTAATGTTCACAAACTGCCCGAACATCGAACGGGAGACTTGCCGGAGTTCCCCGGTTCCGCCGCATTGCGGGCATGTTGTTTTCGACGAGCCCGTTTTTGCGCCGCTTCCGGAACACGTCTGGCATGTCTTCCACTTTTTGATCTTGATCTTCTTCTCGACTCCCGTCGCGATCTCTTCGAGCGTCAGCTTTAGCTGCACTTTGAGGTCGGAACCGGCCTGACCGGTCGCACGGCGGCGCTGCTGCCTTCCCCCGGAAAAAACGTCATCGAAGATCGAGCCGCCGAAAATGTCGCCGAAATTGGAGAAAATATCGTTGATGTCTGCAGAGCCTCTGAAGTCGGCGCCGCGCATCCCCTCGTGTCCGTACTGGTCGAAGCGCTGGCGTTTCGCAGGGTCGCTCAGCGCTTCGTACGCTTCCGCGGCCTCCTTGAATTTGTCTTCGGCTTCTTTGTTGTTCGGATTCCGGTCCGGATGGTACTGAAGCGCCAGTTTCCGGTATGCCTTTTTTATTTCATCCTGTGAGGCGCTTCGCGGGACGCCGAGCACTTCGTAAAAATCGCGTTTGGTTGCCATAATCAGTCTTCGAAATTCTCCGTTTTTGCCTGCTGAACTGCCGCTTCGGCAGCTGCCGCCGAGACGACGACCTTTGCATGACGGATCACTTTATCGAAGAGGAGGTACCCCTTTTCCACTTCCTCGAGCACGGTGTGAGGCGGAACATCGGCACGAGGCATTTGCATCAATGCGTCATGCACATCGACGTTGAATTCTTTTCCCACGACGTCCATCGTCTTTAAACCCTGGGCTTCGAGAATTTTGAGAAATTTTGCATAGACAAGTTCGATGCCTTTATAGAACGAATCGTTCTCTCCCTTCTCTTTAATGCTTTTCAACGACCTGTTAAAATCGTCGAGGACGGGAACCAACTGTGTAATGATATTTTCCGCAGCAAACTTCGTGAGAGAGGCAAAATCGTTTTCCGTCCGCCGTTTGTAATTGTCGAACTCGGCCGCTTTCCGCAACAGCTGGTCCTTTAACTGGGCACACTGTTTTTCCAGCTCTGCTGCTCGTTCACTCAGGAGCGCCGTTTCCGATTTTTCCCCGGCCGGCTGTTGCTGCTCCTGTTCGTTGTTGTTCTTTTCTCCGGACATATTGTCTTGCACTTTCCAAGTTAGTTGAAAATTGATGAAACCATTCCCCTAAGGACGGAAAAGCAGCGAGATCATCTTTGCCATATAATCCACCAGGGGGATCATTCGGGAATAGTCCATCCGTTTCGCTCCGATGATGCCGACTGTCCCGCTCACATCGCCCACGGCGTACTGCGAAGTGACGACGCTGAGCTCGCGCAGTTTTGCTTCCTGGTTTTCCGACCCGATAGAGATCGAAATATTTCCCTCGCCCAATTCCTTTTTCTCGAGGACGTGGACGATGATGTCCTGGTTTTCCAGCAATTCTATGATGCCGCGGAAATTTTCTGCGTTGCTGAATTCCGGCTGGGTGAGGAGACTCTGAGTGCCGCCGATGTGAACCTTATCTTTGTTGTGCGTCTCATCAAAGACTTTGTCGACAGATTCGACGAACAAACGGATCAACCCGGTCTCTTCATTTTGCATATCGCGGACCCGGTTGCGGAATGTCTTTCGTATTTGTCTCAAGCTCAGTCCGGAAAGCCGCTCGTTGAGCACCCTGCTTACTTCTTCCAATTTGCTCTTCGGTATTTCGGAGTGGGCTTCCATCATCATCGTCTTCACGAGACCGGATCGGATGGAGAGGATTACCATGATCCGGGAACTGGAGATCGAAACGAGCTCGAGTTTTTCAAAGACACCCGCATTCACACGCGGCGTCGATACGATTCCCAGTTGATGGGAGATCGTACCGAGGATCCTTGACGTCTCCCGGAGAATTTCATCGGGATCGGCGCTCGAATGGATCTGCGATTGGATGGTCGATTGGTCACTAGCGGAAAGAGCTTCGAGTTCGATCAGGGAGTCGACGTAAAACCTGTAGCCTTTGTCCGTCGGAATTCTTCCGGCCGATGTATGCGGATGGTCGATGTAACCAAGAAGCTCCAGATCAGACATGACATTCCGAACGGTTGCGGGGCTGAGGTCCAAACCGTTTTGCTTCGAAATATAGCGCGAACCAATAGGCGTAGCTGATTGGATAAAACTGTAGATAATGCTCCGCAGTATAGTTCTTTCCCGCTCGTTCAGGCTTTCTGCCATCATGACCCTGCGAATATGCAAAAAATATGAAACTTACATGAAAAGTACGAATTTTTAAGCGCTGAGTCAAGAAAAGGGGAGCAGCCGCCCAGGAATGGTTCAATCCCCGGCGGAAACTATGACTTGCGGGAAACTGCGCGAAGCAGAGATTTCGGTGAATGCGGATCCGTGTGACCGAACTACTATTTTTGAATCATTTCCAGCTTTTGCTCCTTCAATGTCTCCAGATTCTTTTCAAGCTGTGCTCTGATTTCGATGATGTCCTGATCCCCCGCATATTTTGTGTAAACGATGTCGGAAATTCCCACGAGGGACCGTACGATTGATTCTACTGTTTCAGCCTGGCGGCGCAGATCCGATACGAGTTTGAGAAGCGGTTTGGCAAGGGCCGGGTCGAGCATCTTCTGAACATTTCTTTCGCAGACGGAAGACTGGAGTTTGAAAATTGCAAGTGCGTTGTTAATGTGGTGAGCGATCGTGCGGACGGTGGTCTGGAACATCTGTATCGCAGCTTCCATCTTCTCTTTTTCGCGCTGCTCGATCTCCCTCGCCTGCTTGTCCTTGCGGAATAGATAGCGTTCGTAAACGCCGTGCAGCAAGATGGGGAAGTGATTGATTTCGAGATGTTCCTTCCGGACATAATCGTATGCGCCGAGTTTCATCGCTTCGACGGCCACTTCTTCGGTCCCAGCCGCGGTCATCATGATCACCGGCGTTTCCATTTTCTGTTCATTGATCCACTGGAGAACCTGCAGACCCGTGATATCGCCAAGATTAAAGTCCATCAGAACAATGTCGATGTCCTTTTTAGCTTTTAACTGCTCGATGCCTTCAAGCCCGCAATACGCAGTGGTAACTTTGTAATTGCCTGATTCTCTCAGTTCCATCGCCAAGACGTCGGCAAATGACTCTTCATCCTCAGTAATAAGAACATGCAACGGTCTTTCCATCGATCGCTCCTCATTACAATTTTTAAAAAACGAAAATAACTGACCAGAGAGCTATTTTCGCGAAATTTGGGTTGTTGGCAAACCTGAGCGGGTCAATTTCTATGTGACTAAGGTAAACCGAACTAATAGGAGAGTCAAGATTATTTAGAAACTTCTAATTACAAATACCTGAAAAGGTAGTACAATGAAAATTTGCGAATATTCTTTTACTCCATCAGAAGGTTGAGTCATGGATAAAAGAGTGCCTGTGGGCGAACCGGATGTCTTTGATGAGTTCGATTTGGGACAGGTTGCAAGTACGTTCACAATTGAGGATATTTTGACCGGATGGTCAATCAATTTCTTGAATAGTCCATAAAGTAGAACGCTGTGGAAAAATCTCTCTCTTCCCTTGCTGAATCGCACTACGAAAATTTTCCCGTCGGATCCTTCCTGCTTAGGAGAGAATTCAGGGAGCCGATACGTCTCGTGTACGCCTTTGCCCGGGTTGCAGACGACATTGCGGACGAAGGAAACGATTCGAAGGAGGTGAGACTCCGGAGCCTCGATGCTTGGGAAGGGGAGTTTAGAAAAGCGATAGCCGGCAACAGCGAATTGCCGTTCTTCCAGGATTTGTGCGAAGCCGTCGGAAAATATGCCATCCCGACGTCATTGTTTTTCGACCTGATCACGGCTTTCCGGATGGATGCCGTCGGGAAGGAGTACGACACGTTCAACGACCTTTTGTTGTACTGCCGCCATTCGGCGAATCCGGTTGGAAGGATATTGCTCCATATTTTCAGCTGCACGAACGGCGAAACGGGGAGGCTTTCGGATTCAATTTGCACTGCTCTGCAGCTTGCGAATTTTTGGCAGGATTTGAGTGTTGATATAGAGCGAAATCGTGTTTATATTCCACGTGAGGATTTTGAGCGATTTGGGCTGCGGGCCGATGATCTGAGAAACGGCGGCGGAACCGATGCCATCCGGGCGCTGATACTATTTCAGGTAGAAAGGACAAAAAAGCTCTTTCTCGACGGTAAGCCCCTTTTTGGATTAATCGACAAGCGCTTTGCCCTTGAGCTGCGTCTGACGTATCATGGCGGGCTCAGAATTACGGAAAAGGTCGAACGCCTCGGAGGCAGTATCCTTCATCAACGGCCGGTATTGTCGCGGTATGATTGGGCACTCATCGCTAGCCGGTCTTTTTTAGCACGCTGACATGGAATCACTTCTTGTTGCAGATATCATCGAAAAGAACAAACGAAGTAATTTCTATTACTCGTTTTTTCTTCTTCCGAAGCCTAAGCGCGATGCGATCAACGTCGTGTACGCCTGGTGCCGTACGACGGATGATATCGTGGACGAGGATGAGAGTGTCAAGCGTAAATATGTCCGCCTCCGGCTCTGGTCACGAGAGTTCGAACGCGCGATTCAAGGCACGTCCCGATATCCCCTCCTCAACAAACTCAGTCAGATCATCCAGCGCTTCAACATCCCGCTGAACCATTTTCATGACCTGATCAAAGGTATGGAAATGGATCTGATGAAGACGCGGTACGCCACGTTCGACGAGCTGCGCGAGTACTGCTACCGTGCGGCGTCAACCGTGGGCTTGATATGTACAGAAATATTCGGCTACAAGAACGAGGGGGCGAAAGAGTACGCGATCAATCTCGGGATCGCTCTGCAGCTCACAAATATTCTCAGAGATATCAAGATCGACGCGGCCAAAGGACGAATCTACCTTCCCCTCGAAGATCTGGCGCGATTCGGCTACACCGAAGAGGAGTTACTTGCAGGAACGTACAATCCGAAGTTCATTCGGCTCATGCAATTTGAGTGTGAGCGCGCCCGGATGTATTTCCGGCAGGCGCTGGAACATCTTTCAGAGGAGGATAAGCCGCTTTTCCTCGCTGCACAAATTATGGAAGCGATCTACTTCCGTTTGCTTCAAGACATCGGGCGCGCCGAATACAATGTTTTCGCCAAGCGCATCCGTCTCTTCAATCTTACAAAGCTTCTGATTACCATCGAGGTGTGGTGGAAAAACAGAACGCTCCGCAATCATGCAATTTCCAAAAGATCGTAATCCCGATGTCCTTGTCATCGGCGGCGGCGTCAGCGGATTGACGACTGCGGTCAGCCTTGCCTCCGGCGGTCTTTCGGTGCTCCTTGTCGAACAAAAACAGCATTGCGGCGGAAGGACCTATTCGTTCGTCGACAAAGACACGGGAGACGAAGTGGACAACGGACAGCACCTGATGATGGGCTGCTATCATGCTACGTTGAAGTTCCTTGCGGCGATAGGCGCATCGTCCCGCGTGACGGTCCAGAAAAAACTCTCTGTGACGTTTCGCGAGGCGGGCGGAAGAGTCTTTCACCTTCAATCAGGGCCTTTTCCTGCACCGGTGAACATTCTTATCGGGCTCCTGCGGCTGAAAAGCCTCACGTTGTTTCAACGTCTTTCGCTCCTGCGTGTTGGTGCTGCACTTTTCTTCGCGAAGCCGGATACCGATGAGGATCTGCACTCTATCACCGTCGAGCAATGGCTTGATAGGCTTCATCAACCCAAAGAGACTAAAGACTATCTCTGGAATATTATTGCGATCGGCACCCTTAACGATTCCACCTCAGTTGTTTCAGCCGCACTTTTTGTCAAAGTACTCCAATCGGCATTCATGGGAAAAAAAGGGGACTCTTCGATGGTCATTCCGCGGGCGGGGCTCAGCAGCGTCCTCGTCGACGGGGCGGTAGAGTATCTACAGAGCCGGGACTGTGAAGTTCGAACAGGCACGTCGGTCGATCGGGTTGTCGTCGCGGAGCAAACCGTCGTGCGCGTTGCACTGAGTTCCGGAGACATCGTCTCGCCCCGCGCCGTGGTTTCTGCCGTCCCGTACTTTGACCTCTCAAGCCTCTTCGGTGAAGGGGCGGACCGCTCATTTCCGGAACATTTTCGCACCGATCAGTTCGTCTCCTCGCCGATCGTAACGATTCATCTCTGGTTCGACAAGAAATTCATGGAAGAAGAGTTCGCCGCACTTCTCGATTCGCCGATCCACTGGGTCTTTAACAAATCTGCGCTCCTCGAGAAACAAAGCGGCAGCGCGTATTTATCTCTCGTCATAAGCGGGGCGGCAGGTTTCATCGACAAGGAAAAAGAAGAGATCGTAGCGCTGGGAGTTTCCGAACTGCTGCGTTTCTATCCGTCAAGTGTGCACGCTGCGCTCGTCCATTCGCTGGTCATCAAAGAAAAACGGGCGACTTTCTCTCCTCGTGTCGGCACAGAGGCGCATCGTCCGGCAAATGCGACATCAGTTCGGAATTTTTTTTTGGCGGGAGATTGGACCGATACGAAATTGCCCGCGACCATCGAAGGAGCGGCCCAAAGCGGTTATCGGTGCAGTGAACTGGTGACGGAATATTTGCGGAGCACAACTAAGAATAAATGAAGTGAGACTTTTGAAAAATTGGTAATCGTATGTCATTCTGAGCGGAGCGAAGAATCTAATTATTCGATTTAACGGGAAAACTTAGATTCTTCGTCGCTACGCTCCTCAGAATGACATGATTCGGAGTTTTTGAGATCGCTTCTGCCAGTTTTCAAAAAAGCCTGTGCCCCAGCTGTTCGTTCTGAATAAGGCCGAAGAATAAAAATGGGTAAAAAAATAATGCCTACTTTTGGAAGCGGTACTAGAAAGGAAAAATCCTTACAGCGGGAAGAAAAGACGGATCGTTGTTCCTTTCCCCATCTCAGTTTCGATTTCGATTTTTCCTTTGTGGTCGTCCATAACTTTCTTTACGATTGCCATTCCGAGGCCGGTGCCGTGCTTCTTTCCGTACGTCACGAAGGGTTCGAAAATTTTCCGCTTTACTTCTTCCGGCATTCCCGTTCCGGTATCTTTGAACTCGACCCTAACCATCCCGCCGGCATCTTCCGTTGAGACCGTGAGCGTTCCCCCCGTCGGCATCGCGTCCGCCGCATTGCTCGCGATATTATAGAAGACCCGGACGATTTTATCCTGGTCGACTTTCACCTTCCCCTGGAAATTGAGAGCCTTCTCAAGCTTGATATTCCGTTTCGTGAGATCCTTTTCGATGAAGGCGAGGACGCCTTCCATCACTTCGCCGAACTCGGTCTCCTGGATGTTCGTCGCGCTCACGCCGCGGCTGAAATCGAGGATCTCCTGCGCCATGTTGACGAACCGGTCGACCTGGCGGATCATTTCATCGGCGAGTTTGGCGGCTTCATCGTTCCCCGATTTCTTCTTCATCACTTGAGCGTAGACACGCAGCGTCCCCATGGGATTCTTGATGTCATGAATGATCGTGCTGGCCATTCTTCCGACAGCCGAAAGCCGCTCGTTATTCACCATCTCCTGAGCAAGCCTGGCGTTTTCAATCGCAATGGAGGCATGGATCGAAAGAGCATTGATGAATTCTTCATCCTGAACGGTGAACGGTCCCCCTTTTTTGTTCAGCATCTGGAAGACCCCGATGATCTTTCCGTCGCGGTTCCGCATCGGCATGCAGAGCATGTTGTTCGTGCGGTAGCCCGATTTCTTGTCGACTTCCGGATTGAAGCGCGAGTCGTTGTAGGCATCGGGGATGTTGATCGTCTCGCCCGTTTTCGCGACGTATCCGGACAATCCCTTGCCGATGGGGAGGCGGATCTCGATCACCTCTGCGCCCCGAAGCGCCTTCGACCAGATCTCGGACTTCAATTCGTCGACAAGGTAGAGCGTTCCGCGGTCGGCCCTGATGGATTTGATCGCAGTTTCAAGGATTACATCAAGGAGTTTGTCGAGGTCGAGTGTTGAGTTGACCGACTTGGCCGCATCGATCAGCATGTTCAGCTTTTCGACCTGTGCCTTGGATGATTCGAGGCTTTTCTCCAGCTCCGAGACGACGATCTCGTCCGTCGAACGGAGCCGTTTGCTGATCGCTTTCAGTAAATTCAGCGTGACGATGTGATTCGTCTTGATCAGGCTGTCGAAATCGTGGTTGGAAATGCCGGCGACGACGGTGTTTTCAAGTGCAGTGGTCCGCGCCGAGCGGTGGAGGTCTTCGATCAGTTCCATCTCGCCGAAAAATTCTCCCTTGCCGAGGATGGCGAGCGGAGTTTCCATGCCGGATCTTGTGACTTTGGAGATCTTCACTCTTCCGTCGAGAATCAGGTAGAGCTTCTCGCCTCGGGTTTTTTCGTTGAAGATGACTGTTCCCGCGCTGAAGGTCTCCTCTTTCAACGTTTTGGAGATTTTCTGAAGGTCGTTATCGCTGATATACTTGAAGAGAGAATTCGAACGGAGGTTCTCGATGGTCAAGTTTGTATTTTCCATATTCGGCTTAGTACATACGGCGTGTAGTGGATAACAACGGAAAGATATTACTTCTGCGGAAATTTACGGATTATGGCTGCGAGAGTCAAGGCGGGGAAAGGGAGGCAGACTTCAAGCAATCTGATAGGCGGAACATTCGGAATGTTCAACGGTGCTACGGCGCACGACAGCCTGTTGTCCGCTTGACATTCTCGTTGTAACCCGTAACTTTCCTGATATTATATCCCTCCGTTGGAAGTGCCTTTTCAAGGATAGTTCACTAGATCGATTACGCGGCAAGAGAGTCTGCTCTTTGTTCATCGACATCGATGCATCACCGTTGCTCGATAATTCAGCAGCCTTCGGTCACGCTCATGTCTTGCGCAAAAAGGGATTGGAGTCCTGGCGGGAAGATGCAGATCAAGAAAATGCTGCTGTTGAAGTAGTATCCATCGCAATCAAAATTGATTTCTTTTACAAACTTTAACGAGGAGGACGCGTGAAACGATTGATTCTTTTTGCAGGTGTAATTTTTTTGCTCCTGCCGTGCGGCGACGTTCGTGCGCAAATACTGAACGCCGGGTTTGAGTCGTGGACAAACGGAAACCCGGATAATTGGTTTACGAACAACGCTCCGCCTGCCTACACGACTGTTACCCAGTCTTCGGACGCTCATTCCGGGACGTCCGCGCTCATGGGAGCCACGGTAAGTTTCTCGTCTGTCATTCTCGCTCCGACGGTTGCCGCAGGAACCGCGGACCAGGGGTTTAGCATCAGCACTCGAAGTTCTTCGATCACAGGCTACTATAAATTTACTCCTGTCGGCGGAGATTCTCTTTACATACTTGTGCTGATGGATAAGGGGGGTGTTGGTATTGGGGGCGGGCTTCTTGCGATTGGAGCGACTGTTGCCGCCTACACCCAATTCACTGTCCCAATTGCTTATACCACCGGCGATACTCCAGACAAAATTTCAATACAATTTAGTCTCAGACCCGGCTCCACTGCATATCATGCTGGAACAACCTACCTGATCGACGATCTCGCTTTGGGGGCTGCAACCTCCGTAAGTGAAACGAATTCTCCGGTGCCGACAGTCTTCAACCTTACGCAGAATTATCCGAACCCCTTCAACCCGTCGACCAATCTTGAGTTCACCGTGCCGACAGACGGCCGGGCGACGCTGAAGGTCTTTAACATGCTCGGACAGGAAGTTGCGACGCTCTTTAATGATAACGCCGCTGCCGGCGTCCGTCACCAAGTGCAATTCAATGCAGCGAATCTTGCAAGCGGGATTTATTTCTCGCAGTTGGAGTTTGCAGGGAAGGTGCAGATCAGGAAGATGCTGCTGCTGAAGTAGACTTTCTTTGTTGATCGTCCCAGTCCGATGCGTGCTACGTGTCGGACTTTTTTTTTCTCATCCAAGTGCTGCAGCGCACAACAGCCGAGAGCCGCTTGACATTCACCCAATAAAGCCTAACTTGCGTGCATTGTTATACTCCCTCCTCCAGTGAAAATGCCTTTTCATAGTTAATTTTCAAACGTTCGTTCAAGCGGTAAAGCGGTCTGCTCATTTGTTGTGATAATTGACGTATTGCGATTGTGCAATGAGACGGCGGATGTTGTTGCGTCCTTTGCCCGTGCACGATCCAGATCCCCCGCTCAGGATGCCATGGTAAAACAAAAGCAACGGCGTACAGAAGGATAATGCTTCATCAATGTCATTCTGATCCCCGTCGTTTCCCAGACGGGGAGAAGAATCTATGACAACGTTGCATCGTACATCAACGAAGCCTCAGTGTCGTGGATCCTTCCCCCGCCAATCACGAGATGATGCCTTTGGCAAAAGCGGCGGGATCAGGATGACATCACAAATTATTTTTGAAACAGTTTTTTCCAAAAGGACACCATCACATCCATGATCAGGAGGATCTATGCAGCAGCGGTACCTTTTTTTTGTTTTCGTAGTGCTCAGCGTTTTCTCGCTCCAGCCGGCAGTCGCACAGTGGTCGACCAATCCCGAAGTAAATAATGCAATTTGCACGGCGACAGGAGACCAAACCGTTCCCACGTCTGTCAGCGATGGCGCGGGGGGATCGATTATTACGTGGCAGGATTTTCGCTTTGGCTACAATTGCATCTGGGCGCAGCGCATCAGCGCGACGGGGGTAGTTCAGTGGGTTGCAAACGGAGTTCCGGTTTGCGAGCAATTATCTACAGCTACCCAAATCGCAAGTGACGGGGCAGGAGGGGCGATTATTACATGGACTGATGGCCGCGGCGCGACCCCTCATATTTACGCCCAACGTATCAACGCTTCGGGAGTAA
>Ga0265338_10002171_pt1 | contig 30148 bp, 34 predicted proteins | sample 42126metaG_FD_193579 | JGI IMG/M metagenome (GOLD analysis project Ga0265338, IMG submission 193579) | Rhizosphere microbial communities from Carex aquatilis grown in University of Washington, Seatle, WA, United States - 4-21-26 metaG | ecosystem: Host-associated > Plants > Roots > Rhizosphere...
GTCATTTAGGTCTTCGAACATGGATTACGATTCCTCCAATCAATTCTTTTGCGCCAGGTGATGGTTCGCCTCCAGGCGATCCCACACCAGCTGGTCCAGCTTCTCGCGCGCGGAATCGTGCTTCACGCGGGCGATGATTTCGCCGGCAAAGGCGTGGATCAACATCCGCCGGGCATTGTCCGCGCCGATGCCGCGCGCGCGGAGGTAGAAAATTGATTCGGCGTTCAACTGCCCGATCGTCGCACCGTGCGTGCATTTCACGTCGTCGGCATAAATCTCCAATTGCGGCTTGGTGTCCGCCGTCGCGTCGTCGGAGAGCAGCAGGTTTTTGTTCGTCTGCTTGGCGTCGGTTTTCTGCGCGATTTCCCGGACCAGGATCCGCCCGTGGAAGACGCCCTTCGACTTGTCGTCGAGGATGCCGTTAAAATATTCGTGGCTGGCGCAATGCGGCTGCGCGTGCTCGACAATCATATGATGGTCGGCGAGCTGCTCGCCGCGGGTGAGATAAAGGCCGTTGAGAATGCACTCCAGGCCCTCGCCGTCGAGTTTGGTACGGATGTTGGTGCGTGAGAGCTTTGCGCCGAGGGCGAAGGAATGGACGCTCACGTTGCTCGCGCGGCCCAGCTGGGCGGCGATGGTGGACAGGTGAAACGCGGCGGCGGCTTCGTCCTGGAATTTCACGTGCTCCAGCGCGGCGTTTTCCCCGGCAACGATTTCGGTGACGGTGTTGGTGAAGTAGGCCGTGTCATCCGTCGAGATGTAACTCTCCATGACCGTGGCCCGGCTGTTGGCCCCGGCGAGGATCAGGTTGCGCGGCAGGATGGTTTCGCCGTCCTGTTTCGTGGTGGAAATGAAAATGAACTGGATGGGTTCGGCCACCGAAACCCCGGCGGGCACTTGAACGAATCCGCCGTCGGTGAAAAACGCCTGGTTCAACGCTGCGAAGGCATTGTTTTCCGTCAGCGCATAAAGCCCGAACTGCTTTTTGATGGATTCCGAGTCCGCCACGATTGCCGCGGTCAGGTTCGACACCCTCACGCCGGCGGGCAATCCCTGTACGGCAGAGAGCGTCATTGAGTATTGGCCATTGATAAACACGAGCCGGGCCCCGGGCAGGTGGGCGAAGACGTGCTTTTCCAGCGCGGCTTTGGCGGCGGCATCATTTGCCGGTTCCGCGGCGGGTTGAAGGGACAGCCTGGTGAGCGGGGCGAGATTGGTGAAGCGCCAGTCTTCGTCCTGCAACGTCGGGAAACCGAGTTCCAGGAAGCGCGCGATGCCCGCCCGGCGCAACGGCAGCAGCCACGACGGTTGCAGCGCCGATTCAAAGCGGCTGAAAGTTTCGAGGAACAGTCCGATCTCCGGTTTTGACGGTTTTTGTGTCATGATTTAAACATCCAATCCTAACAATTAGACCGTCAATTTCCCATGCCCTGCGCCACTACGCAAGTCTGGAGCACGAGTTTGGCTATGCACGGGCGACTTTCCCGTCGCCCGATGCGTCCGATTCCAGGCGGGTAAAAGCCGGAACTCCAAACACTGGCATCCCGGCGCCAATGTGCTAACCTGTTGCCGTGCTGACGCAAGACGACATCAAGAACGCGCTGAAGGCCGTGAAGTACCCGGGCTATTCCCGCGACATTGTTTCCTTCGGGCTCCTCAAGGAAGTCTCGGCGGCCAATGGCGCGGTCAGCGTCATGATGCAATTGACCACGGCCAATCCGGACGCCGCGCGCCAGATCAAAGAGGACAGCGAGCGGGTTTTGAAGGCGCTGCCGGAAGTCAAACTCGTGCACGTCGAAGTCAAACAACCTGCCGCCGGGCAATCTCCGCCCGCGGGTGCGCTGGCAAACCAAAATCGCGTGCCGGGCGTCAAGCGCGTCATTGCCATCGCCAGCGGCAAAGGCGGCGTTGGCAAATCCACCTGCTCGGTGAACCTGGCCTGCGCGTTGAAACATCTCGGCGCGCGCGTCGGCCTGTTGGATTGCGATATTTATGGCCCAAGTATTCCGCTGATGATGGGCGTTTACGAACGTCCCACCATCAGCGCCGGCGAACGGCTCGTCCCGCCGGTCAATCACAGCGTCAAGGTGATGAGCATCGGGTTGCTGCTCGAGAACGACCAGCCGGTGATCTGGCGCGGGCCGATGATTTCAAAAACGATCCAGCAATTTCTGTTCAGCGTGGAGTGGGGCGATCTGGATTTCCTGCTGGTGGATCTGCCGCCGGGCACGGGCGATGCGCAACTCTCGCTGTGCCAGACCGTGCCGCTCGACGGCGGGGTCATCGTGACCACGCCGCAGGAGGCGTCGCTCGGCGTCGTGCGCAAGGGGATTGCCATGTTCCGGAAGGTCAATGTACCGCTGCTGGGCATTGTCGAGAACATGAGTTATTTCACCGCACCCGGCGGCGAACGCGTGGAGATTTTCGGCCATGGCGGCGGCCGCGTCGAGGCGGCGCGACAAAGCATCCCCTTTCTGGGCGAAGTGCCGATTTTCACTCAAATCCGGGAAGCGGGCGACCGTGGTGTGCCGATTGTGGTCTCCGCTCCCAAAACGCCGGCGGGCCAGGCATTCATTCAAATTGCGGAGACGCTGCGGAAGGGCCTGGGCTGAATATGCCGTAACCTGTTTGTTTTAAGCGCCTTATTTAAGTTGCAAGCCGGGCCGCAAAGTTTTAACGTGAAGGTAACAATTACTATTTAATTATGTCGAACGCTGCAAAAGAACCATCGTCGGCGAACGATTTGTTAAAAAATTCCTCGCTCTACCGTGAATTTCAAGCCGAACGCGAAGAAATCCTCAAGCACAAGTGGATTGAGTCGGAAAAGGCCGGGCATGACATCGGCTTCGAGCGGGCGCTGACGGAGTGGATCATCAAGCACCGTTCCAGCTGGCGCAAGGCCCGCCAATCCGCAGCCACAAATTGAACCGGTAAAACTTTGTTCCTTTAACGCCGCCCAGCGAGGCAGCGAAGGAAAATATGAACGCTGAATACGCGACGCGAATCGGCTCCGCCCGGCGGAGAGGTTCGCGTTTTTTTTATGTCTGAAGCCACCGTCATCCTCGATGCCGTGGCGATCCAACGCGCGCTCACGCGCATTGCCCATGAAATCGCCGAGCGGAACGAGGTCGGTACGGACGTCGTGCTGATTGGCATTCCCACCGGTGGCGACCACCTCGCGCAACGGTTGAACAAAATTCTCCTGGGCATCTGGAACCAGCCGGTGCCCGTGGGCATCCTCGACGTCTCCATGCATCGCGACGATCTTGACCAGCGCGCTGCTCCGAAGGTGTTTCCCACCGTCATCCCGTTTGACGTGACGGGCAAGACGGTCGTGCTGGTGGACGACGTGTTGTTCAGCGGCCGCACGACGCGGGCGGCCATGGACGCGCTCAACGATTTTGGGCGGCCCAAAAAAATCCAACTGGCGGTGCTCGTCGACCGCGGCCATCGCGAATTGCCCATCAAGGCGGACTTTGTCGGTAAAAATGTACCGACATCACTGGAGGAAAAGATTTCGCTACTCCTCGTCGAGGCGGGTGCGTCCCGGGACGAGGTGGTTTTAGAAAAGAAATGAGCTGGCACCGCAAACATCTGCTGGACATTGAATCGCTCACCGTGGACGAGATCACGACGGTGCTCGACACGGCGCGGGCGTTCAAGGTCGTGGGCGAACGCGCCATCAAAAAGGTCCCGGCGCTGCGGGGCAAAACCGTGGTCAACCTGTTCATCGAGCCGTCCACCCGCACGCGCATCAGCTTTGAACTGGCCGAACAGCGGCTGTCGGCGGACATCATCAATTTCACTGCCGAGGCCTCGTCGCTGAAAAAAGGCGAGACGCTCAAGGACACCGCGCGGAACCTGGAGGCGCTCAACGCCGATTTTATAGTCATGCGCCACAGCGCGTCGGGCGCGGCCCATTTTCTTTCGCGCGTGCTCAACGCCAGCGTCGTCAATGCCGGCGACGGGGCGCACGAGCATCCCACGCAGGCGTTGCTCGACGCCTTCACCATTCGCGAACGCAAGGGGAAGATCGCCGGGCTGAATGTCACGATCCTGGGCGACATTCTTTACAGCCGCGTGGCGCGCTCGGACATTTGGGCGCTGACGAAACTGGGCGCGCGCGTCACGCTTTGCGGGCCGTCCACGCTCGTGCCCAAAACCTTCGAGCAAATGGGCTGCCGCGTGACTTACGACATGGATGAAGCCATCCGGGACGCCGATATTATCAACCTGCTCCGCATCCAGCACGAGCGCCAGCGCAAGACCATGTTTCCCAGCATCAACGAATACACCCAGCTGTTTGGCCTCAACAAAGCCCGCCTGGCCAAAACCCGGCCGGATGCGCTTATCATGCATCCAGGTCCGGTCAATCGCGGTGTGGAAATTGACAGTGATATTGCCGACTCGGGCCGGTCGTTGATTTTGGAGCAGGTGACCAATGGCCTGGCCGTGCGCATGGCGGTTTTGTACCTGGTCAACGGCGGCAAGGGGCCGCAGGAACTGGCGGGAAATTGAGGAGTTACCGGTCGGCCAGGGCGATGGGGTTTGGTACAACTTTTTTCCTGACATCCATCCGCTGACACTCATGATTGAAGGGATGGCCAACTGCCCGGAGGTTTTTTTACCACGACCCTTCGGTGAGCAATTCCGTAATGTTTCGGGCCAGGTCTTCCGCGAGCAGCGGTAATGACTGGCGCTCCGAGTCCGCCAAATCCGTGCCGACATGAACCAGCGTGTAGCCGTTCACGTTCTTGTCGAGCAACAGCTTGCCCGTGGCACGGTCGCGGGCGATGACGTGCGCAACGACACCCACCCGGTAGTTTTCCGTCGTGGTGACGTCGTTGTTCAAATAACTCAATCCTTCGCGGTTGTAGCGCGTAATCACGCCGCTGACGACGACATCGCCGGGCCCGCGCGTGGCGAGATGGTAGGTGGCGTCGGTCTGGAGCCGTTGGCGCAAGGCCTGCGTGACCGCGTCGCCGAGCCGTGGTTGCAGCGTCTGGTTGTTAAACGGTAAAACTTCAACCGACTTTTCCCCCGCAACGGCGCCATTGACCGGACCGAGATGATAGCCGGCACAGCCGGCGAGCAACAGCGTCGCCGCCCAAAGGACAAAAAGTTCCGGCCGGCGCATGTCAGTTGACCGTTGACGCCTGGATGTGCGGTTTGAGGGTTTCAATGCGCTGGCGCGCGGCGGCGGCGTAAGGGGAGTTGGGATCCAGCTGCAGCACCTCGTTATAATAGACAATCGCGCCCCGGGCCCGTTGCGAGGCGTTCAGGGTTTTGCTGTCCTCGTAAAACCGCGCGATTTCATAATTGCCGCGGACCTGCTCGGCTTTGAGCAGCGCGATCGCCTTTTGGGCCCGCGGTACGCGCCGGTCATCGGGATACAGTGTGAGGAAATCGGTGAACCGCTCAATGGCCTGCACGGCGGTGTTTTGATCGTATTCGGCCTTGGCTGCCTGCCGGGCGTAGGAAAGACCCTCCCGGAACAGCGCATCGGAGGCGATGGTCGGCTGGTTATAGTAGCGGTCGGCGGCCGTGGCGTAAGCCTTCACCGCATCGGGAAAATCTTTCTGCTTTTCCCGGGCGGCGCCGATGCGCAGTTGCGCGTGCGGGGCAACCACGCTGTACGGACCGTTGCTGACAATTTTGTCGAACAATTCCGCCGTCCGGTTCATTGAGGGATAAAGCGGGATATAACCCAGGACCCGGAACCATTGGCCGCCCAGGAACCGGTTGGCGATTTCATACTGCCGCCAGAGCACTTCTTCGTAATGGCTGCTGCGCGGATATTTTTCAATCAGGTTCTGGTAGGCATTAAAGGCGGCTTCGTCCCGGTCCGTCGCCTCCAGGCAGCGGCCGACCAGATATTCTGCGTCCGGTGCGTAGTCCGACAACGGCCACATGCGCAGGATCCGGTGTGCCGCATGGAGGGTGGTGTCGTAATCCCCGCTGTTGAAAGCCTGCTGGGCGACGTCCAGTTGATCCTTGGCGCGAGTGCGCTGCCATTTGACGTTTTGACCGTAAGGTTCGTAATACCAGCCTTCCCCCGGCACATAGAACAGCGGCGCGGGCGCGGGCGACGGAAATAAAATCACGCCCGCGGCGACCAGGAGCAGAACGGCATGCCGGCGATTCATGTAGCGACAGTAACGACCCAAAATCGGCAAGTCAAGGCAGGCCCAAAGGGATTCATCCCCGGTAAATGATGAGGACGCCGTAATCGTTCAATATCTTTTGCGTGCCGACGTCGAAATGGGTGTAGCTGATCGTGTGGATGCCAATGAGATTGGCTTCGCCGGCTTCATGCAAAAATTCCGCAACCCGCTCGTCAAACTTGTCGTGGCCCGCCTCGACACAGGCAGCGTGTCGAATCGTCCGCACCCGGGGTTTTTTGTCGGCGCCTTTGGCCACTGCCTCCAGGGGCGGTTTTGGCTTGGCAATGAGAACTTCGCCCGGCTTGTCCCGCACGGGTACTTTGAGATGCATTTCGACCTTGGCGGCGGCCGACGAGGCGATGGAATGGGCGGGCTGCTGGGAGCCGTCGGCTTGTCCCGCCGGAGCAGCCTCCGGCGGAGGGGGCGTGGGGGCCGATGGAATCGTAAGTTTCTGGCCGCAGGACGGGCATTGCACTTCTGAGCCGGCGCCGGAACTATCCACCGACATTTCCTGTTCGCAATGGGGGCAGTTGAAAATGATGTCCATAAGCGCAAATGGTTTTTCTGTAGGGTGAGGTTAAGCCCGTCCCGCACTGCAAACCAGAAAAAAATGCGTCAAATTATTCCCACTCAATCGTTCCCGGGGGCTTGCTGGTGAGATCCAGGACGACGCGATTGAGGCCGCGCACTTCGTTCGTGATGCGCAAGGAGATCTTTTCCAACAGATCGTAGGGCAGCCTCACCCAGTCTGCCGTCATGCCGTCCTGCGATTCCACCGCCCGGATGGCCAGCGTCCAGTCGTAGGTCCGTTCGTCGCCTTGTACGCCCACGCTGCGCACGGGCAACAGTACGGCAAACGTCTGCCAGGTCTTGTAATAAAGCCCGGCTGCCTTCATTTCCTCCACCACAATCGCGTCCGCGCGGCGCAACACCTGCAATTTTTCCGGGGTCACTTCCCCCAGGCAGCGCACGGCCAGGCCCGGTCCGGGAAACGGCTGGCGCAGGACGATCTCCTTCGGCAAACCGAGTTCGAGCCCGAGCCGGCGGACTTCATCCTTGAACAGGCATTTCAACGGCTCGACCAGAGCGAACCGCATTTTTTTCGGCAGGCCGCCGACATTGTGATGGCTCTTGATCATCTCCGCCGGATTGCCGGCGATGGGGATGGACTCGATCACATCGGGATAAAGCGTGCCCTGCGCGAGGAATTTCGCCCGGCCGGCGCGTTTCGTCGCCGCCTCGAAGACCTCGATGAAGGTTTTGCCGATGACTTTGCGTTTGCGTTCCGGGTCGATGACGCCCTTGAGCCGTTTCAGGAACAGTTTGGTGGCGTCCTCATACTGGAGCTTGATGCGAAAATGTTTTCCGAAAACCTCCTGCACCACCTCGGCCTCGCGCGCGCGCAGCACGCCGTTGTTGACGAAGATGCAGGTGAGCTGTTTGCCGATGGCCTTGTGCAGCAATGCCGCAGCCACGCTCGAATCCACGCCGCCGCTCAAACCGAGGATTACCTTTTCCCCGCCGACCTGCCGGCGGATTTCTTCGACGGCCTGGTCAGCGTATTGGTGCATCGTCCAGTTTTTGCCGCAGCCGCAGACGCCGTGGACGAAATTGGCGATGATTTCCTTTCCTCGCGGGGTGTGGACGACTTCGGGATGAAATTGCAGGCCGAAAAATTTCCGCGCGCGGTTCTCAATCGCGGCATATTCGGAATTGTCCGTAACGGCCACCGATTTGAACCCCTGCGGCAGTCGGGTGAGCTTGTCGCCATGCGAATTCCAGACCTGCAACGATTTCGGCAGCCGGCTGAACAACTCGCAGCCGGTATCCTTCACCGTGAGCGTGCCCTTGCCATATTCGCGTTTCCGGCCCTTTTCCACCCGGCCGCCGAGAAATTGCGCGAACAATTGCACGCCGTAGCAGATGCCGAGCACCGGCACGCCGAGCGCAAAGATGTTTTTGTCCGGCAGGGGGGCGTCTGGCGCATAGACGCTTGACGGGCCGCCGGACAAAATGATGCCCCGGGGTTTCAAGGCGGCGATTTTTGCCGCCGGCGTGTCGTAACGCAGGATGACGGAATACACGCTGCACTCGCGGATGCGCCGCGCAATGACTTGTGTGTACTGCGACCCAAAATCAAGGATGACAATTTGTTCAGTCATTTTTCAGAGGCACCCTCTTTGCCTGTGCGGCCGCGCTTTGGCGAGATAAAAAATAAAAACGCCAGCTGGTTTCCGGCCGGTCGGGGAACCCGTTATAACGAAGGCGGTGCCGGATTTACTCTTTTACGACCGTGACCACGCCGCTGTTCGCATCGTAGGCGAGTTTGGAACCGTAGGGCGCGGCGGGAAGCTTGGCAACGTAATTGGGCACCAATTCATTCAGGTCTTTGGGCAGGTGGCCTTCCTGCGTGTTGAACAGCTGGACGGCCTCGTTGAGGTAGGAGATGTCAATCGTTTTGACGGCAGCTTTGTCCGCCTGCATCAATGTATTCAGATAACCTCCCGCCGGCTTGGCGACCTCGGCCGTGTTGGTGGCTGGGCCCGGGCTCGTGCCCTGGGGGTGCGGGTTGGAATTGCTCTTGCCACAACCGGTCAAAAGCATTCCGGTTGCGACCCAAACCAAGAAGGACGTTTTCATGTCGGCAATCTACCTCAAACGGTAAAAAAACCAAGGATCAATGGCGCCTTCCGAATCAGCCCGGTGGCTTCCTGCCGCAGCTTAAACAAATGATGCCGGACTGCCGGCAAAACCGGCTGCCTATTGCGCCGGAGCGTTGGTCGCGGCCGGAGCATTGGTGGATGGCATGTCGGACGTGGTCGGGGGCGTCTCCGCCTTGTTCTCGCAACCCGTCAATCCCGCGCCCACCAGGCCGAACACGGCAACCAGCAATAACAATTTTTTCATAAGCGTTTAAGTTCCGTTAAAGCCCCCGGCGAGGCAAGCGGAATTTTCGAATTACTTTGCCGTTGCGGGGGAAAGGTCCGCGGCCCATTCCCGCGCCCGACGGATCAAATCCAAATCCCCGGCCAGGTTGCCAAAACGGAATGGGGGCAGACCGCTCTGCTCCCGGCCGAGCAGTTCGCCTGGTCCGCGCAATTTCAAGTCCGCCTCGGCGATGCGAAAACCATCCGTTGTTTCTGCCAGCACCTTCAGGCGCTCATCGGCCTCTTCGGTTTTTGCGTCGGAAATCAAAATGCAATACGACTCATGCGCCCCGCGCCCGATGCGCCCGCGCAACTGGTGCAATTGCGCCAGCCCGAATTGTTCCGCATTTTCCACCAGCATGACCGTTGCGTTCGGCACGTCCACGCCCACCTCGATGAGCGACGTGGCCAGCAGCACATTCACCTCATTCGTCCGGAACGCCGCCATGACCGCCTCTTTTTCGCGGCCGGTCAATCGCCCATGCAGCAGGCCGGCGCGAAACGGCGCGAGCGACGTTTTCAAATTTTCAAATTCCCCGGTCACCGCTTTCAAGCCCTTCGCACCGTCTTCCTCGACCCGGGGGTAAACGACGTACGCCTGGCGTCCCGCCGCGAGCTTTTCGCGGAGGAATTCCCAGACCTTCGGCAACGTGCCGGCCGGGCGGACAAACGTTTTGATCCGCCCGCGGCCGCCGGGCAGTTCGTCGATCACCGAAACATCGAGGTCGCCGTAAAGTGTCAGGCCCAGCGTGCGCGGAATCGGCGTGGCGGTCATCACCAGCAAATGCGGATAACGGCCCTTGCGCACCAGCTGTTCGCGCTGGGCCACGCCAAATTTGTGCTGCTCGTCGATGATCACCAGGCCGAGCTTTGGCAAATCGAATCCGGACGTGAGTAAAGCATGAGTCCCGACGACGATGGAGGGTGGAGGATTGAGGGGGGCGGAGCGAACGCGTTTTCCATCTTCGATCCTCCATTCGCCATCCTCGCCGCTCTTACAGCTGCCCGTCTGTAAAACAACGCGAATACCCAACGGGTCAAACCAACGCGAAAAGTTGGAGGCATGTTGCGCCGCCAGGATCTCCGTCGGCGCCATCAAGGCCACATTGAAACCGCTTTCGAGGGCCATCAGCGCCGAACAGGCGGCCACGGCGGTTTTGCCCGACCCGACGTCGCCCTGCAACAAACGCCGCATCGGGTGCGCTCCGCCCAGGTCCCGGCGGATTTCCCGGAGCACTTTCGTCTGCGCGCCCGTGAGCTTGAAGCCGAGTTGCGCGAGAAATGGTTTCATCAGGCGGTTGTCGCCGCCGCAGGGCAATGCCCGCGCGCGCGCCTCGAATTTTTTCCGCCGCGACCGGAGATCGACCTGCAAGGCGATGAATTCATCCAGTGCCAGCCGTTGCCGCGCTATTTCCACATCGGTCGACGCTTCCGGAAAATGCGTCATCTGAATGGCGTTGGCCCGGGTCGGGAAATTCTTCAGCCCCGGCGGCGGCCACGGCTCGGCAATGTGCGGCGCGAATTTTTCCACCGTGCGCCAGAGGAGCCCGCGCAGCCAGCGTTGCGGCAAGCCTTCCGTGAGCGGATACACCGGTGCGATGCGGTTGAGGTGGATAAAACTTTCCTCGCCGCCTTCAATCACTTCGGTTTCAGGATGGGTCATCACCCGCGGTTTGGTTTCGCTCAATTTTCCGTAAACAAAAACCTCGTCGCCGGACGCAAAATATTTTTCCATGAACGGCAGGTTCCACCAGCGGCAATGCAGCCGGGCGCTGCCGTCGTCGAGAATGATTTCAAAGACCGATTTGGTTCCGCCCCGAAAACGCCTGAGGCCGAGCGCGACAATCGTGCCGCGCGCCGTGGCGGGCTCCTCCTTCGTCAATTCGGAGATTTTCCGGAAATGCCGCCGGTCCTCGTAACGCCGCGGCCGGTGCAGGAGCAGATCCTCGACGGTGTGGAGGCCGAGGCGCGCGAGTTGCCCCGCGCGTTCCGTGCCAACACCCCACAACGCCGTCACCGGTGTGGCCAGTGGAGCGGGTTTGGTTTCCGGCGTCGCCATGGGCCGCACGATACAAACCGTTTACCGTGGCTTCAACGGCAAACCAGCCGGCTTGCGGGGACGCTCGCTCCGTCGAGAACTGAAATGGTGCCACGATCCCGTTGCCGCCGGGGTTGCGCGGGAATGGCTTTGCGATTATTTTCCCGCGATGCCCGAAGGCCCCGCCTCGCCCAAAATTGCGCCGTTATGGGTGCTGCTGCGTGTCAATGCGTTGCAAAGCTGGCGCCGGCTGCTGTCGGTGCGCGACCAATCGTGGCTGCTCACGGCCGTCATCGCGCTGTTTGTCGGCGGTTATCTCTGCGTGTCGTTCGGGTTGTTTTACCACGGGCTGAAATTCATCGCGAAATTTCCGGGTCTGGGCGCAGTGCTCACTGAACGGCTGTTGTACGTGCTGTTCGCGTTTTTGTTCGCGCTGCTGTTGCTCAGCAATCTTATCATCAGCTACACCAATTTTTTCCGGAACCGGGAGGCGGCCTTCCTGCTGACGTTGCCGGTCCCGGCCCAGACCATTTTCCGGTGGAAATTTGTCGAATCCACGGTGCTGGCGTCGTGGGCATTTGTTTTTTTGATTGCGCCGTTGCTGGCGGCGTTCGGTTTGTTGCGCGGGGTCTCCTGGCATTTTTATCTGGTGACGCCGGCGTTGATCGCGTTGTTCATCGTGTTGCCGGGCGTGCTGGGGGCGGCGCTGGCCATCTGGATGGGAAGGTTTCTGGACCGGCGCAGTTTTCAACTCGCCACCATCGGGACGGCCGTGGTTTTGCTGGCGTTGGCGGCGTTCTGGTGGAAAGCCCAGCCGGTCGATGACGAGCTGCTCGAACGGCGCACGCTGGAGGCGCTCGATCAGTTGCTCGCCAAAACGCGGTTCACCCTGTTTCCGTTTCTGCCGAGCTACTGGCTGTCCGCGTCCGTGTTGCAATGGGCCGAAGGCGTCCTGCGCGGTTCGGTCTTTTTCGCGCTGGTCCTGTTGAGTCACACGCTGTTTTTTGGCGGCCTGGCGTTCACCCGTTTTGGCCGGGTGTTTTACAATACGGCCTCGGCGGTGCAGAGCCGCGCGGGCGGCGGGCAGAACTGGTTTCACCCCTCGCCGAACCGCCGCGCTTCCGTTGGTTTGCTCGAAAAAGCCATGGCCAAATTATTCTGGCTCCGCCGCGACACCCGCGCCCTGGCGGTCAAGGATCTGCGGATGTTCTGGCGGGACACCACGCAATGGGGACAGTCCGTGATGCTGTTCGGCCTGTTGGGCGTCTACATCATCAACCTGCGCAATTTCACGCACCAGTTGTCCAGCCCGTTTTGGATCAACCTGGTCGCCTTTCTGAATCTTGGCATTTGTTCGCTGAATCTCGCCTCGGTCACGACGCGGTTTGTTTTTCCGCAATTTTCCCTCGAAGGCTGGCGGCTGTGGATCATCGGCATGGCACCCATGGGCATGGCGCGGGTGGTCAAAACCAAGTTCTGGCTGGCCAGCGTCCTGTCGCTGTTTGTCACTTCCGGCCTGATCATGCTGTCCTGCTATCTGCTCAAGATGAGCTGGGACCGCGTGCTGTTTTTTGGCGCGGTGATCACCGTGATGACCTTCGCGCTCAATGGCCTCGCCATTGGACTGGGGGTCCTTTATCCCAACCTGAAGGAGGCCAACCCGAACAAAATCGTCAGCGGCTTCGGGGGCACGCTTTGCTTCGTCCTGAGTTCGTTTTACATCCTCGCTTCCGTGCTGCTGCTGGTGTTCGGTGCGGCCGGCCTGCATTCGCACGAAGACTGGGCGGTGGAAGGCATCACCGGCTTCGTTCTGCTGTCCTTTTGCATCGGCTGGATGCCGTTGAAATTCGGGCTGCGGCGATTGAAGGATTTTGAGGCCTGAAACCGGCGGCTTTCTGGATTTCAGGTGCGCGACCGGGCGGTGGTGGCGGCCGGCTGCGGCGCCAGGAATTGTTCCAAGGCTTCGAACAGGAGCGGCGCGCTCGACAGATGCGCCGCCTTGCCGTCCCGCGTCACCAGGCCAAAGCCCTCGCCGTACGCCGGACCGTTGGTTACGCACAGGTCGGTGGCACATTCGGTGATTTGCCGTTGGGCGGCGCCGATGGCGTCGGCGCGCCGGCCGTCGGCTTCAAACTTCCATCCCACGATCCGGGTGCGCGGGAACCAGCCGCGCAGTTCGGCGATGATCTTCGGCGTGGGTACCAGTTCCACGAGGAGCTTGCCCTGCCGGGTGGAAAGTTTATGGGGCGCCTTGATTTCGGCGAGCTTGCCGGCTTCGTTGGGCGTGAAAATTCTTCCGCAGGCAAAGTCGCTGACCGCCGCCGCGTGAAAGATCGCCTCCACCTTTTTGGTGGACACCATTTTCAGTTTTTCGCGCAAATCCGCCGTCGTGGTGAAGGTCTCCACCCGCGGCGCACGGCGCGCGCCGGAATAGGTGGCCGACTCGCCCACCAGCAACATGACCTTGTGTCCGCGCGCGGCCAGAAAATTCGCCAGTTCCGTGCCGAGCCGGCCGGTGGAGAAATTCGTGAGCCGGCGAACCTCGTCCAGCGGCTCATAGGTCGGTCCGGCAGTGACGATGCAGTTCATGCCGCGAAGATACGGAGGACGGTGGGCAGATGAAAGTGCGATTCTCCGCTCCGGCCGTTTACCGGTTCATGGCCTTGCGGAGGCGGCGAACTATTTCGCCCGCGCCCGTCAGCGCAACCGGATGGCTTTGGAGGTTTTTTCGTCCACGTTGACGATTTTAACTCCCTGCCAGCCGAGCAAAACATCCACCGCATATAACATCTCTGGTTTGGTCAGCGGATTTGTTGTCTTTAGCGTAAGAGTAACGTTCGGGAAAAACTCTTCCGGAAGGACTTCCCGGCCGGACATTTTACCATAGAAATTACAAATCATCTCGAACGGAATGTTTTTGTCATCCACGCTCCAGCTCGCCACATCATCAGCGGTTTTGGAAACGGCCAGGGCGGCGGATTGCGGGTTTGCATTTTTCGCCAGCTCGTTGGGAATGACTTGTTCGAATTTGTTCCCGTCCGGAATTAATGCAAAGCCCTTTTCACTCAATGCGCTTTCCAGCGACTGGATGGCTTCGGCTTTGTTTCGTGGATTCGCCGCGACGATGACCGGCATTTTCTTATTTGCGGCCGGGTGAACCAACAATGTGCGTTCGCTGATGGCGGCATATAAACCAAAGATCGCTTCAAATCCCAGGTCGTTCAGGCGAAGGCTCGCCGCTTTCAGGCCGCCATTGGATGCGTCGTCCCTTTTGAAGCGATAGACCGCCGCCTCGCCATTTTCGAGCGCTTCAATCAGCCCGTCGGCAAAGTTGATTCGGATAATCTCGATCTTCACATTCGCATCTTTGATCATCCTGTCTTCATAAGTCTGGCCCTGCTTCAAGAATTCACGGCTGGTCATCGAGCTGGTGCGGTCGGGAAACCAGTCCCGGAATTCCAATAAGGCCACTTTGAAATCATCCAGATTGATCAGCCCGATAACGGTGGTCTCGTGTTTTACCGGCGAAACAACTTCGGGTTGAGCGATGTGTTCCCGGCTCGTGTTGGTAAACGCAATGGCAGCGGTTCCGCCGACAACCAGAGAGGCAGCGCTGATAATAATTGTGGTTTTGAGTTTAATCCACGTCATCGTTTTCATGGTTCCTTTCACCAGTGTGGTTATTGATGTCGAAACGGCCGTTCCCTTTGCCGCCACGGCGGAAATTTTCACTGCCAGTCCCGCTGGTGCAGCCGGCGCCGAGTTCGCCGCCACTGCCCCGGCAATGATCGCCGCCGTCAGCGCCACCCCGCGTTTCATAAAATTGGCACGCAGTTTTTCCAGCGCCCGGGCCACGCGTTTCTGCGCCGCGGCCTCTTTCGTCCGCAAAGCCACGGCGATTTCACGGGCGGTTTTGTTTTCAAAAAACCGCAGCACCAGCGCGGTCCGATCGGCTTCACCCAGTTCGGCCAGGGCATCGTCGAGCAGTGGCGCGAGTTGCGCCCAGACGTCGGTGTCGGGCTGGTTCAAGGTGGATTGAATGTAGGCCTCCTGTTCGCGGGCCTCGCGGCGGCGCCGGGCCTTGAGCGCGTCTGCCGCCGCATAGTGCGTGGTGCGATACAACCACGCGGAAAGAATGGTGTTGGTCCCAAGCGACGCGGCTTTGCGCGCCAGGACGATGAACACGGCCTGAGTGATTTCCTCCGCCAGATGGATGTCGCCCGCCTGCCGTAGCGCCGCTGAGTGGACGAGGCCGATGTGCCGTTCCACGAGTGTGGCAAACGCCATCTCGGATTGACTGGTGACAAACTCCCGCACCAGGGTCATGTCATCGTTCATCATTTATACATGGCCACGAAACGCAGAACTGGACAATTTATTTCAGCCACCACGCCAGCAGTGGGGCGACGACCAGGCCGGGCAGAAAATTGGCCAGTTCGACCCGGCGGACCTCAAAAATCATCAAGGCAATGGCGCAGGCGATGAGCCCGGCGGCGGCATTGACCGGCGCCACCAGGGCGTGCGTTTCGAGCAACGGCTTCGCCCAAAGCTGGCAGGCCAGCGTGATGCCGCTGAAAAGCGCGAAGACCGGGAACGCCGACAAGGCGGACGGCCAGCCGAACACCTTCACGAAACCGGTCATGGCCAGGCCATCCATCACTGCTTTGATGATCAGCAGCTGAAAATACCCGAAACCGCTGTCGCCTGTAGGAAACCCGTCCGTCACCGCGCCGAGCAAGCCCAGCGGTGCGGCGCAAAACAGGATGGTGCACGCGGTTAAACCATCCACGTTCTTGTGGGGTGGGCCCGATTGGGCGGCCCCGACCAGGCGGCTCGCATAACGGCCCAGCCGGTTCGACAATTTTTGCAGCCGCAGCAGCCGGCCCGTCCAAAACCCGGCTGTGACGCCGAGAGCGGCAATGCCAATTTGCCTGGCCACCGATAAAAAGGTTCCGTCCACATTCAGCCAGACGAGTTGCAGGCCAAAAAAAACGGTGAAGGCGCCGAGCGCCGAACGGAAGAAAACCTGGGTTCGGAGGGACAGCGGTTTGAGCATGGCCAAACCGAACAAGGCACCGATCAAAATGCCCAGGGCGTTGAAAAATGCGCCGGTCATGTGCTGACTCAACGCAGGGTGCGGGCCAAAGTGCAAGCCGGAAAATTTTTGCCGGGACCGCCCGAACCTGTTACCAAGCATGGATGGCCGGCGCAAAAACCAGTTCCCACCGTCCGTGGGTGTGGATCCCCACGCTTTACGTGGCTGAAGGTTTGCCCTACGCGCTGGCCATGTCGGTGTCGGTGGTGCTTTACAAAAACCTTGGCGTGTCGAACGCGGCCATCGCCTTCTGGACCGGCCTGTTGGGCTGGCCGTGGGTCATCAAACCCCTGTGGAGCCCGGTGGTGGATATTTTCCGGACGCGCCGGATCTGGATCTGGGTCATGCAGCTTTTCATCGGCGCGGCGCTGGCGGGGATGATGCTGGCGTTGCCGTTGCCGCATTTTTTCCAAGTGACGCTGGCGTTGTTCTGGCTGCTGGCATTTGCCTCGGCCACGCACGACATCGCGGCGGACGGTTTTTACATGCTCGCGCTGCCGGAATACGAGCAGGCGCTCTTCAGCGGCGTGCGCAACACCTTCTACCGCGTCGCCAACATCGCGGCCCAGGGCGGGCTGCTCATCCTGGCCGGGGAAATGCAAAAACGAACCGGCAGCTACACCATGGCGTGGATGCAGGCGTTCGCCCTGGTGGCGGGCGTCGTTTTGACCCTGGGAATTTATCACCGGATCGTCCTGCCGCGCCCGGCAAACGATATCGCGGGCAACACCATCCCGGCCGGTAAATTTACGGAAACGTTTGTCACCTTTTTCCGCAAACCGGGAATCGGCGGGTTGCTTGCGTTTTTGTTGCTGTATCGATTTGGCGAGGCGCAGCTGCTGACCGTGGCGAAACTTTTTCTGCTCGATCCGCGTGACCGGGGCGGGTTGGCATTGACGGACGGCCAATACGGCTGGGTTTACGGGACGTTCGGGGTGGGCGCATTGTTGCTCGGCGGATTGCTCGGCGGCCTGGCGGTTTCACAGCGCGGCTTGAAATTCTGGCTGTGGCCGATGGTGCTGGCGATTCATCTGCCCGACGCGGTGTTCGTCTGGCTTTCCTGGGCGCAGCCCGAAAACCTGCTGGTGATCGGCGCCGGCGTCGTGGTGGAACAGTTCGGCTACGGGTTCGGTTTCACCGCGTTCATGCTTTACATGATTTACATCGCGCGCGGTGAGCATCAGACGGCGCATTACGCCATTTGCACCGGTTTCATGGCGCTGGGCATGATGCTGCCGGGCCTGTGGAGCGGCTGGCTCCAGGAACATATCGGTTATACGCATTTCTTTGCGTGGGTGCTGCTGGCCACCATCCCCAGTTTCATCGTTGCGACCCGAATCCCGCTCGAGGCGGAGTTCGGCCGGCGCCATCAGGCCGGCTGAATGCCGGCGAAAAGGATTGCTTTGAACGCGCCGGCCTTTACAAAATCCAATTCCACATGAAATCGAACTGTTTCTACTGGTATGGCCGTGGACTCATCCTGCCGCTGGTGGCGGGTTTGGCGCTGTTCGGGTTTTTGTCGGGTGCCCGCGCGCAGACGTCGTCCGTTTCCACCCCTGCCGCGCCGGCCCCCCTGCCGCGCCGGCCCAGCATTGTCCTGATCGTGGCCGACGGCCTCGGTTACGGCGATTTGAGCTGCTATGGCCAGACAAAATTCTCGACCCCCAACCTGGACCGGCTGGCTGCCGAAGGGGTGCGCTTCACGAATTATTTTGCGGGTGCGGCCGCGGTTTCGCCGGCGCGGGCGGCACTCCTGCTCGGCCGGGATACGGGACATTTGCGGCAGCGGGCGGACATGGATTTGCCGTTGACAGTGGACGACATTACCGTGGCGAAAGCGCTCCAAAGATCCGGTTATCACACCGGCCTGATCGGCGAATGGGATTTGGGCAACGACGTTACGGGGGGCGCACCGTGGAAGCAGGGTTTCGGGGAGTTTGCCGGCTATTTCGATCCGGCCGACGCCGAAAATTATTACGCGGATTACATGTGGCGTTACGCGCCCGAGAGCATTCTTGATCCCACCAACAATCGAATGCGGGATTTTGTCGGCCGGGAAACGTTGTATGGCAACACCGGTGGGAAGCAAGGCCAATACATTCCTGATTTGTACACGAAGGCCATGGTGAATTTCATCAAGAACAACCAGCCCGACTATGTCAACCACTACCAGCCGTTTTTCCTGCTGGTCAATTACAATATTCCGGGGACTGGCCGGGGACCGGTGCCCAGCGACGCGCCTTATTCCGGCGAACTGTGGCCCCAGCCGGAAAAAAACCGGGCCGCCATGATCGGGCGGCTGGACGCCGGCATCGGCGGACTGCTGCAGCAGTTGAAAGACCTGAAGCTTGAAAGCAACACGGTGATTTTCTTCACGAGTGACACCGGGCCGCAAACCGACGGCGGCGTGGACCCAAAGTTTTTTCTGAGCGCCGGTCCGTTTCGCGGCGGCCGGGGCACCGCCTACGAAGGCGGCCTGCGCGTGCCGATGATTGTCCGCGGGCCGGGCACCATTCCCGCCGGCCGGACCAGTGATTTCAGCTGGGCGGCATGGGACTTTCTGCCGACGGCAACCGACCTTGCCCGGATCGATTCGCCGACGAACATTGACGGCTTTTCCCTCCTGCCGGTATTAACCGGCCAGACGCCAACCAACCGGCACGCATTCTTCCACTGGCAGCTTAACGGACGCAACGTGTGGCACACGGTCCGCCTGGGAGATTGGGAGGCAGTGCAGCCCAGGGCTGACGCCCCACTGGAACTCTACAATCTCAAAACGGACCCGGGCGAAGCAAGAGACGTTGCGGACAAAAATCCCGACCTGGTCGAAAAATTTCAGGGCATCCTGAAAAGCAGCCGCTAACGCGAGGGAGCGCCTGGCGGCGGCACATTGAAATTGCGTTCCTGCTTTTCCTGGTGCACGGCGAAACCCATCCACACGATCGCCAGCGTCACGCCCAGTAAAAATGCCGCCAGAACAAACCACGGCCAGCGATAGCGTTGGGGATCCTGATTCGGGTTGTCCATGCGGACTATGGTAACGGCAGCCGGCGGCCACCGCAAATCAAGGCGGCACCGTTTTTCCCCGCCAGGCAGAGCCGGAACTCCAAACGGCTCGACCAGCAGGGAATTTAAGCTAGATTGAAGGCCGTTGCGTTCATGAGCGAAGCCGGACCATCCGAAGACCCGCCATCGCCGCCGCCGGTGAAAACCGGCGACGACCATCCCTACGCCATTTTTCGGAACCGGGACTTCACGTTTTATCTCATCAGCCGGCTGGTGGGAGTGACCGGCCAGCAAATGTTCACCCTGGCCGTTCTCTGGGAAATTTATGCGCGTACCGGTTCGGCGCTGGCGCTTGGCCTCGTGGGTCTGATCCAAATGATCCCGATGTTTTTGTTCACGCTGCCGGCCGGGCACGTTGCGGACAATTACAACCGCAAACAGATTGTGGTACTGATGACGGGGGCCATTGCGCTGGCGAGCCTGGGCATGGCCGTTGTTTCCTGGCGCCAGGCGCCGGTTTTCTGGATTTATTTTTATCTGTTCATCGGCAGCACGGCCAACACGTTTATGCGGGCGGCCAACGCCGCCTTCTTGCCGGGGCTGGTGGATCGCCGCGAGTTTTCCCGCGCGGCGAACTGGAACGCCGGTGCCTTTCAGCTTTCCTGCATCATCGGCCGGGTCGCCGCGGGCGCCCTCATCGCCTGGATGATGCATTACGAATTCAACAATCCGTCGGCGGCGGCGCCGGTTTATGCCATCAATGCGCTGGCTGCCTTGGTCGTTTGCGTTCTGATCGGCCTCATCCGCCGGCAACACGTTGTTCGGACCCGGGAACCCATGACGCTCCAGGCGTTGTTGACGGGATTCAAGTTTGTCTATGCGAGCAAGATTATTTTCGGCCTGATCACGCTCGACATGTTCGCGGTGTTCCTGGGGGGCGCAACGGCGTTGCTGCCGATCTATGCTGAGGATATTTTGTCCGCCGGGCCTACGGGGCTGGGCTTTTTGGCGGCCGCGCTGCCGCTGGGCTCCATTCTCTGCGTGTTCATCCTGAACCACCGGCCGCCCCTGCAAAAGGCCGGCCGCGCGCTCCTGTGGGCCGTGACCGTCTTCGGCCTGGCCACGATTGCCTTTGGGCTTTCGAGGTGGTTCTGGTTTTCGTTTCTCATGATGTTCCTCTGCGGCGCGGTGGACAACATCAGCGTGGTCGTGCGCCACACGCTGGTGCAGATGCTCACCCCGGACGACAAGCGTGGCCGCGTCTCCGCCGTCAACAACCTCTTCATTGGCACCTCGAACGAACTGGGCGAGTTCGAGTCCGGCTTTGTCGCCCAAATGTTCGGCCCGGCCATCGGGAACACCATTGTCGCGGGGGCGGTGATCTCGGTTGTGTCCGGCGGCATCGGGACCATCCTGACTGTCCTGGCCGTGGCCTGGATCTGGCCGGAAATCCGGAAGTACGGGCGATTGGACGCGACTTGACGCCGGCGCAGGGCGGTTTATTTTCGGCGCATGAAACGAATCTTGGTTTGGCTCTTTATCTTGAATCTCTCCTGTGCTGCCGCGCGTGCCCAGGATGACGCGACCCAGCAGCAGATCAACAAACTCAGCGGTCAGATCCAGGACCAGCAGGACTCGCTGGACGTGCAGAAGAAGCGCATCGACGCGCTGGAGAAGGAAATCAGCGAATTGCGCGACAAAGCCGGCCAGCCCGCCGCCCCGGACGCCGCCGGTGCCGATGATTTGAAGAAACTCGCCGAACAGGTGCAGGATCTTGCTAAAAAACAGAAAGCCGACCAGGAATTGATCCTGAAGGAAATCGAAAAACTCGGCAAAGTGGGCAGCCCGACTCCCGTTCGCCGGTCAACGCCCACGGTGACGACGAACCCGCCGGCCGGTGGCACCGGTCTGGGCGGCAAACAAAGCGGCTATGAATACCCCATCCAGCGCAACGACACGATTAACCTCGTGGCCAAGGCCTATCGGGATCAGGGAATCAAGGTGACGGCGGACCAGATTTTGAAGGCGAATCCGGGCCTGGACCCGAAGAACCTCAAGGTTGGCCAGAAGATTTTCATTCCTGCGCCGCAGTAATAGTTTCCCGGAGGAACGAGCGCGCTGCGAGTCTCCAATTGATTCAGGATCAGGGGCTCGCGGAACTCGCCCCTCTGAAATTGTTTTAACGCCGCATCAGGATAAAAATCCCCAGGGCCAGCGCAATGCGATACCAGCCGAACAGGTTGAACGTGTGGGTCTGGACGTAGCGCAGCAACCATTTTACGGCGATGAAGGAGACCACGGCCGCGATGGCGGTTGCCAGCAAAACCAGGCCCCAGTTTTCCGGCGGCGCGCCGATGACGGGATGATGCCAGGCCTTGAATATTTTCAGGCCGCCCGCCGCCAGCATGGTCGGGATGCCGACCAGGAAGGAGAATTCCGTCGCCGCCGGGCGGTCCAGGCCCAGTAGCAGCGCCAGTAAAATCGTCGAACCGGAACGGGACGATCCGGGGAAAACCGCGGCGATCAACTGGCCGACGGCCACGGCGACGACGATGGGCCAGGTGATTTCACTGCTCAATTTTTTTCCGCGCAGATGCCATTCGATAGCCAGAAAGGCTATGCCGCCGAGGAGGAGGGCCCAGGCGATGGGAACCGGGTTTTCCTGAAGTTTGAAACCCTTTTTGTCGAGGACGAACCCCACGGCGCCGGTGATGACGAAGGCGGCGAGGATTTTCAGCAGGTAATCCTGCGTTTCCTTCTGACGCCACTCAAAAACAAATTTGTAGAGGCGTTGAGGAAACAGCGGCAGGACGGCAATGACCGCGCCGCACTGGATGACAATGTTAAAGAGGTCGCTTTCGTGGACTTTCAGGAGCTGTTCGGCCAGCAGGAGATGGCCGGTGGACGAAACGGGAATGAATTCGGTGATTCCCTCGATAATTCCCAAAATGACGGTGGCAATCCAGTCAGGCATGAATCATTTGGACGTGAAACGGATGCCCCAGGCAAGGAAGAAGTGACGCGGGCGTTATTTTTTTGCGCCCCAGAACGACTTCACTTCTTCGCCGTGCTGTTTCACCTTGAGCTGGCCCAGGATGGAGTGCCAGGCGATGTAAATCTTGTGCCACTGGGCTTCCAGGCCCCGGAGCGCGCCCTCGCTCATCTCGCCGAGGTAGCGCAACGACGGCGCGTTGCCGATGAGCGCATGGATTTCATCACGCGTGGGCGAGGCGACCTCGATGGCGGCATAAATCAACTCAATCTCCTGCACGATGATGCTCTTAATCTCGAGGAAATGACTTTCCTCCGCCGGCCCGAACTTCTTGCCGCGGGCGGTGTTGATGAAATGGTTGAACTGTTTCCAGCACTCGATGTGCGTTTCGATCTGGGTGACCAATTGGTTGAGTTCTTTGGCGGTCATAAGCGTGGTGCGGTTGTGGTCGGTGAAAAAGCGGCTTGCGGGAACAGGAAAATAATGGCGCCGCCGCGCAGTTCGCGGGCGGTGACGCGAAGACTGGTGAAATGAAGGTTGACCTCGGCCAGCGGTATTTGCGCCTCGCGCGCCTCGTGAAAGATCGCCAGCACTTCGTGCCCGATGTCCCGCAACAGGGCCTTGGGATACGCGGACGAGACAGTGGTAGTGACCACATGGCCGTCGCGGTCCACGGTCAAACTGCCGGTCGGCAGTTGCTGCACCGCCGCCCGGGAACGGAAAAATCGTTTTAAGAATCCCATGACGAAACCAGTTTTTTGCTTTTATCGAACAACGGTCCGGCATCCGCCTGCGGCGGCCAGCCAATGAGGAAACACTTGTTTTCCCGGTTTAAAATCAGCATCTGACGTTCCAGATTATGGGCGGACAGGTGCGAAAGAGGTCCGGCCTCGATCCGTTCGCTGAGGCGTTTGGAGATTTCGGCGGCGCGGCGCGCCCATTTAGTGAGCGGCTCGGACGGTTGCATGCCCATGGTCTCGACTTCACCCTGGCCTTCGTCCGGCATCACAATGACGAATTCCGCGCCTTCGCGGGTCAGCAGGGCAAGCTTCCAAATGGTTTTGCGGTGGGCGTTCTGTTCAATGGATTGGGGCTCCACGTTGTCCGCGGTTTCATCCATCGCCTGGGCGGATTCGAGCAACAGGGCGTTGACCGGTTTGAGGATGGTGCGTTCGCGGTCGGGTTCGGCCGCCATGTTTTCAAACGTGCCGGATTTCCACGCGAGAATTCGCTGGAAGGCCGCTTCGCCGCGCGCGCCTTCGGTTTCGGCGTCAATCAGTTCGCCGTTGTTAATCCAGAGTTTGGCCACGAGTGACCCGCGGGTGATGCGCAGCACGGTGGAGGTGCGCGAAAGACATTCCATCTGGATGATGTCCATGAGGCTTTTGCTTTGGATACCGCGGAAACCACCCTCCATGTCGCGTCCCAAAAGCGATTCAATGCAATCCAGGAACATCTGGGAGTTGGATTGCATGTCGGTCTTGAGCCAGAACAGGTCCACGCCCAGGGCATAGGCGCGCGAACGGAATTCCTCATCTTCCAGACCGCTCAAAACCACCGTGCGCAACTCAGGAAACCGGCGGCGGACGATGGACAATACCTGCAGGCCGTCCATGCGCGGCATCTTCAGGTCGCAAATCAAGAGCCGGAAAGGTTCGGTTTCCATGAGCGCCAGGGCCCGCGCGCCCGACGCGACAGTGCGGACTTCCGGTTTGCTGGGCAGGTGCGTGAACATCTCGTTACACAACCCCAACCAGTCCGCATCGTCGTCCAACACGAGAATTTTATGGCGTATTTCCATCCCGATGGTGTTAATCGCTAGCGCCATCGCTTCGCAAACACAAGTGCGAAAGTACCGATCGCGCCATTATTATCCCAGAGGTAGCAAGCGGCGTTCCCAATCGGGACAGGGCGGCGGGATAATATTAAATGCCACCAATGTGAACAGACTGGGACAAAGGAGTCCAACGCTGAGACAAATTCGCCGCCGGCCCCAGGCATCCGGCATGGGCACAGGTCGCGCGGCCCAATCCCCGCCCGGCTGTTGGCGTGCTTCCTGCTAAAACCAAGGTGCCTGTCGATTGATGGGCAGTAAGTGATGTATGAGTGTCATGTCAAATAGCGTGAAAACCAAATTTGCGGGTATGCTCCGGGGCTTGTTGCGCCGCCTCGATGACGATGAAGCGGCTGCGCCTCAAGCACCGCGCTCACACATCATTACCGTGCCGCCATCAACCGTTGCCCCGGCTGCCGGGGCATTTCCGCGCACGGCCCCGTCAGCCGCTTCAGTCTCCTCGGCCCCGATGACTCCCGCCGCCCCGGCCGCCAACATGCCGGCTGGATCGGCGGAAAATCCTGATGAATTACAATTGCCGCTGCAATCCATCCTGGCTGCGATGCCGATGGATTTGCGCGCCAAAGTCATACAAACGCCGCAGCCGGGTGCAGTCATTTCCATTCCTTTGAATAAAATTCTGACCCAGCTCGCGTTTGGTTCCGTGAAAATCAGTTTTGGCGAATTGCGGGAGGCCATCCCCAGCCTGTTCGTCAATTCCGGCGGCGAGCATGACCACAAGACCGTGACGTTGCCACTCAATGAAATCCTCACGCGATTGAACCCCGCCCGGCTGACACGCCGCACGGAACAAAAGCACCTCGAAGTCGCCGACGAAATCGCCGGACCGTTTGGCGCCGGCGGACAGGGGGCCAAAATTTCGGTCGGCACCAAGCCAACGCCGTCCACCGCCTTGACGTCACGTGCCGCTACCACTCCGCAGTCCTTGCGAATGGTTGCACCGGCTGCGCCGCCAACACCCGCTCAACCGACGCCCGTTGCCCCGCCGCCACCGGCATTTGTGCCGCGCGCAATTACCCCGGCACCGGGCGGTGCTGCGCCGCCACTGTCGCCCATGTCGCATGACACCACCTCGTTGTTCGTATCCGACCTGGCCACGCCGCGCAATAATGGTGCAGCGAAAGCTTTTGCCCCTGCTCCGCCTCCAGCGGCGCCCGTTCCGCCTCCGGCGGCACCCGCCCCGGTAGCAGCGGTCCCCGTTCCGCCTCCGGTCGTCCCGGTTGCGCCTCCAGTCGCGCCGGTTCCCCGTGTGACGACACCAGTTCCATCCCGGGCGGCACCCGCTCCAGCACTGGCGGCTACTGCCCCGACGGAAACAGCAGTCATTTCCGCGCCGCTGAACGCACTCGCGGAACATTGGCCCGAAGGTCTGCGACTCGAAATCATACAGTCGAACCTGGCCGATGCCCAAGTCTTGTTGCCGGCCAACCTGATCGAACCGGCACTGAAGCGCGGACGCATCACTTTCGCCTGGCGAAATCTGCGGCCGTTGATCCAGCCCACTCCCCCTCCGGCCTCGGTCCACGATGGCATCGAATTGGAACTGCCGTTGAGCGTTATTGCTCCATTGTTTTTCGCGAGACAAAAATCGGCGACCCGTACGCAGTCGGCAACGCGGCCCCCGACTGAAATCCCGAATTTATTTTTTGGTTTTCCCCAGCCCCAATCACCGTCGCCGGAAGCACCCGTGAAAATGCCGGCATCGCCGCCCGTTCAGCCAGCGCCGGAACCGCCGCCGGTGGTCCGGGCCGTACCGCCGCCGCCGGCCGTCCGGCCGGAGCCGGAATTACCGCCGGTTCGTCCTGTATTCAAGCCGGTGGACGCCAAGGTGGTGGACTCCAATTACTACATCTGGGGTGATGACACCGAAGTGGTCCGGTCGGACGAAACCCAATACAAGCGCAATCCAAGGCCGGCGACGGATTTCACCAGTCGTCACGCGACCCCGAAGGAAATCGTCGAACGAGCGATGGCCCTGCCCGGGGTGGTGGGCGCGTTGGTGGCGTTGCCGGATGGTTTGCGGGTGGCCAGCCAGGTTCCCGCCGACCTCAACGCCGACACCCTGGCCGCGTTTTTGCCCCAGATTTTTGATCGGGTGGGCCAAAGCACCAAGGAATTGCGGATGGGCTCACTGAATAATTTCAATTTCACCGTCGGCAACGTACCGTGGAGGATATTCCGCGTGAATGCCGTTTACTTTGCCGCGTTCGGCACCGCGGGTGAAGCGTTGCCCAGCGCCCAGCTGGCCGCCCTGGCCGCCGAACTCGACCGAAAAAAATAATAATCCTATGGCCATCATCAACCAAGCTACCAAAGAGTTGCAGGTCAAAATCGTCTACTACGGCCCGGCAATGGGCGGCAAGACGACCAACCTCGTGCAGGTCCATGACCATGTGCAAACCGCCGCGGGCAACAAGGGCAAACTCGTGTCGCTGGCGACCAGTTCCGACCGCACCCTGTTCTTCGACTTCCTGCCGATCGAAGCCATGACCATCAAGGGTTTCAAAACCAAGTTTCAGCTGTACACCGTCCCGGGCCAGGTGATTTACAACACGACCCGGCAACTGGTGCTGCGCGGCGTGGACGGCATCGTATTCGTCGCCGATTCGCAATATGAAAAAATGCCGGAAAACGTCGAGAGTTTTCAGAACCTCGTGGACAATTTGAATTCGCTCAAGCTTAACCTCGCAGAGATTCCTTACGTGCTGCAATACAACAAGCGCGATCTGCCCAATGCCGCGTCGATGGAATACATGGAATATCTCCTGAACAACCGCGAGGTGCAGGTGCCGTCGTTCGGTGCGACGGCGCACAAATGCGAAGGCGTGTTTGAGACGTTAAACATGATCACGCGCCTGTTGCTGCACAAATTCATCAACCAAAGCGTTCCCCAATACGCGTGACATGGCCACTTTGCCCCAACTGATCGAGGACGACATCCGGCAGCTTGACGAGATGTTGCGTGAATTCATTGCCAGCACGGAATCGATTGCCACGCTGATTATTGACAAGGGCGGCTTCCTGATCACGCAGCAGGGTGATGCCCATGATTTTGACATGACCACCATCGGCGCGCTGGCGTCCGGCGCGTTCATGGCCAACCAGACCATTGCCAGCCTGGTCAACGAAACGAGTTTCAACAGCATTTACCAGCAAGGCGAAAACTCCAGCATGTTTGTCATCAACGTGGACGAACATTGCCTGCTGGTCGTGATTTTCAAGTCCCACTCCGGCGTTGGGGTGGTGAAATATTATGCGGCGACAGCGGTCAAACGCATTGCTCGCCAGCTAAAAATCGCCAGGGAGAGGGCGCCGGAGTCGGGACTTGATCTTTCCGTTCTCAACGTTGCGGAAACGGCGCCTTTGTTCCGGAAAAAGAAGAAGGCGTGAGCCTAACCATGCGCCCCGGGCCGGCGCCGGAAGGAATTTATGATCTGGATCAATCTCTGTGTGGTCGTGCTGATTTCCGGTTATGCCCAATGGCTGTTTTACCGGGGCTGGCGGTTTTTCCGGGACCTGTCGCATAGCAATGCCGCCGAGGAGGTCTTAAAGAATGTCCTGGACCAGCGCCGTTTCTATTTCATCCAGGGGATCAGCGGCTTGATTGTCCTGACCACGTTCCTCGGCGTCAAGGCCCTGCTGCTCCTGTTCAAGCTCCCGGAAACCACCGCTTTCACCACCTTCGTTTTCGGCGATTTCGCGAACCACTTTCTGATTGTCAAATTGGGTTGCCTGGGCGTTGGTCTCACGGTCACTTCCGCGGCCTGCCTTTATCAGTGCCTCAAAGGCAAACATTACTTCGACGTGCTTTACGCCTTGCGCGGGCCCCTGCAGTTGGGGCCCGAGTTCAAAATTTCGCGCGCGCCGCAATCGCCGCCCGCTCCCGTCGCACAACGCCAGATGGTGTGAGCGTCGGCAGCCGCATCCCGGTGACAGCAGGCTAACCTGAAATCCGCATCCCCAATTCCTCCCAGCGTTTCTCCGCAAGGGTGCCTAGCGGGGACAAATGATGGATGGCGCGATCGTAGCACCGCTTCAGGTCCAGCACTGTCTGCCGGGTTTCCGGGTCTGCAGTTTTTTGATAGACCGTGCCCGACTCCTGGTAAGCGTTGAAAATTTCAGCCAGGACCGCGTCCTTGAATTTGCGGGATTCAACGGTTTCTTCAGCCTTTTTGCCCATGTGATTAACCTTCGGTTCCAGTCAAGATTTGGATTGATGATTCAAAATTTCACGGCAAACGGCTGTGGCTGCCGTCGCAGAACGCGCCGTTCTTTGAATATTTACAGCCGCACCAGGCGACCGTTTTGCCTTCGGCCAGATCCACCTTTTTCGGCCCGAAGCCCGTGCCCTTGTGGGAGCCGTCGCAAAACGGCTGCGACTTGGACTGGCCGCACGCACACCACCAGAAAGTGCCGGGCCCTGACGATTGAACAAACGGGGATTTTTGGGCAACGATTGGTTCGCTCATGACGGTTTCTCAATAGCATTGCCGGTTTTACCTGGCAACTGCTTTCCTGGCTGCGAGGTGCGGCCGGATGCCGCCGACCATTCACTGGGCCGTCTATTTGAGTGATTCAATTGAGCCAAACTGATGCTGATGTGCTAGAGTGGGAATGAACCCAGAAAATGCCACGCGCTGGTGGCGGCGGTGTGGCAATTGGAAGGAGACCGTATGATAAAAGCAAGAATGGCAAAGGAAGCAATCGTCCGGATCAACAACCGGCCCGGTGCGCTCGCCCGGGTCACCAGCAGCCTCGCAGCCAAGGACATCAATATCGAGGCGGTGATCGCCACGGTGGAGGGTGCCGACGCGGTCGTCCGGCTGGTGACCAGCGACCATCAGCGGACGATTAACACGTTGATCGAACAGCAACTGGAAGTGCAGGAGACGAAAGTTGTGGTGGCCGAGGCGGTGCACCGGCCGGGCCTGTTGCAGCATATCACCGGGAAACTGGCCGGGGAGAACCTGGATCTGTACTACCTCTATGCCACCGCGGCGGAAGTGGACAAATGCCTCGTCGTTTTCTCGTCCACGAACAATGACTGGGCAGCGATGATACTGAACGGTTAAGCCGGTGGTGTTTGGCAGGTTCTCTCCCATCCTTTCCGGTCGGACCCATGGCGCCGGAGCGTTTGCAACCGGGTCAGTGCAAAAGCATGTTCCTCACGGCATCAATGAACGCGTGTACCGTGGCCGGCACGGCCAGATTGCCGCTGCGCCGCCAGCCCAGGGAAAGAAAGACGCCAATCGCGATGTGGATGCAGGGCAGCAGGATAATGAGTGTCACCAACTGCGAAGTCTCCTTGATGTCCACAATCGGCAAATGCCACCAGCCCCAAAACGTGGAAACAAAAAAGGCCGTCCACCACTGGCCTTTGTCTCCTGGCTGAAAGACATGCGCATCAAGGGCGCCGCGAAACGCCACTTCCTCCACAACAAAGCAAACCGGCACATACAGCAAGAAACTGCCTAAACCCATCTGCACGCTGGCCCAGGTGAAGCTCATGGACGCGTGGTGCGAGAAGGCCTGGCGCGCCAGCAATCCCAGCAACATGGTCGTGCACCCGATGGTACCGGCCGTGCCGGCGCAAAAACCGAGATCCCGCCAGGTTTTTTTGGTGAACCGGCTGAAACTGAAGGCCGCACCGAAAGCGCCTACCAGACAACACAGAAACCACAGGATTTCCGGCAGGTGTGACCAGCGGGAAGTTGACGACAAAGTCTGGATCAATTTGACCGTCGGCAGCACCGCCAGGCCAAGTCCCAGTAGCGTTCCATAAGGGTTCAGCCGGAATCGGGTTGCGTCCCGCACCCAGAGCGTCACCAGCGGCTGCCGGCGGACCAAAAGCTGGAAGAGCACAACCAGCGGGACGCCCAGGACCAAATAGCCATCCGGACTGAGTCGGAACAGCCACCCCAGCGTCATCCAGATGGCAATCAATGCGCCCGCCTGAAAACAGCGAGTCGGTTGATTCGTCGAAGCCTGGCTTGCCGGCGGCTTTTCAGAAATTGCTGTGTCGCTCATGCGTCGTTGGCAAGGCGTTCCCATACGATTCCCTTTTCCGAAAC
>Ga0265338_10002172_pt1 | contig 30147 bp, 26 predicted proteins | sample 42126metaG_FD_193579 | JGI IMG/M metagenome (GOLD analysis project Ga0265338, IMG submission 193579) | Rhizosphere microbial communities from Carex aquatilis grown in University of Washington, Seatle, WA, United States - 4-21-26 metaG | ecosystem: Host-associated > Plants > Roots > Rhizosphere...
GCTCGCTCGTGAACTACGTCGGCCCGATCGAGGGCTTCCAGCTGTTCTTCGACCATGTCGACGTCGTCGTGTGCGACGGGTTCGTGGGCAACATCTGCATCAAGAGCTGGGAGTCGCTGGCCAAGTTCTTCGCAGGCGAGCTGCGCGACCAGCTGCGGGCCAACCCGCTGCGGGCCGCCGGCGCGCTGCTCGCCCGGGGCGCCTTCGGGGCGCTGCGCCGCCGGATCAATCCCGAACGCTACGGGGGGGCGCCGCTGCTCGGGCTCAAGGGCAATCTCATCAAGGCGCACGGTTCCAGCGGCCGCCAGTCGTGGAAGAACGCCATCCGCATCGCGAACGTGGCCATCCAGAGCGATCTGAACCGCCGCATCGAACTCGATGTCGCGCGGGCCAACGAGCTCATCCACCAGCCCGTCGCCTGAAATGTTCGCGCCGCCCCGCCCTGGCCATCGGCGCCGAGAATCTCTCCAGTTTCCTGGGCTGGCCGGACCGGCCGACCTGCGTGTCGTCCGACGCCCGGTCCGGGGATCCTCGGCTGACGCCCGGGCGCGCCGGGCGGCGACCCCGCGCTGCTCTGCCTTCCGCGCGGCGGGAGCCTCCCTCCGGCCCCGGCCCAGTCGATCGAGCGCTGCCAGCAGGACGTCACGATGCCGGGCCGCGACCTGTTCACGTTCGCCGTGCTCGCCATGACCCAGGCGGCGCGGGAAATCCTGGAACAACCCCGGTTGGCGGCTGACGAAATCAGCGGGTCTTCCCCCAACCAGGCGAACCGGCGCATCCGCGAGACCCTGGCGCGGGATCTCGCCCTTCCGTTGGACCGCTTTGTCATCAATCTTGACCGCTACGGCAACACCTCCGCCGCCTCGATTCCGCCGGCCCGGGACAAGGCCCAGCGCGGCGCCCGGATCAATCCCGGCGAGCGTGCCCTCGACCCCGCGTTCGGGGCGGGCTTGACCTGTGGGTCAGCCCTGATTCGCTGATGACGCTTTTCTCCATGTCGTTTCCCGCCGCCCCCTACCGCAACGCGCTGCTCCTGGCTGTCCTCGCCCTGCTTTTCCTCCCGGCGCGCGTGCGGGCCGACCTCGTGTGGACGCCCGACACCGGGTGGAAGCTGGAGGGCGGCGTCCTGTCGGGCCTCCCGCCGCAGGAGAACTACAACGCGGTCGAGCTGATGAACCGGGCCCGCGTCGCCGAGAACCGGGGCAGCAACGGCACCGCGATCACCGCCTACCGGAAGGTCACCAAGCGGTACAACACCTCCGTGTATGCGCCCGAGGCCTACTACCGGATCGGCGTCCTCATGACGGCGCGGCACCAGTACACGAAGGCGTTCACAGCGTTCCAGGAGATCGTGCAGCGCTACCCCAACACCACGCGGTTCAACGAGGTCGTCGGCCAGCAATACCGCATCGCCACCCTGCTGCTCGACGGAGCCCGCAACCACAATCACATGTTCCTTCCCGGATTCCGCAACCGCGAGGTGTCCGTTTCGATGTTCGAACAGGTGATCGCCAACGCCCCCTACAGCGCGTACGCGGAACTGTCGCTCATGTGCATCGCCCGGGCCCACCGGCGATTCAAGGACCCGGCGATGTCGATCGATGCGCTCGACCGCATGATCAACACGTACCCGAAAAGCCTGCTCGCGCCCGACGCCTACCTCCAGACCGCGGATGCGCTGGCCGCGGAAGTCGAGGGCCCCAATTACGATCAGACGGCCACCAAGGAGGCCATCACCTACTACGAGGACTTCATGATCCTCTACCCGAGCGATGCCAACGTGGGCGCCGCCGAAAAGGGCCTGGCGGAAATGAAGACCGTCCTGGCGGAGAGCAAGATGCGGATCGGCAATTTCTACTTCAAGTATCGCGGCAACTACAAGGCCGCCCGGGTCTTCTACAACGAGGCCATCACCGACTATCCGGACTCGCCCGTGGCCAAACGGGCCCGGGAACAGCTCAAGGTGGTCGACGCCCGCCTGGCTGAACAGGAGAAGGCGAACGCGGCCTCGCCCGGGGGAAGACCGGCGCCGACCCACCGGAAGCACCGGTTCCTGATCTTCTGACCGCCGCTCCGGCGCGGCTCTCCGCATGCCCATTCCGGCGCAGCGAAGCGTCTCCCCCTCGCGGTGGTGTGCCCCGCGCCGGCGGGTGATTCCCGCGCTGCTGCTGGGCCTGCTGGCGCTGGCCGGGTGCGCCCACTACCGGCTCGGCACCTCCGCCCGTCCGGCCTTTGCCACGCTTTACGTCGCGCCGGTGGAAAGCACCGTGCTGCTGCCCCAGGCCCGCGCCGTGGTGGCCTCCGCCGTGCGCGAGGCGTTTCTGAAGGACGGCCGCGTCGCGCTGGCGGCCTCGCCCGAAGCGGCGGATGCCACGCTGCGGATCACGCTGGTGGGCTACGATCGCACGGTGATGGCCTCGAACTCCGCGGATACCGGGCTGGCGCGCGAGTTCGCGCTGAACCTGCGCGCCGCGTGCACGCTGACCGACAACCGCACGGGCAAGCCGCTGTTTGCCGGGCGCCAGATCACGGCCACGCGCAGCGCCTATGTCGACAGCGGCCAGCTGCAGGTCGAGTACCAGGCGCTGCCGCTGCTGGCGGAAACGCTCGCCAGCCAGGTCACCCACGCGGCACTCGACGTTTGGTAGGCCGATCGTTGATCCTGCTCCCGCTCTTTCTTCCCCGTTCCAGCTCGCCAACGGCGGAGACAGAGAAAGAGTTCGAGCCAGAGGAAGATTAAGCGTAAGATTCGGATTCGATGCTCCCGCCCCTGCTCGTCCCCTCCATTCTCGCCGGCGATCACGCGCGGCTGGCCGACAGCGCGGCCCTCGTCGGGCGCCTCGGCCTGCCCTGGATCCATGTGGACATCATGGACGGCCATTTCGTGCCCAACCTCACGTTTGGCCCCGGCACCGTCGCGGCCCTGCGCCGGAACTCTCCCCTCTTCATCGACGTGCACCTGATGCTCGATGAGCCCGCGCGCTACGTCGAGGCGTTCGCCACAGCCGGCGCCAGCCAGATCAGCATCCATATTGAGCCGGCCTACGACCACGCCGGCACGCTCGCGCAGGTCCGGCGCCTCGGCTGCAAGTGCGGCCTGGTGCTCAATCCCGACACGCCGGCGGCGGCGGCCGAGCCGTTCCTCGCGGCTGTCGACCTCGTGCTCGTCATGACGGTCCAGCCGGGCTTCGGCGGCCAGCCGTTCCGGCGCGACGCGCTGCCCAAGATCGCCCAGCTCGACGCCTGGCGGCGCGACCGCCGCCTGGCCTTTCGCCTGGAGGTCGACGGCGGCATCGACCTGGCGACCGCGGGTGACTGCCGCGCCGCGGGTGCGGACACCTTCGTGGCCGGCACCTCGTTCTTCGGCGCGGACGACCCGGCCGCATTCGCGGCCGCGTTCGCCCGGATCTGACGGCCGCCGGCGGCACTCCGATGCCTCACGAATCCTCCTGCGCCGGCTATTTGATCTCCGACGATCCGGCGCGGCTGGATGTCGGCGCCATCCACGCCTACCTCACCCGCAGCTATTGGTCGCCCGGCATCCCCCGGGAGATCATTGAAACGGCCGTGCGCCACTCGCTTTGCGTCGGTCTCTACACTTCCGCCGGCGACCAGGTCGGACTCATGCGGGTCGTCACGGACTGCTCCACCTTTGCCTGGCTGTGCGACGTTTACGTGCTCGAGGCCCACCGCGGCCGCGGACTCTCCAAGGCCATGATGCGGGCGGTCATGTCGCACCCGGACCTCCAGACCCTGCGCCGGTTCACCCTGGCCACCCGCGACGCTCACGGATTGTACGCCCAGTTCGGATTCGTGCCGGTCGCCAAGCCCGAAAGCCAGATGGAGAAGCGGCCGCCGCTCCCCTGGCTGAGGCCGGCGCCCGGGTAGCCGGCGCTGGCGACCCGGCGGGCGGCCGCCCGGCGCTACGGACTTTTTTGGCGTGCCCGCGCCAGCTCCGCCGCGCGGCGGTACTGCTCCCGGAAACGGGCCCCCAGCCGCCGGGCCAGCGCCAGTTCGTCGACCTTGTTCCGCGATTCGAGCGCCGTCTTGATCTCGCCCGCGGTCGTGTCGTAGTCGACCGCCGACATGTCCTGCAGCACGGCGAGCGCGTCGTCCGGCCGGCCGGCGGCGATGATCGCCCGCCACGCCGAGACCAGTTCGGGATGGAGATCCTGGCAGCTGATGCGGATGACGAACGACAGCTCCCGGAAGAGTCCGCCGGTCCAGGCCTCGTGATAGACCAGCTGCTCCCGCTCGCTGAACGGAGACACCCCGGGATCGCTGCGGTACGGCTTCCAGTCGCCCTGCGCATAGAAATCGCGCCGGACGGGCATCCGCCGCAGGTCGTAGCGCTCCGGTCCGCCGGGGGTGCCATGCCGGAAATTCCACAGTTTCTGGCCGTCCGGTGACAGCACCCAGTCGATGAAGGCGAGTGCGACGTCGCGATGGGGCGCCCCGCGCAGCAGCGCGATCGGATCGACCGAACCGACGGTGCCCCCGGCCGGCGCGACGAATTCCAGCCGCGTGGAACCGCTGCGGCGGCGTTCCGCCTCCGCCTGCTGGCGGCCGTAGAAATCGATGCACATGCCCGCGGCGCAGTTGCCGTCGTCCACGTCGATCGGCACCTTCTGGGACGAATCCGTGAAATAGCGCGCGTTCGCGGCGATGAGCTGCACGCTCTGGAGGCCGCGGATCCACCCTTCCCGCACGGCCTTCGCCGTCGTTGCGGCTTCGTCGAGGTCGGAGATCCGGTCGGCCGCCGCCATCAGCGCGAGCAGGCGTTCCTGCATCTGCTGCTGGATGAGGTTTTCAAAGGCCGTGGCCATCGAGCTGCTCTTGGTCGGGTCGGCCAGGGCCACCTCGCCCAGCAGCCGGGGATCCTGCAGATCCGCCCATTGGATGGGCGGCGCGCTGATGCCCAGCCGGGCCAGCGACTCCCGGCTGTAGAGGATGCCATAGTTGCTCAACACGGTGCCGATCCAGCGCCCCTGACGGTCCCAATACTCCTGCCCGGCGAAGAACCGCGGGATGACGTCGTCCGTGAACCACTCGGGATGGCGGGCGAGCACGCCGCAATCGACGATGCGCCCGGCGTCGGCCTGCCGCACGAAGTCATAGGGGCCGCCGCCGAAGAAGAGATCGAGGCCGCAACCGACGTCGGAGGCCAGAAAGGCGCGCCGGGCCGCCTGGGCTGGCGTGTCCCCCGCGGGGGACACGGCCGGCCGGATCCGCGCGTCGGCGAAGGCGGACCGGACCGGGTCGCTCCAGGGCCGCTTGAGCGCGTGCGTCCAGAAATCCTCGAACGCCGCGGCATACGCCCCATCGAGATACCGGGTGATCTCGCTGGTGCCGCCGATCACGCGCCAGTCGACAAACACCGTCCGCCCGGTCTGCTGGTGGTACCACTGCGCGAAGGCGCGGCCGAATTCATACCGGATGGCCTCGTTGTGCGGCGTGATGATCACGAGGGTGGCGTCCGCCCGCGCCGCCCCCGGCTTCCTCGGGCGCAATGCGAAGGGCAGCGCGACCGTGGCCACCAGCAGAATCAGGAGGACCGCGCGCTTCATGGCTGCGGTGAGACCCGATGGGCGGGCCGGCGGCCCGCGTATCGGCGATTCGTCCTTGGCGGAGTCATGCCGTTGTAGGAGCGAGCTTGCTCGCGATGGCAGAGCGGAGGATCGCCTGCCCGTTCGACAAGCTCAGGGCCCCGAGCCTGTCGAGGGGCAAGCAGGCTCCTACACGATCCTCCGAATAGCTGAGAAGATCTCGTGTAAGTTTGTGGCCCGATTTCATAGTTCCCGCCTCATGCCACCAGCACGACCACGTCCGCGGGCGCGACGCTGGCCCAGAGCTCGCCCCGCGCCGCCGCCCCGAGGAATCGCGGATTCAATTCGACGATCTTCAGGGTGAGGCCGGCGCACCGGAAGTCGTACTGGGCAATCTCGCCCAGATAGACGGCGTCGCCAATCGTCCCCTGCACGCAGTTCTGCGCTTGCGCGGCGCGGCCCAGGACCCAGCACTCCGGCCGGACGGACACGGTGACTTCGGCGCCGGCCTTGGGCGGCAGCGTCGGATCGCCCAGCACTCCCTCGAAGCGGCCGAGGTCGGTCTCGACCGTCGCCCGCCCGCCGCTGGCGGCCAGCACCTTGCCGGGGATGAAATCGGCCTCGCCGATGAAGCTGGCGACCGTCCGGCAGACGGGCTGGCGGTAGATTTCCTGCGGCGCTCCGACCTGGAGGATGCGGCCGCCGTCGAGCACCGCCATGCGGTCGGACACCGACAGCGCCTCCTTCTGGTCGTGCGTCACGTACACCGTGGTGAGCTGGAATTCCTTGCACACGCGCCGGATCTCCCCGCGCATCTCGAGGCGGAGCTTGGCGTCGAGGTTGGCCAGCGGCTCGTCGAGCAGCAGGCAGCGCGGCCGCACGACGAGGGCGCGGGCGAGCGCCACGCGCTGCTGCTGGCCCCCCGACAGCTCGTTCGGCTTGCGTGCCGCGTACGCGCCCATGCGCACGGATTCCAGCGCCGCGCCGACACGCTGCCGGATGTCGTCCGCCGGCACGTCGCGTTCCTCCAGCCCGAAGGCCACGTTTTCGGCCACGGTCAGGTGCGGCCACAGGGCGTAACTCTGGAAAACCATCCCGGTGTTGCGCCGGTGGGGCGCGAGCCCCGTCACATCCTCGTCGCCGAACAGGATCTGCCCCTCGTCCGGCTGGGCGAAACCCGCCAGGCACCGCAGCAGCGTGGTTTTCCCGCAGCCGCTCGGACCCAGCAGGAAAAAGAGTTCACCCGGGTTGATCGTGAGATCGAGATGGCGGAGGGCGACGACCGGGCCGAAGCGCTTCGTCAGCTTCCTGATCTGGATGGAAATCATCGCATGTCGAACGCGCGGGGCGAAGCAATCGGCCGGGCTTCCCAAAGTCAAAAGGAATCCCGGCGCGAGAGACGACCTATCCTGTCGGGCGCGTGTCTTGCCCGTTCGACGGGCTATGGGCCCCGACCCGTTCGACTCCGCTCAGGGTCGCCCTGAGCCTGTCGAAGGGCGAGCGTGTCGAGGGGCACGCGCCGATCCGCCGTCGCGGCGCAAGTCGCCGGCCCGACGTGACGGAGGGCATCCGCGGACGCCCCGGGCTTACTTCGCGCCGGAATCATTTGCCAGCGGCCGGAATTTGGCCTTTGGCTGGAAGGGTCCCGTCACTCCCGCGCCCGCCATCCGCCCGTCCCGACCACCGCCCGTATCATCGTCATGCCCGCCGCCGAACGTGCCCTGCCCGCCATGCGCGACCTCAAGGAGGTCATGATCTCCGAGACCATGATCAAACGGCGGGTCCGCCGGCTGGGCGCGGAGATTACCGCAGCGTATGGCGACGAGGAGATCACGGTGGTGGCCATCATCAACGGCGCGCTGCTCTTCGCGTCCGACCTATTGCGCGAGGTTTCCTGTCCCATCCGCCTCGACTGCATCCGCGTCTCCAGCTATCACAACAACACCCGCTCGGTCGGCAAACCGGAGATCGTCCACAGCCTGACGATCGACATCGCCAACCGGCACGTGCTCCTGATCGACGACATCCTCGACACGGGCAAGACGCTGTCCGTCGTGGTCAACCTGATCAAAAAGCTCGATCCGGCCACGGTGAAGACCTGCGTGCTGCTGGACAAGAAAGGCCGGCGCGAGGTGGAGTTCGAAGCCGATTTCGTCGGCTTCCAGATCCCCGACCAGTTCGTCGTCGGCTACGGGCTCGATTTCGCGGAGCGCTATCGCAACCTGCCCTGCATCGGCGTGCTGAAGCCGCACCTGCAGAACCCGCCCGAGTGGGCCTGACGGCCGCCCGGATCAAGGGGTGAGGCGTGAGGATTAAGGTTCGGCAGATTCCGCGGACCTCCTTGTCATCCACCGAAAAAGAGCCCCCGGAGAATCCCGCCCAATCGCCGGTGGTACGCCTCCGGACCCGGCGCCGTTCCGACCGACCGAAGGGACCGGGCCGATCACACCCCAACTTCAAGACGACAATGTTCCCATGACCAAACCCTGGAAAGACCTGCTGCTCTGCGCCGCCCTGATCGTCGTGCTCCTCACCCTGCTGCTCCCGCGGGCCTCGTTCGCCGGTGCACTGACCTATGGCCGTGACAAGCTCAAGGGGACCACCACGACCCAGGGAGACTTCACGACGCCGCGGCCGAATCTGGCCGATGCCCAGGACCTCGCCGTTCAGGCCCATGACAAGGTCGTCGCTGCCCAAGGAGCCGGCGAATGGGACAAGACGGGCCACGCGAAACGGGCGGAGAACCTGCTGGCGGAGGCAATCAAGGAACTGAAGATCGCCGCGGAGGCGCCGCTCGCGCGGTGATTCGCCCCGATCGGCCAAACGATCACCGCCGGAGAGACCGAGATGGTTGCATCCGTCCTCATTCCCGTTACCGGTCAGTCAACCTCAACCAACCCCAAAGAATATCCCATGAACAAGAAGCTATGGCTCGGCGTGGTCGTGGTTTTCGTGGTGCTCGCCGTGTGCGAGACCATCGTCAATCTGGTGTTGCTCTCGTCCGCCTATCAGGCGACGGCCTCCCTGTGGCGTCCCGAGGCGGAGATGAAGATCTGGCTGTTCTATGTCGTCTACGCGTTCGTGGCGTTTTTCTTCACCCTCATTTTCTCCAAGGGCTATGAGGGCAAGGGCGCCGGGGAAGGGCTGCGCTACGGTTTTTATGTGGGCATGCTGATGGCGGTCCCGATGGCGTATGGAACGTACGGATCCATGCCGATTCCCTATTCCCTGGCCCTGCAATGGTTCATCTACGGGCTGCTGGAATACCTGCTCTGCGGCGTGGCGGTCGCATGGGTGTTCGGCAAGCAGGCCCGGGTAACGCCGGTGGCGCCTGCGTAGGGCGTCCTGGATCCTGCAGCCGGCCTCGGTGAGGCCGGCCCACCGGGGTCGGCGACCCCGGCTACAACGCCGGCAGGGTCGGCGATCCCGGCGGCGGCATCCGACCGTCGCCTAACGCCGGCGACCCGGGGGCGCGCCCCGGGTTTTGCGCGGCTTGGAGGCCGCCGGCTTGGGCCGGCGCTTGAAGTCGCCGGACTTGAGCGTGTTGATCTGGTCGCGCAGCAGCGCGGCGCGCTCGAACTCGAGTTTCTCCGCGGCCTCCTGCATGTCCTCCTCCAGCTCGGCGATGACCGCCGCCACGTCCGCGTCGTCGCCCTCCGCCACCGCGAGCGGCTCCTTCCCGCGTTCGGTGCCGTCGTACACGTGCAGGCTGGCCTGGGCCGGCCGCTGCACGCTGCGCGGCGTGATGCCATGCGCCTGGTTGTAGGCCAGCTGCTTTTCCCGACGGTAGCGGGTGGTCTCAAGCGTCTTCTTGATCGAGCCGGTCAGGACGTCGGCGTAGAAGATCACGCGGCCGCGCTCATGCCGCGCCGCGCGGCCCGCCGTCTGGATCAGGCTCGTCTCGCTGCGCAGGAAGCCCTCCTTGTCGGCGTCGAGGATCGCCACCAGCGCGACCTCGGGCAGGTCGAGCCCCTCGCGCAGGAGGTTGATGCCGACCAGCACGTCGAAGTTGCCCAGCCGGAGGTTGCGGAGGATCTCGACGCGCTCGATCGCATCGATGTCGGAATGCAGATACTCGACGCGGATCTTCGCCTCCCGCAGGTAGGCGGCCAGGTCCTCGGACAGGCGCTTGGTGAGCGTGGTGACGAGCACGCGCTCGCCCTGCTTCACCGCGGCGCGGATTTCCCCGATGAGGTTCTCGACCTGCCCCTTGGTCGGCCGGAGGGTGATCTCCGGATCGAGCAGGCCGGTCGGCCGGATGAGCTGCTCGGCGACCACGGCCGACCGCTCCAGTTCAAAGGGGCCCGGCGTGGCCGAGGCGTAGACGGTCGGCCCCGTCACCTGCTCGAATTCGGCGAAGCTCTGCGGCCGGTTGTCGAGGGCCGAGGGCAGGCGGAAGCCGAAGTCGACCAGCACGGTCTTGCGCGCGATGTCGCCGTTGTACATGCCCCCGATCTGCGGGACGGTCGCGTGGCTCTCGTCGATGAAGAGCAGGAAGTCCTTCGGGAAAAAGTCGATCAGGCAGAACGGCCGCTCGCCCGGCCGCCGGCCCACCAGGTGGCGCGAGTAGTTCTCGATCCCGCTGCAGAAGCCCATCTCCTGGAGCATCTCGAGGTCGTAGTTCGTGCGCATCCGGATCCGCTGCGCCTCGAGGTAGCGCTGGTTCTTCTCGAACCAGGCGACCCGTTCCTCGAGCTCGGCCTTGATCCCGGCGATGGCGCCCTCGAGCTTGCCGCGGGTGGTGACGTATTGGTTGGCCGGATAAAGGTCGAACTGATCCAGCGGACGGATGACCTCCCCGGTCAGCGGGTCGAATTCGCTGAGCGCCTCGACCGTGTCGCCCCAGAACTCGACGCGCAGCCCCTGCTCCAGGTAGGCGGGCATCACGTCGACCACGTCGCCGCGCACCCGGAAGCAGCCGCGCTTCAGCTCGTAGTCGTTGCGCTCATAGAGGTTGTCGACCAGGCGCTCGAGCAGGTGCTGGCGGGCGAGCACCCCGCCGCGCCGCAGCTCGATCTTGAGCTCGGCGAAATCCTCGGGGGAGCCGAGGCCGTAGATGCACGACACGCTGGCGACCACGACGACGTCGCGCCGGCTGACCAGCGAGCTCGTGGCCGAGATGCGCAGGCGCTCGATCTCCTCGTTGATCGACGAGTCCTTCTCGATGTAGGTGTCCGTCGAGGGCATGTATGCCTCCGGCTGGTAGTAGTCGTAGTAGCTGACGAAGTACTCGACCGCGTTCTCCGGAAAGAAGTTCTTGAATTCCGAGTAGAGCTGGGCCGCGAGCGTCTTGTTGTGCGAGATCACCAGGGCCGGCCGGTTGAGCCGCGCGATGACATTGGCCATGGTGAACGTCTTGCCCGAGCCGGTCACGCCGAGGAGCGTCTGGTGCCGGTGGCCGGCCTGCAGCGAGCGCACGAGCGCCTCGATGGCCTGCGGCTGGTCGCCGGTGGGCGCATAGTCGGCCTGGAGCTTGAAATCCATGAAAGGTAATTAGGAAGCCAGGAAACCAGGAATGTCAGGTCTCGATTCGCGCGGGTCGCTCCCGAATGACCCGTTTTGCCGTCAAAACCGTCGCGGCGAAATTGAGCAAGAGTCCTTGCCGGCAACTGGTTGCCTTCAGGTAAGATCGCCCGGTGGCAAAGTGGATATCTTCAAATGTACTGATCGCCTTCAATTCAACAACGACTTCCCCTTCGACCAGCAGATCGAGCCGGTGCTCACCCACTTTCTTTCCACGGTACGTGACAGCAACCGGCAACTGCCGCTGGAAACGCAATCCAGCAGCAGCCAGTTCCACGCACATCGCCTCCTCGTACACCGATTCAAGGAACCCTGGTCCGAGTTCCCGATGTACGGCGATCGCGGCTCCGATTATCTCCCCCGTCAGCCCTTCGAGTTCCATGCTCCTGGCTTCCTGGATTCCTGATTATTCCACCTATTCCGCGCCTTGGGGAAGAAGATCCTGCAGCGGCGCCAAGCCGTCGGCCCGAGGAGCCACAGCGCGAGGGCCGCCAGGAGGTACCACCGAGTCTGCAGCCAGGCCCGGGCGATATAGTACCGCGCCGCCGGCCCGACGCGTGCGATGTCGGCCAGGCGCCGCTCCATCCGCGCCAGCGCGATTTCCGAGCCGTCGCGCTCCCACGTCGCCCGGGTGATCGCGGTGCCGAGGTCGGCGCTGCGGGCGGCCGCCTCGGCCTGGGCTGTCCCGAACCGCGCCAGCATCTCGTCCTTGGTGCGCGCCGCCGCCGGGTCGCCGAACAGCTTCTCCCACACGGTGCGCCACCAGGCGTCGTCGGCGCGCAGCGTCGCGGCCCCCCGCTCCGCCAGGCGGCCCCGCTCCTCTTGGACGACGCGTTCGGCCTGCAGGCCGGCGATCCGGCGGTTCACGCTGCTGAGCGCCGCCTGCAGCTCCTTTTGTTCACGGGCGAGCCCGCGCCGCTGTTCGTTCCGGCGCCGGTCGAATTCCGCGTGGCCGCGCAGGTAGGGCCCGACCGCGCCCGCCCCCAGGCCGAGGGCCAGGATCAGCAGGGCGACGCCGGACTTCCAGGCGAACCAGGCGGCACGTTGGTACAGCAGCGGTCGCATCCGCCGCCATCCTGCCGCGCCGCACCGCCAGGGCAAGGCGCGGCCCGCGCGACGAATCGGGGCCGCGCGATGCCGTTTGCCAGCGCGCCGGGCTCCGCTACTGTGGGGTGCCGAGAAACCCCGCCCGCCTCCCCTCCCATGTCCAAGGCCGTTGTCTCGAAACTCTACGATTCCGACGTGTTCCGCATGGCCTGCCGGCAGTTCGACAAGGCGGCCGACGCCATCAACCTGCCGGAGGGCCTGCGCGACCGCACCAAGTATCCGCGGCGCTGCATGGCGGTGGCGCTGCCGGTCAAACGCGACAACGGCACGACCGTCGTGTTCGAGGGCTACCGCGTGCAGCACAGCCTCTCCACCGGCCCGTCCAAGGGCGGGTTGCGTTTTCACCAGGACGTCACGCTCGGCGAGGTCGCCGCGCTCGCGATGTGGATGAGCTGGAAGTGCTCGCTCGTGGGCCTGCCCTTCGGCGGGGCCAAGGGCGGCGTCATCGTCGATCCCTTCAACCTCTCGCCGGGCGAGCTCGAGCGGCTGTCCCGCCGCTACATGCAGGAGATGCTGCCGTTTCTCTCGCCGCACGTCGACATCGCCGCACCCGACATGGGCACCAACGAGCAGGTGATGGCGTGGATGATGGATACCTATTCCAACCACGTCGGCCACGTCGAACCCGCCATCGTCACCGGCAAGCCGATCTCCCTGGGCGGCTCGGAGGGCCGGCGCGAGGCCACCGGGCGCGGCGTCGCCCATCTGGTGAAGGCGTATCTCGACGACCTCAAGATCCCCATCAGCCAGGCCACGGTGGCGGTCCAGGGATTCGGCAACGTCGGCAGCGAAAGCGCCCTGGCCCTGGCCGAGTACGGCGCGAAGATCATCGCCCTGTCCGACCACACCGCCGCCTACCACAACCCGCGCGGCCTCGATGTCAAAAAGGCGATCGACTACGTCCGGTTCAACCGCGTGCTGCACGACTTCGACGGCGGCGAGGCGATCACCAACGAGCAGCTGCTGGAGCTGCCCTGCACCGTGCTCGTGCCGGCGGCGGTCGAGCGCGTCATCACCGAAGCCAACGCGCCCCGGCTCCACTGCCGCCTCCTCGCCGAAGCCGCCAACGGGCCCACCACCAACGGCGCCGACCGCGTGCTCGACGCCCGGGACGACCTCGAGATCATTCCCGACGTGCTCTGCAACGCCGGCGGCGTCATCGTGTCGTACTTCGAGTGGCTGCAGAACCTGCAGAGCTACTACTGGACGCGCGACGAGGTGATGACCAAGCTCGCGGTCATCCTCGACCGGGCGAAGGCCAGCGTGGAGTACCAGAAGCGCAAGCTGAAGTTCAGCCGGCGCCTCGCGGCGCTCACCCTCGGCATCGCCCGCGTGGCCGAGGCCAAGGAGAAGCGCGGACTGTTCCCCTGACGCGGGCCGGCGCGACCGACCATGCACAAGGGGCGGCTGGAGGCGTTCAGCGATGGCGTACTGGCCATCATCATCACGATCATGGTGCTGGAACTCCGGGCCCCGCACAGCGCGGACGTCGCGGCGTTGCGGCCGCTCCTGCCCAGCCTCCTGAGCTACGTCCTGAGCTTTGTCTACCTTGGCATCTACTGGAACAACCATCACCACATGTTCCAAGCCACCGATCACATCGGCGGATCCGTGCTCTGGGCGAACCTGCATCTGCTGTTCTGGCTGTCGCTGCTTCCGTTCGTGACCGACTGGATGGGCGAGAATCACTTCGCCGCGGTGCCGACCGCCCTGTACGGCGGCGTGCTGCTGATGGCGGCGGTGGCCTATTATATCCTGCAGACGGTCATCATCGCCCATCAGGGCCCCGGGTCGCTTCTGGCCAAGGCGGTCGGCCGGGATTTCAAAGGGAAACTCTCACCCGCCATCTATGTCGCCGCGATCGCGGGTGCCTTCCTCCACGTGGCGATCGCCCAGGCGCTCTACGTCTGCGTGGCGTTGATGTGGCTGGTCCCCGACCGTCGGATCGAACGAATGATCACCCCGCGGCGCCCGGCTGCGGAATGATCCGGGCGGGCGCCGTCCGGCCGTTCACCGGAACAGCAGCACCGGCACCTTGCAGCGGCGGATCATCGAGGTGGTCGTGCTGCCGATGATGAGCTGGCGGATGCGATTGTGGCCGTAGGCGCCCATGATGAGCAGATTGATCCCCCGGCCCTCCACGTACGCGCTGATCTCGTTGTCGGCCGCGCCCACCAGCATCTGGGCCACCGGCACGCAGCCCGCCGCGCGCAGCACGCCCTCGGCGGATTGCAGCGTCTTGAGCGCCGCCTCCTCCTCCGCGCGCGCCGCCACGGTCACCAGGTGCAGCTCGAGGTCGCGGAAGGCCGCGGTCGTCGCCAGGAACTCGAGCGCTTTCTGGCAGCTCTTGCCGCCGTCGTAGGCGAAGAGGATGCGCGCGACCGGCTTGAAGGCGCGCGAGGTTACCAGGCAGGGCTTGTGGCTGGCGCGCACGACGCGCTCCATGGTCGAACCGAGATGTTCGGTGGCGAAATTGGCGTTCTCGCCGCGTTTCCCGAGCATGATCAGGTCCGCCTGCGCCTCGAACTCATGGAACGTGTCGACGAGGAAGCCGAGCTTGTGCGTGAAGGTCGCCGTGGCCGGCAGCGCCTTCGCCGCCAGGTGCTTCTCGGCCTGCTCGAGGATCGCCTTGGCCCGCTCCTGCTCGAACTCCTGCAGCTTGCCGAGCACGGCCTGATAGGGCTGCACGCCGAGGCTGCCGCTGAGATCGGCGACCATCGGCACCTCGAACTGGCGCAGGTCGGAGACGTAGAGCACGTCGAGGGCGGCGCCGGTGCGCTGCGCCATCCAGGCCGCATAGTCGTAGCAGACGAACGAGTAGGCCGAACCGTCGGTGCAGACGAGGATCTTCTTCATGGCGCCGTCCTCCGGGTTGATTCAGGTCACGAGGGAAACGATGCGTTGGGAACCGCGCCGAAGCTGGCACGGCGGCGGGCCGGCGTCAAACCGTCGTGCCCGCGGGAATGACCGTGCCCTTGGGCACGATCAGCACCCCGTCCCGGATCGTGACGTCGTGCGGATAGTCCCCGTCGGGCTTGCCGTCGGGCGCAAGGACGCAGCCGTCGCCGATCCGGGCGTTTTTGTCGATGATCGCGCCGCGGACGCGGCAGTTCCGGCCGATGCCGACGTTGGGCAGCCCCTGGGCGGCGTTCGCCGCCACCTCTTCGTCGCTCTCATAAAAGTCGGCGCCCATCATCACCACGTCCTCGAGGTGCGAACCCTCCCGCACCATGGAGCGGATGCCGATGACGCAATGCTTGAGCGTGGTGTCGGTGATGATCGAGCCGTCGCCGACCACGACATGATCGATCGTGCATTTGTTGATCTTGCTGGCGGGCAGGAAGCGGGCATGCGTGTAGATCGGCGTCGTGTGCATGTAGAAATTGAACGGTGGCAGCGGCTGTGCCAGCGCCAGGTTCGCCTCGAAGAAGGACCGGATGGTGCCGATGTCCTCCCAATAGCCCTCAAACACATACGCGAACAGGCGCTTCTTGCCCAGCAGGCTCGGGATGATCTCCTTGCCGAAATCCCGCATGGTGTTGTCCAGCGCGTCCTGGATCACCCCGCGGTTGAACAGATAGATGCCCATCGACGCCAGGCAGCGCTTCTCCCGGGAGGGCGTGGTCAGGCATGCCTCCAGCGCCGGGCTGAGCGTCAGGCTGTCGATGACCGCGGGATCCTTCGGCTTCTCCGCAAACATCTCGATCTCCAGATTGTCGGCCACCCGCATCAGCCCAAGGCCCTCGACCTTCGAGACCGGCACGGGCAGCGCCGCCACGGTGACGTCGGCGCCCATGGTGATGTGGTGCGCGAGCAGCTTGCGGTAGTCCATCCGGTACAGCTGGTCGCCCGAGAGGATCAGCAGGTAATCGTGCGGGTGGGTGCGGAAATGGACCAGGTTGCGGCGCACGGCGTCCGCCGTGCCCTGGTACCAGTCGACGTTCTTCTCCGTCTGCTCGGCGGAAAGGATGTCCACGAATCCCTGGCCGAACGAGTCGAAGTGGTAGGTGCTCTGCACGTGGCGGTGCAGCGACGCCGTGTTGAACTGCGTCAGCAGGAAAATGCGGTTGATGCCCGAGTTGAGGCAGTTGCTGATCGGGATGTCGACCAGGCGGTATTTGCCCGCCAGCGGCACGGCCGGCTTGCAGCGTTCCTTGGTCAGGGGGTAAAGGCGGGTGCCGCGGCCGCCGCCGAGAATCGCGGCGAGTACGCTGGGGTTGATTTTCATGGGATTGATCGGCCTCGCAGCGTCGCCGCGCGCCCGCTCCGTCCCCCAACCGCGCCGGCCCGAGCCGGCCGATCCCGGCGGACGGGAGACGGCGCGGGATCTGCTCAGACGGACGACGCAGCCGGGAAAGGACGCCCGGCCAGACGCTCAATAACCTTGCTCAAATTTCTCCGCCCCCCCTAAAATCGCGAGCTTAAAGAAAGCAATCTATGTGTGGCATTGTCGGTTACGTCGGCAAACAGAAGGCTTCCGCGATCCTGCTCGAGGGGTTGAAACGCCTGGAATACCGGGGCTATGATTCGGCCGGCCTGGCGGTGGAGAACAATCGCAGCTTTGAGGTGGTCAAACAGGTCGGCCGGGTCGACGGCCTGACCAAGGCCGCCGCCCAGCATCGCCTCAATGGCACCACCGGGATCAGCCACACCCGCTGGGCCACCCATGGCGGGGTGACCGACGCCAACGCCCACCCCCACGTCAGCAGCGACGGCCGGTTCGCCATCGTCCACAATGGCGTCATCGAGAACTTCGCCGGCATGAAGAAGTTTCTGGTCGGCAAGGGCTACAAGTTCCTGTCCGACACGGACACCGAGGCGCTGGTCAACCTCATCGCCTACCACTACGAAAAGGAGCCGGTCCGGCCGAATGGCGGCCGCTTTCTGGACGCCGTGCGCAAGACGCTAATGCACGTCGAGGGCACCTATGGAATCGCCGTGCTCTGCACCGAGCAGCCCGGCGAGATCGTCGCCGCCCGCAAGGGCTCGCCGCTGATCCTCGGCGTCGGGGACAACGAATTCATTCTCGCGAGTGATGTGTCGGCGCTCATCAGCCGAACGCAGAACGTGGTCTATCTCAAGGACGGCGAGATCGTCCATATCACCCCGAAGGCTTTCACCATCACCACGGCCGACATGGCCGATGTGTCGCCGGTCATCGACCGGGTGACCTGGACGATTGAAGACGCCGAACTCGGCACGTTTGCGCATTTCATGGAGAAGGAGATCTTCGAACAGCCGGCCGCGCTGGAGAACGCGATGCGGGGTCGTTTTTCCGAGGATCAGAGCACGGCCAACTTCGGCGGGCTCAACCTCACCGCCTCCGACTTCCGCCAGATCGAACGCTTCCAGTTCTGCGCCTGCGGCACCGCGTGGCATGCCTGCCTCGTGGCCGAGCATCTCATCGAGCGCTTCGCCCGCATCCCGGTCGAGGTCGACTACGCCTCGGAATTCCGCTACCGCAACACCCCGCTCCACCGCAACACCCTCTTCTTCGTGATCAGCCAGTCGGGCGAGACGCTCGACACGCGCGAAGCCCTGCGCGAGGCCAAGCGCAAGGGTTACAAGGTCATGGCCATCTGCAACGTCGTGGGCTCGACCATCGCGCGCGAATCGGATGGCGGCATCTACCAGCACGCCGGCCCCGAGATCGGCGTGGCCTCGACCAAGGCCTTCACCTCGCAGCTCCTCATCGCCGCCATGGTCGCGCTCTACGTCGGTCGCATGCGCGACATGAGCTTCAGCGGCGGCGTGCAGTACGTGCAGGCCCTGAAACAGGCGCCGGACCTCGTGCGGAAGGCGCTCGAACAGGCGCCGCACATCAAGGAAATCGCCAAGCGGTACGCGCACACCAAGGACTTCCTGTTCCTCGGTCGGCTTTCGCTCTTTCCCATCGCGCTCGAGGGCGCGCTCAAGCTCAAGGAGATCTCGTACATCCACGCCGAGGGCTACCCCGCGGCGGAGATGAAGCACGGTCCGATCGCCCTCGTCAGCGAGACCTGCCCCACCGTTTTCCTCGCCCCCAAGGGCGAGATCTTCAACAAGGTCGTCTCCAGCATCCAGGAGATCAAGGCCCGCAAGGGAAAAACCATCGTCATCACGACCGAGGGCTGCGAATTCCCGCCCGGCCTGGCCGACGAGGTCATCACCATCCCCGAGTGTCACGAGGCGGTGCTGCCGATCGTCGCCTCCATCCCGGTGCAGCTGCTGAGCTACTACATCGCCGCCGAGCTCGGTCGCGACGTCGACAAGCCGCGCAATCTCGCCAAGTCCGTCACGGTCGAATAGTCCTGACGCGCCCCAACGCTCCTGAGACGAGCAACGGCGCAAGATCCAAGAATGGCAGATCCATCCCGCCAGGAAGCTTTGATCAGATTTTCGTCGTCACCAAAAAATGGGTCACGCCGGCCTTTCGGCAATAGTCCATGATCTTCCTGAGCTCTGCCTGGCTAAAGGCATTGGGAACCATCAGTACGACGCGGACTCGGTCGTTTCCCCGCACATCTTTCAGAATCGTCTCGGTCAACATCTCAGTCGGGACGACCTCACCGTCGACTCTTACGTTGTCGTAATCGACGATATTGACGCAGATTTCTTGAAAGAATTCGGCACGAGCCAGCGCGCAGGTTGCCAGGATTGCGGCGGCAAACAGGAACATTCGGATAAAGTTCTTCATATCGGCGGCAATCGGCATTTTGACGGATTGTTTTGCCACGGTGCGACGTCAAGACAATCCGGAGCGGCCTGCCTGTCGGAAGCGGTGGTACCGCTGCGCCGCGGCCCGGCTCCGTCAGATCTGGGACGGCTGGGCCAGGACGCGCTCATCGGCCGCGGCGGTCGGCCTCTCGACTGGCGTGCCTGTGTCTTCGGGAAGCTGGATCGCGGGCCGCGGGCGCGTCTCGCTCTCCGCGCACCGTGCGCATGAGCTGGCCGACGGCGACCTGCGGGGTCTCCATGGCGCCCGCGCCAGTGCCGGCCGTCGGCCAGGACCCGCCCTCCAGTCCGCCGGCAGCCAGCCGTCCGCGGTGGGCGGACTGCAGTCACAGCCACTCCGCCGCTCGGGCCGTCATTCCGCTTGCCGGCCGGCGGGGCTCGCTCTAACCGTTGCCCTCCGCCATGAATATCCAGCCAACCCGGGAAGCGTTCCTGCGCCTGTGCGGCCAGGGCAACGTCGTGCCCGTCTACGCCGATCTCATGGCGGATTTTGAGACGCCCGTCTCCGCCTACGCCCGGCTCCGGGCGTTCGGCCCCGCCTATCTGCTCGAATCCATCGAGGGTGGCGACACGGTTTCCCGGTACAGCTTCATCGGCTGCCGCCCCCGCCGGATCTTCGCGTGCTACCGGGATGTGACCGAGATTCGCGAGCCGGGCCACCCGACGCGGCGCGTCCCCACCCCGCACGATCCCCTCCAGCTCATCGAGGCCGAGATCGCCGGCTACCGCCCGGTGCAGGTGCCCGGCATGCCGCGTTTCATGGGCGGCGCCGTCGGCTATCTCGCCTACGAATACATCCATCGCGTCGAGCCGACCGTGCCCGAGGCCGCGCGCGAGGAGCTCGGCCTGCCACTCGTCTACTTCATGCTGTCGGACACGCTCCTGATGTTCGACCGCGCCAAGCAGACGCTCCGGCTCTGCGTCAACGCCCACGTCGACGCGGCCGCCGGACCGTCGGCCGCCGCCGCCTATGACGCCGCCGCGGCGGAGCTGCACAGCCTGCATGAGGTGCTGAAACAGCCGTGCCAGCTCGAATCGACCATCCTGGTCGAGCCGCCGCCGATCGAGGTGCCGCCCTCCAACTACACCCGGGCGGCCTTTGAGAAGATGGTGGAGGACTCCAAGGAGTACATCCGCGCGGGCGACATCATCCAGGTCGTCCTCGCCCAGCGCTTCACCCGCGAATTCAAGAAGACCCCGCTCGACCTCTACCGCGCGCTCCGCACCGTCAACCCGTCGCCCTACATGTTCCTGATCGACGCGGGCGACTTCGCCCTCGTCGGCGCCTCGCCCGAGGTGCACGTGCGGGTGACCGACGGCCGGGTCGAGATCCGGCCGATTGCCGGCACCCGGCGCCGGGGCGCCACCGCCGCCGAGGATCTGGCCCTGGAGCGGGAGTTGCTCGCGGACGAGAAGGAGCGCGCCGAGCACCTCATGCTGGTCGACCTCGCGCGCAATGACATCGGCCGCGTGTGCAGTTTCGGCAGCGTCACCGTGCCGGAGTTCATGATCGTCGAGCGCTACTCGCACGTCATGCACATCGTCTCCCAGGTCGAGGGTCGCATTGCGCCCGGCAAGACCGCCTTTGACCTGATGCGGGCGACCTTTCCAGCCGGCACCGTCAGCGGCGCGCCCAAGATCCGCGCCATGCAGATCATCGCCGAACAGGAGGGCCTGCAGCGCAGCTTCTACGCCGGGGCGCTGGGCTATTTCAGCTACGACGGCAACCTCGATTCGTGCATCACGCTGCGCACCGCCCTGGTCAAGGACGGGCGGGTCTACATCCAGGCCGGCGGCGGCATCGTGGCCGATTCGGTGCCGGCATTGGAGTATCAGGAGAGCGTCAACAAGGCCTCTGCGCTGCTCAAGGCCGTCGCCATTGCCGAGGCCCTGTAGGCGGGACCAGCCGGAACGAGCCTGTTGCCGGCGACTGGCCGCAGCTAGCGGATCGGACCGGGCCGAGCCAAAATGCGCCGTTCCGTCCTGCCGGCGCGCGCAACCGCGCCATCGCGGCACCGTTACGTCCGGCCAGACGCCCGGGCCCGCCTTAACAGCAGTCCGCAGGCGACTTGGTACGCATTACGCCATGCAATTTCAGGACTTCCTGAAATTAGAGTCATTCATACTTCGCAGTAGATTGCTTAAAGCGCCTTGTTTAAGCGTCTATGTATTGAAATCATCTCATCCATGGCACCGTACCGTAGATTCCATCGCACACCGGATGCCGTTGCCTCCGGCGAGCCCGCGGAAACGCCTGTCGAGGTCCTGCGGCAGCCCGCACCGTCCTTGGGCGCCTCGGCCTCGTTCCTGGAGAAGCCCGAGCCGCCGGTGGCCGAGGCCGAACCGCTCGAGCGCAGCGGACTCCAGCTCTATCTGCAGGAGATCGCCAAGACGCCGCTGCTGACCATCGCAGAGGAGATCACCCTGGCGCGGCGCATCCGCCGCGGCGACCGGGCGGCCCGCGACCACATGATCAAGGCCAATCTCCGCCTGGTGGTCAAAATCGCGCATGACTACAAGGATTTCGGCCTGCCCCTGCTCGACCTGATCAGCGAGGGCAACATCGGCCTCATCAAGGCCGTCGAGCGCTTCGACCCGCGCAAGGGCGGCAAGCTCAGCACCTATGCCGCCTGGTGGATCAAGCAGTCCATCAAGCGCGCGCTCGCCAACCAGTCGAAGACGATCCGCCTGCCCGTGCACCTGGTCGACAAGATCTCCAAGATGCGCCGCACGGCCATGGTCCTCTCCGAGAAGCTGGGCCGCGAGCCGAGCGACGAGGAGATCGCGATGGAGCTCGATATTCCCGTCAACAAGGTCGCGCACCTCAAGTCCGTCAGCGTGCGCCCGACCTCGCTCGACGCCCCCATCGGCGAGGACGGCGACTCCGCCACCTTCGGCGAAATCGTGGGCGATGAAAATGCGGTGACCCCGTACGAGAATGTCCGCGAGCGCAACCTGCGCTCCGACCTCAACAGCATGATCGAGTCGCTCGACCGGCGCGAGGCCGACATCCTCCGGATGCGCTTCGGCCTGGACGGGCACGACGAGCTGACCCTGGAGGAGGTGGGCCGGAAGTTCAAAGTCACCCGCGAGCGGGTCCGGCAGTTGCAGAATCTCGCCCTCCAGAAAGTGCGCCGACTCATGGCCAAGAACGAGGCCCAGCGCTCCGTCGAGGAAATCGAGCAGGACGAGCGGATGCGCAAGCGCATGGAGGTCCTGCGCGAGTTCTTCGAGAGCAAGTCGGTCGCCCGGAGTCCGCGAAGCTGACCCGGCGCCGACGTCGCCTGGCACCCAAGCCGGCCGGTTCCTGCAGGCATTTTCTTTGACCGGAGCGCACCGGCGCCGCCGGACCGCTCGACAGCGACGGCGGAACCATTCACGGTCGGCGCGGACCCATCGCTGTCATGACCGTCCGCCTGCGCGCCCTTGCCCTCTTCGCCGGCCTCGCGTTGGCCGCGCGGCTGACCGCCGCGACGCTGGCCGAGGCGGAAGAGCTTTTCCGCGCCCGGCGCTATGCCGAGGCCGGCGCGACCTTTGAGCAGATCGCCGCCGCCGAGCCGGGCAACGCCCAGGCCGCCTACCGCCTCGGACAGCTGGCGCTCAAGCGCGACGATCCGGCGGAAGCGGTCCGGCGTTTGCAGCGGGCCACGGAACTCGCGCCCCAGGAGGGGGATTACTTCCAGGCCCTGGGCGACGCCTATGGCATCTCGGCCGAACGGGCCGGGCTCTTCTCGAAGCTGGGCCTGGCCCGGCAGTGCGGGGCCGCCTACGAGCGGGCGGTCGCCCTGGCGCCGGGCAACGTCTCGGCGCGCCATGCGCTGTTCACCTTCTACCGGCAGGCGCCGGCGATCGCCGGGGGCGGTCTCGACAAGGCGCGGGCCCAGGCGGAGGAGATCCAGAAGCTTGAACCCGTCCGCGGCACGCTCGCGCTGGCCGAATTGAACGTCGCGGAGAAGAAGTATGCCGAGGCCTTCGCCCTGCTGGCCGACCTCCGTCGCCGCTATCCGGACGCCATCGCGGTCACCTACCAGATCGGACGAGCTGCGGCGATGAGCGGGCTGGAACTCGACCGGGGCGAGGCCGCCCTGCAGGAGTATCTCCGCCGTTCACCGGACGAGGAGGATGCGCCCCTCTGGGCGGCTCACTGGCGGCTGGGCCAGATCTTCGAGCGCAAAGGCGATCGCGCCGCGGCCCGCGCCGAATTCGCGGCGGCTCTCCAGCTCAACCCCACCCAGCCGCAGCTCCTTGAGGCGGCGGCGCGGGTGAAGTGATCCGCCGGGCGCCCGCGCGGGCCCTTGGTCGGCCGGTCGTGGTTTCGCGGGTTCCCGGATGCGGCCGGGGCCAAACGCGACATCATCAAGGAATCGAATCCCGGATCGAACGGTGGGCGGACTTTATGCCCGCCGGTTGAAGACCCCCCCCGTGATGGGCGCGAACGATTCGTGGCCAGGCTGTTTTTGCACCTCATGGATGGGCCTGATTCAGGCCGCTGGCGAATCAAGGGGTGCCCCTCCCGGAATGGTTGGCTGGTCGATGACGGTGGCGGGCGTAAAGTCCGCCCCGCCACTCCGAAAATCTCACGAAGCCGCCTGCCTTGCCGATGGCCGGAGTCGGCGCATCTTCCCTTATGCCGCCGACCGCCATGGCCCGCCGCCGTGTCGCCCGGCCGCCCGCCGGGCGGCCGGTTCTGCTTTTCGACGGAGATTGTGGATTCTGCCGGCTGTGGGTCGAGCGCTGGCGCGCCGCGGCCGGCGGTCGGCTGAGCCTGGAGACGTCGCAGAGCGCGGGCGCCCGGTTTCCCGAGATTTCCCCGGCCGAGTTCGCCCGTGCGGTCCAGCTGGTCGAGCCCGACGGCGAGGTCCATGCCGGCGCCGCCGCCGTGCTGCGGGCGCGGGCCCTGGCCATGCGCCGATCCTGGTTGCTGGCCGCCTACCGGCGGGTGCCGGGCTTCGCGCCGGCGGCCGAGACCATCTACCGGATCATCGCCAGCCACCGCCCCTTCTTCTCGCGCCTGACCCGGCTTTTCTGGGGCGCGGAGGCGCGGCGGCCGACCTTCGCCCTTTCCACCTGGCTGTTCCTGCGCCTGCTGGGCGCCGTTCACCTGGTCGCGTTCGTCTCGTACTGGATCCAGCTCCGCGGCCTGGTGGGTCCGGCCGGCATCCAGCCCGCGCAATCGTATTTCGACGCATTGCGCGAACCCCTGGGCGCATCGCGCTTCTGGCAGCTGCCCACGCTGTGCTGGTGGTTCGGCGCCGGCGGTTTCCTGCACGTCCTGTGCGGCGCCGGCGTGGTTCTCGCGCTGGCCGCGATGGCGGGCGTCGCTCCCGCCGCCAGTCTCGCCCTGTTGTGGGCGGCCTATCTCTCGCTCTGCGCCGCGGGCCAGGTGTTCTGGAGCTTCCAATGGGACGCTCTCCTGCTGGAGACGACGCTCCTGGCCGTCTTCCTCGCTCCCTGGTCGGCCTGGACCTGGCGGGCGCGCCCCGATCCGCCGCGGCTCGCCCGCTGGCTCCTCTGGTGGCTGTTGTTCCGGCTGATGCTGCTCTCTGGGGCGGCCAAGCTGCTCAGCGGCGACGCGTGCTGGCGGGACCTCACCGCGCTGTCCTATCACTTCGAGACGCAGCCGCTGCCGACGTGGGTCGGGTGGTACGCGCACCAAGCGCCGGCCTGGGCCCAACAGGCGGCGTGCGCCCTGATGTTTGCGATCGAGCTCGGCGGTCCGTTCCTGCTGTTGCTGCCGCGCCGGGCGCGGCACGCCGGCGCCGGTCTGCAGATCGGCTTCCAGGCACTCATCGCCCTGACGGGCAACTACACGTTCTTCAACCTGCTCACCGCCACGCTGTGCCTGCTTTTCCTCGACGACGACTTCTGGCGGGACTGGGGCCGCCGCCTGCGCGTCCCGTCGCCGAAGGCGGCGGCGGGCCGGGCGGATACCCGCGTGCGTCCGTGCCCCCGCCCCGTGCTGGTGCCGGCTGCCCTGACGGGGTTTGCGCTGACGGGCCTCGTCACCGGGCTCACCCTGTTCCCGGCCGCCGGCCGCTTCGGTTGGCTGGTGGCGCCGGTCGAAGCCGTCGCGCCGCTGCGCAGTTTCAACCGCTACGGCCTGTTCGCCGTCATGACGCGCGAGCGCCCGGAAATCATCATCGAGGGCAGCGACGACGGCTTCACCTGGCTGCCCTACGAATTTCCCGCCAAGCCGGGGAATCTGCAGCGCCGGCCGGGATTCGTCGCGCCCTACCAGCCGCGGCTCGACTGGCAGCTGTGGTTTGCAGCCCTCGACTATCCGCGGCGCGAACCGTGGGTCACCGACCTATGCGTGCGGCTCCTGCAGGGCTCGCCCGACGTCACGGCGTTGTTCGCCGCCAATCCCTTCCCGGCGCGGCCGCCCCAGCGCATCCGGGCCGTGCTCTACGACTACACGTTCACCGACGGTCCCACCCGGGCCGCGACCGGCCGCTGGTGGAACCGCACCCCGGTTGACTTCTACCTGCCACCGTTCGCGGCACCGTGAACCGCCGGGGCGCCGACGGCCGGAGCCCGCGGTGGCCGGCCCCCGAATTTTTCTCGCCCCCGGACCGCCGATGTCACTCGCTTCTGCCATGGACGATCCGAAGGAGGCCTTTATCCGCCTGCTGAGTGAGAGCGTCGCCGCGGGTACCCTCGTGAAGCTCACGCTCGGCGCCTACCGCGGGGCCGATCCGTCGCTCCGCAACCTCCATGTGCGGCCCGTCACCCTGCGCGCCGGGCCCCACCTCTCCTTCGTCTGGCGCCACGCGACCCGCGACATCACCAAGAATCATCCGCCCGCCGCGGCCCTCGCGCAGCTGGCCGCCCTGATCGGCGGCGATTTCGGCAGCGCCCACCTGTTCACCACCCGGCAGGACGTCCAGCTCGAGCTCGCGGCCGACGCGCCCGGCCGGCTGAAGATCATCCCGCATGACGCGGTGGCCGCACCTTCGGGGGAGCACGACCACCGCAAGGATCGGCCCGTGCCGCCCGGGGCGCCGTGGCTGACCCGTCTGGGGGTGACGAATCCGGACGGGCGGGTGCGCGCGAGCATGGCCGCGAAATTCAGGCAGATCAACCGCTTCGTCGAATTGCTGGCGCCGCTCGTGGCCGAGGCGCCGCTGCCCGCCGGGCGGCCGATCGAGGTCGCCGACATGGGCTGCGGCAAGGGCTATCTGACCTTCGCCACCTGGCAGTATTTCCACGACGCCAGCCCGCACCCCGCGCACGTCCGCGGGGTGGAACAGCGGCCGGAGCTCGTCGAACTCTGCAACCAGACCGCGCGCGAGGGCGGGTGCGACGGTCTGGAATTCACGGCCGGCACCATCGCGGATACCGCGTGCGGCGCGGTCGACGTCCTGATCGCCCTGCACGCCTGCGACACGGCCACCGACGACGCCCTCGCCCAAGGGGTCGCCGCGGGCGCCGCCGTGATTGTGGTGGCGCCCTGCTGTCACAAAGAGCTGAGTCCCCAGCTCACCGCGCCGCCCGCGCTTGGACCGGTTCTCCGGCACGGGATCTTCCACGAACGGCAGGCCGAGTTCGTCACCGACGCCCTCCGCACCCTGCTGCTGGAATGGGCCGGCTATGAGCCGCGGGCATTCGAGTTCGTCCCCACCGAGCACACGCCCAAGAATCTCATGATCGCCGCTGTCCGCCGCACCGCTCCGCCGGACCGGGATTTGGCCGCGGCCCGGGTCCGGGCCCTCGCCGCCGCCTACGGCGTCCGCCATCAGCACCTCGCCGAACGGCTGGGCTTCCCGCTGGCGCCATGAACCCGCGTCCCCGCCGCTCCGTCCTTTCGGGACTTCGTATCGTGTCCGGCGCATGACCTGGGAAGAGATCGACTGGGCGGCGCTGGAGCGGCTGCGCGGCTTGTTCCTTTCCGGTGGCGGGGCGCGGGCGCCCTACTGGCGATCGCCAGAGGATCTGGCCAGCTACGACTTCACCTACGGCGAGCGCATCGGCTGGAAATGGGACGCCGTCCTGCAGGAACTCCGGCAGCGCGCGTGGGCCCCTCCCGGCGCGGCCAGACTCGCGGTGTTCGACTGGGGCTGCGGCAGCGGCGTCGCCGGGAGGCGGGTCGTGTCGTGGCTCGGCCCCGACCGGGTCGGAGTCCTCCGCCTGTGGGACCAGTCCGCGCTCGCGGTCGATTTCGCCGCCGGGGCCGCGCGCGCCCGGTTCCCCGGCCTGCGCGTGGAGCATCTCACGCCCGGTTTCCTCGCCGCCGCCGAGCCGGTCGGCCTCCTGGTGATCAGCCACGTGCTCAACGAACTCCCGGCGCCGGAGCGGCAGGCTCTGCTCGACCTCACCGGTCGCGCAGACGCCGTGCTTTGGGTTGAGCCGGGCACCTCGGCCGACAGCCGGGCGCTCATCGAGATCCGCGAAACGCTGCGCGACCGGTTCCGCGTGGTCGCCCCCTGCACCCATCAGGCGGCATGCGGCTTGCTGGTGCCGGCCAACGCCCGGCATTGGTGTCATCATTTTGCCGCGCCTCCGCCGGGGATCTTCGTCGATTCCAGTTGGATGAAGTTCGGCCGGCGGGCGGGCATCGATCTGCGCAGCCTGCCGTATGCCTTCCTCGCGCTGGAACGGACCGGCTCGGCGCCGGCCGCGGCGGCGGCCGCCGGTTTCGAACGGGTGATCGGCGAACCGCGCTTCGCCAAGGGCGTCGCCAAAGTCCTGAGCTGCGGCGCCGCGGAGGTCCGCGAGCTCACCGTGCAGAAGCGCGATGCCCCGGCGTTGCTCAAGCAGCTCAAGCGGCCCGTCGGCGCGATGATCTATCGCTGGACGCGCACGGGCGACCTGATCCGGGACGGCGCGCAGCTGGTTCCCGCGCGCCCGGGCGCCGGAGGAGACGGCCACTCCTGATTCCGCCGTCCCGGCCGCTCGTCCGTGTGTCGGGCTTGACTATCCTCGTACGGTGGGGAACATCCAAGCCCCTCCCGCTTCCAATCCATGAGCCAGCAAACCAACAAAGTCATCAAACGCCGGCGTCACCTTGCCTATCTCAAGCGCCGGAAGGAACGCGCCCGCAAGGCCAGGGCCACCAAGAGCTCGGCCGCCTGACGAGCCGGCGTCCCCCCGTTCGGCCGCGGCGCTTCGCCGCGGCCTTTTTTTCGCCCAAGTCCTATGCTTCCGCCCGCCATGATCACCGTCAGCCTCATCTCCCTCGGTTGCGCCAAGAACTTGGTGGACAGCGAGATCATGATCGGCCACTTGCACCAGGCGGGCATGCAGGTCGTGCCCGAGGCCGCTCGAGCGGACGTCGTCATCGTCAACACCTGCTCCTTCATCGACTCCTCGAAGGACGAATCGATCCGCCACATCCTCGAGGTCGCGGAGGACCGCAGCCTGCGCAAGCGGCGCCGCGAGCAGAAGCTCATCGTCGCCGGCTGCATGTCGCAGCGGTTCGCGCAGGAGCTGCCCGGCGCCCTGCCCGAAGTCGATGCCTTCATCGGGCTCGACCAGATCACCCAGGTCGTCCCGATCATCGAGCGCCTCTGCGCCGGCCGGCGCACCCGGTCCGCCGCGCCGGAGAATCTCGTCACCCCGCGCTCCACCTACATTCCCGACTATGACACGCCGCGCTTCCGGCTCACGCCGCGCCACCTGGCGTACGTCAAGATCGCCGAGGGCTGCAACCATCCCTGCACGTTTTGCATCATCCCGCAGATCCGCGGCCGCCACCGCAGCCGCACGGTCGCGAGCGTGGTCGCGGAGGCGCGCCAGCTGGTGGGCGAAGGCGTAAAGGAGCTCAATCTCATTTCCCAGGACACGACCTTCTTTGGCATGGACACCTGGGCGGAGCGGCCGAATCCGCGCAGCCCGGTCGATTCCCACCGCGGCGCCGCCCTCACCGGCCTGCTCCGCGAACTTCAGGCCATCGAGGGCGACTTCTGGATCCGCCTGCTTTACACCCATCCCGCCCACTGGAGTGACGAACTCATCGCCACGATCGCCGAGTGCCCGAAGGTGGCGCGCTACGTCGACATGCCGCTGCAGCACATCAGCGACCGGATGCTCGCGGCGATGCAGCGGGAAACGGACGGCTGCCACATCCGCGATCTCGTCCGCCGGATCCGCGCCGGCATCCCGGGCATCGCCCTGCGCACGACCTTCATTGTCGGCTTTCCCGGCGAGACCGAGGCCGATGTCGACGAGTTGTGCGACTTCATCCGCGAGACGAAGTTCGAGCGCCTCGGCGCGTTCCGCTACTCCCAGGAAGAAGGCACCCGCGCCGCCCGGCTGCCCGACCAGGTGCCCGGCGCCGCGCAGGCGCAGCGCTGGCACCGCGTGATGGCCCTGCAGCAATCGATCGCCACCGAGGTCAGCCAGGGGCAGGTCGGCCGCACGCTCAAGGTTCTGGTCGAGGAGCCGGGCGTGGCCCGCGGCGAGGCGGACGCCCCCGACATCGATGGCCGCGTCTACGTGCCGCGCGAATTGCCGGCGGGCGAATTCGCCCGCGTCACGATCACGGGTCACCATGACTACGACCTGCTGGCCCTGCCGCGCGGCGAGCGGCCGGCGGAGTTCAAGGTGGCCCGCCAGGCGCAATAGCCCCGACCGCCCCGCCACCGTCCGGCGGTCAGGGCGGACGTGGCACCTCGCGCCGATTCACTGGTTGCCGACCGGCTCTGTCGCCTGACCGACCTGCTCCGCCACCTGGCGCGCCACCTCGATGGACGGGACCACCACGACGCCCTTGGCCAGCCCGTCTACGAGCAACCTGAGGCTGATCCCCAGCACCCGGCCTTGCCCGTCAAAAACCGGGCAGCCGACATTGTCGACATAGGCATCGGTGCTGGTCACCAACCGGCGGCTGGGCCGCTCCACGATGCCGATGATCTCGCCTGGCCGGACAACGGCAATCCGCTGCATGCCCTCGCCCAGCCGCGACAGATGGAAACAATAGCCCAGCACCGTCGCCGCATCGGGCGCCTGGCGGAGGTCCACGAAGGTGAACGACCGGCCGCCGGGCCCCGCCGCGGGACCGATCAGGACAATGTCGCTCGCCGGATCCCTTCCCAGGATCTTGGCCGGAATCTCCGTCCCGTCCGCGAGGCGCAGCCGCAGGTCCTTGTACTCCGATCCCTCGAGCTCAACCATCATGGGCGTCTGGGCGCGCATGCCCTCGAAAATCATTTTCGGGTCGACGGCGGCCAGCGAAGCGACCGTCACGCCCTCGGGCGTCACGACCGTGCCGTTGACTTCGACGTTGGTCATGTTGGGAGGCGCGGGGCGTCCGTTGACG
>Ga0265338_10002174_pt1 | contig 30119 bp, 9 predicted proteins | sample 42126metaG_FD_193579 | JGI IMG/M metagenome (GOLD analysis project Ga0265338, IMG submission 193579) | Rhizosphere microbial communities from Carex aquatilis grown in University of Washington, Seatle, WA, United States - 4-21-26 metaG | ecosystem: Host-associated > Plants > Roots > Rhizosphere >...
AACACTGTTACTATTTATAGTGTTATTTCGAACAATGATATTTGAACTTCTTATCGATGAGTTTGAATTGAGATACAACGCTTCGTAATTGGAGACAAATGTATTCCTCTCAATATCTATACTATCGAGTATTTGTCCGTAAGAATAAATATGTGTAGCCGAACTACTATTAGAATTACCTCCGGTAAAAATATTATCGGTAAACGAAATCTTTTGAATACGACCATATAACCAAACAATATCACAATAAGATGACGTTGATGCATTTCTAAATCCTATTTTGCTGAAATTAAGATGCGATGCACCTAACACATACAAAACAAAATTATCAGACGAACCACTCGAAGTATAATACCAGGTAACATCCGAAGGGTTGCCTGTTAGTGACGTAAAAGTTATAGTATTCGTATTGCTTGCCCCCGGTATATCTTTAACGGTGACTTGTTCGGCATATAATCCGGATTGAATCTTCAACACAACAGGACCTGTTACGCCATATAAGCTTAAACTATCGGCAGCTTCTTGTATATGCTTGAATGTTCCAGTTGTACCTATTGTATAGTTGCCTGAATATCCTTTATTGGGAATAGACGATGAATACAATCGAAGCTCGGTAACATAAAGATATCCACCGCCCGATGATGCCGTAAAGCTAATTTGATATTTTTGATAGGCTTTCGTGTTGTTGACCGTAAAATGTGCCCACACATCATATTTCATGGCATAATTAGTCACAGTATCGATATTGACCCAATTACTACCATCATAACCTTGCAGATTCCACGATTTAGGGAAATAAGAAGCATAGGAACTCGATTGCAAATATCCGCAGATGATGGAATAGTTTGTTACAATTTGTGCTTGAGGAAGGTCATATTCGAGCGATGAAATTACTTTGTTTGACATCCATCCTCCGATGGAGATATCGCCGTCGAAAGCTCCGGCGGCGGAGCCTGAGTATGTTGCACTAGCCGAAGCAGTGCCGCCCATCAATAATTGTTGGGCTTGTATATTTGTAGTGGCTGACATTAGAATCAACAGAACTACAGTAAGTATATTTCGATTCATATTAGGTATGTATAAAGTTCGTATTTATATTTACAAAAATAAGCAGAATAAAACAAACAAAATGTAGGGAATTTGCTTTATTTCTTATAAATAAATAAGATTAATTCTTATATTGTTGAAATTGTGCTGTTTATAGAAGAGCGAAAAGAGGCATTCAGATTGTTAAAATCGAACAATGAAGTTTTGTTTCACAACACCTTCATTAAAGAATACCATACCAAACCTGAAGATATCTATCGTTAGAACAACAGCGGAGTCTGCTTTGATTACAGTCCATGCACGTTCCATTTCTTCGGTAAGATGGATATCGTCGAAAATAACAACAGATGATTTATTGAGCCGTGGTTTGAGAAGATTAAAATATTCAAGCGTTGGTTTTTCGCGATGATTGCCATCGATAAAGACAAAATCAACCGATTCGAGCAGTTCTAATAATTTAGGTAATTCATGTTCGAACGTACCTTGCAATAGACATACATTTTTTAATGCAAGCTTAGAAACGGTATGTTTTGCAATGGCATGCGACGAGGGATCACCTTCGATAGTAAACAGCTTCGAACCATCATGTCCCATTGCCTGCCACGATGTTCCTATTCCGATACAACTGCCTAATTCGATAATGGTTTTTGGTTTGAAATGTTTTACCATTCGAAATAGGAGAGCACCATATTTGTCGGTCATAGCCGACACAGCTGCCAATTGCGAAACCTTTCGTTTATTATCTTTGAATACGGTTGAACCTGCACCAAAATCAACAATTTCTATAACGTCATCCGATTTTAGATATTCAGTTCGAACCGTCGATACCTTTTGATATTCCGGATAATGTTTCCGGTCTTGAAATACATCTTTAATCAATGCATACACAAATGGCGAATGAATTCCGTGACCGTGTTTATGCCACGACAACAGCCTGTAAGAAAGATATTGTTTTGCCTGATGGAAATTCATTACCCTCGAAAATAAGTTTGTGTACTATTGTCAATAAAATATGAAGTACATCCACATCCACGTTTTACATGATATCGCTGCCGAGCACTCCTATCTCTTTTGTTCGAAAGACAGGAACAAAGAAACAGTAGTACAAATATGATCCCGATGTACATTAAACGTTTTATCATTATGCTTACATTTAAGGCAAAAGTACTAAAAAAAACGAATGAGGATAATCGAGATTGTTTTTTGTATTTCTTTCAGTAATCGAGGCTTCCTTTTCAATACAAAAAGCACATACAATTTATATATATATCTATTGTGTTTTCTTTACATTTTTTGTTTTAACTTCTACAAATTTATAACCTTCTAGCTTTGAATAATATTCAACTTCAACAGCTTTCTGGTGAATTTTAATTACTACTCCAAGATATTTTATTCCAAAGAAATCGGTACATTCAACTCGGGTACCTATTTTAATTCTTTGGGAATCTTTATTTAAAAATGATGTTGTATCTAATTTGTCATATGAAATTGCATCCAACTTATCGATTGGAGTTGATTCTTGATTAGTTGATTTTATCCTTTCACCATTATTTGTAAATTCAATTACATCAGCATTTAAATAAACGTTATGTTTAATATAAAATGGTAGAATATATACATACTTATTATCAATAACTACATTCGCTATTGCTTGATTCTTTTGGAGATTGGCATTGTTGTATAAATTTTCTTTTGCTTCAAATACTAACTTATCGGTTTGAAGACCACCTAATCCAAAAATATAAATTGCATTCGAAGATCCCTCAACAGGTCTAATTGTTATAAAGTTTCCATTCTGAATAGATGTACTACAATTGAAATTTCCGTGATGAATTGCACAAGAATAAAATCCTAAAGTAAGAATCATCAGTTTTAGTGTTTTAGTTTTCATATGTTTTTTATTATTATCTTTTTATTGTTTAAGCGATCATTACATACTATTTATCATCAAATCAATCTTTCCTTTAACAAAGTAATATTGATCTTAAAAATATCTATCAAATTTAAAGTGATTATTGACAGTCCAGTTGTGTTTTCAAATATATGAATTAAATTAAAATCGCCTAACAATTGAGCTGATATTATTCCTATTAAATCATTGGTAGTGCTTTCAACCTAATTATTTGTTTCTTTTTACACAATCTTATTTACCGTCAAGGATAGCACTTTGTTTTCTCCTATAAATAACCGAATTTTGTCATACTATTATTTAGATAAGCATGTCACATTTTCTTGATCAGGAAATACAATACTTGCCGGGGGTTGGACCAAAGAGAGCTCAACTACTCGAAAACGAATTGGATATAAAAACCGTTCGCGATATGCTGCAATATTATCCGTATCGTTACATCGACCGCACAAAGTTCTATAAGATAAACGAAATAAACTCGCAGTTACCCTATATTCAATTGAAGGTGAAATTTGTATCGGTCAGGGTTTCGGGTGCTAAGTTAACCGAGAGGCTTAATGCAATTGTTACCGACGGAACCGGTTTTCTTGAATTGGTGTGGTTCAAGGGGGTGAAGTGGGTGAAAGAAAATGTAAAGCCCGATAAAGAATATGTGGTATTTGGCAAGCCAAACGAATTTAATAATAAAATCAATCTCGTTCATCCCGAATTGGAAGAACTGGCAAAATACGAATCGCAAAAGAATTCAACCTTCAGCGGCTTGTACAACACCACCGAGAAGATGAAGAAGGTAAATCTTCATTCCAAGGCAATTCAAAATATACAACGCACCATACTTGATGTCGTAAAGAACGAAAGTATTCCCGAAACACTTACCAACGAATTGCTCCAAAAGCTCACAATTCCGAATCTTAAAACAACCTACTTCGATATTCATTTCCCCGAAACAATAGAACGGATGCAAAAGGCTCAGTTCAGATTGAAATTCGAAGAGCTTTTTTATTCGCAGTTGTATGTCATCAGGCAAAAGTTGATGGTTAAGCGTGATGTGTCGGGACATGTATTTCAAAAGGTAGGCTATTTCTTTAATACCTTTTACACTAACAGACCTTTTGAACTTACCAATGCCCAAAAACGGGTAATAAAAGAGATTCGTGCCGATATCGGTAATGGGAAACAAATGAACCGACTGTTGCAAGGCGATGTAGGAAGCGGAAAGACAATGGTTGCTTTTATGTGCATGCTCATTGGTTTGGACAACGGTTATCAAGCCAGCATAATGGCACCAACCGAGATTCTTGCATCACAGCATTACGAAACGATATCGAAGTATGCCGAGAATTTGGGAATCAACGTCAAACTGTTGACCGGTTCAACAAAGAAGAAAGAACGCGAAATTATAGCTACTGAGTTGGAGAATGGCGAGTTGCATATTCTTATCGGCACACATGCCATTATAGAAAACAATGTGAAGTTTAAGAATCTCGGCATTTGTGTTATCGACGAACAGCATCGTTTTGGAGTGGCACAACGGGCTAAAATGTGGAAGAAAAACATTACACCGCCTCATGTTCTGGTTATGACGGCAACACCAATACCCCGCACTTTGGCAATGACCATCTACGGCGATCTTGATGTGTCGGTAATCGATGAGCTGCCTCCCGGTCGTAAGCCCATTAAGACAACCCATATATTTAATACCAAACACATACAGCTTTACGATTTTATGAAATCGGAGATTGCCAAAGGTCGGCAGGTTTATATTGTATATCCATTGATAAAAGAATCGGAAACGCTCGATTTTAAAAACTTACAGGAAGGGTATCACACCATTTCGCATGTGTTTCCCGAACCTCAATACAAAATAGCCATTGTGCACGGACAACTTAAGAATAACGAGAAAGATGCTGCAATGGCTGAGTTTGTTTCGGGCAGGGCACAAATTATGGTTGCAACCACGGTGATCGAAGTGGGTGTAAATGTTCCCAATGCATCAATTATGGTGATCGAGAGTGCCGAACGGTTCGGACTTTCGCAATTGCACCAACTTCGAGGTAGGGTGGGGCGTGGTGCCGAACAATCGCATTGTATATTGGTTACCGATTTTAAAATAGGCGAAGATACCCGCATCAGAATAAATGCTATTGTAGGTACTAACGATGGTTTTGAAATAGCCGAAACCGATCTAAAACTTCGTGGTCCCGGCGATATTGAAGGTACCGTTCAAAGTGGATTACCCATATCGTTTAAAATTGCCAACCTTGCCAAAGACGGACAAATTCTCCAACTAGCCCGCGACTATGCTTCAGAGATCTTAGAAGCCGACCCTGAATTGCATTCAAATAATAATGATATTCTTGCCCGTCAATTACAACGTCAAAAAAACAATCAGAAAGGTTGGAGGCAGATTAGTTAAGGTTTCGAATCAACGCTTCCGAAGCTAAAACGAGGCTTTCGAAACTCGTAGTATTCAACTCCGAATAGAATCCGGGATGTTGTTTATTTGATTAGTAACATTCCACATTGAATCCGGAACATTGGGAATTCAATAAACAACTCTCCTAATAAGATCCGGGACATTGAAAATGCTATTGGCAACATTCCCAATAGCATTCGGAACATTGGGAATTCAATAAACAACTCTCCTAATAAGATTCAGGACATTGAAAATGCTATTGGCAACATTCCCAATAGCATTCGGAACATTGGTAATTCAATAAACAACTCTCCTAATAAGATCCGGGACATTGAAAATGCTATTGGCAACATTCCCAATAGCATTCGGAACATTGGTAATTCAATAAACAACTCTCCTAATAAGATCCGGAACATTGAAAATGTTATTGGCAACATTCCCAATAGCATTCGGAACATTGGCAGCAGAGTCTATACAATAAACGGTGTCAAAATATATTTTATATAAATTCTAACACTATTTCATAACCGTTTGTTTTTCAATAACCCCGACATTCATGTCGGGGTAGAATATAACGTGATAGTTGTGGCGAAGCAGATCATTACTTTCTTATTCTTCTTATCATCGCCACGAACGATAACCTGTATTGTATTCTATCGTGGCGATGATAGGTTATACCGTAATTAATTGATCTGTTTCGCCACAACTATCACATTGATGTAACCCCCGACATGAATGTCGGGGTTATTGAAATATACATTATCTAAAAATAGATTAAATATTACCTTACCTGATGCATAATCTGAGTTTAATGTACAATATAACAGAATTCTTAATTATATTAGTTCTTTACGACTCTTACAACAAAGCTTTTCCCTCTAAAAACAATCTTTGCTATGTACACAGCATTTGTGCAGCCCGATAAATCGAATGTTGTTTCTGTTTGACCCACAGTCATTTCTTTTATGTTGATTCCCGATACCGATAGTATTTGAAGGTATTCTATCGTTTCGTTCGAACGAACGGTATATTGTCCGTGGCTAGGGTTGGGAAAAAGTTCGCAGGTTACATTATCAGACGTTACAATATTGCTTTGTACAATATTCTCATTATTTTTTAATGTCATCGGTTTTGTTTCGCTTGCTAGTGATTGCATTTCTGTTATTGGAATACTATTAACGTTTAAAGGTGTACAAGTAATAATAAATGCATGGGTTGACGATCCCTGTTTTGCCTTAAAGCCATCGACAAACGAAATATAATTTCCCGCTTTAAAATCGACTGTTGCATTTGAATCGATATGGTTTGCTGCAATGATATAATCTGTTCCATGAAACATGGTTGTTTTTCCTGATGCAACATTATCGGTTGTACTTACTAAATGATACGATGGTGCAGTAATATATTCGTTGGCAAGTCCAAGGGCATACCATGCATCCTGGGCACTGATTGTTGCCGTGCATCCATCACCATACAATTTCTTTGTTGCAGCAATCGTGCTTTGTTGATCGGTCATGCCGATATACATTGACGGATTATTATGTACCTCGTCAATGATAGCTTGTGTATTTTGCTGTCCTATTTTTTCAACAATATATGGTGATCCCGTTTTTGTAGTTCCGCTTCCTCCTATTGTCATCAAATCCTGCCATAATGTAAGTGTTTCAATAAGAGCAGTGTTTTCATAAACTCCCATATCCGGATTTGTACCCGATGGGCTCGGTCGTGGTGTTCCTTCTATATCGGTTACTAAAGTTGTGGTGGTGCCTGTTCCAATACAAGGACTTGTGTTTGTAAGATGAAAATCGGCTATACTATCAACGAATTGAGGATTTGAAGCTATATTACCATTCAATAGAAATGCATTATTAACGGGATTGAAGCCGTTTGATCCATTTTCAATATCACTGCTTTGTACCGTTGTTGTTGTTGCATTTATTTTTCCACTATTTCCCCAATAGATGGCATTCTGAGCATTGAATACTCCCGTTGAGATATCGCCTGTATTATAAACGATTGTTGTATTATTAAACAAGAGTGTTCCATTGTTGATAATACAAAATTTGGGTGTGCTTGCCTTCGATGTGTTATGTGCCAGTAAACAATTGTTACAAGTTATTGTCGATGATGAACATTCGAATATATTCTTAGCTATACAGTTGTTGATTTGGCTATTCTGAATACTAAGATTACAATTAAGTGCAGTAATCAAACTGTAGGTATAAGCGGTTGTTGGTTGTGTGTTTAGTATTTTAACTTTATCCATCAATACGGTGTGAGTGTTGAAATTGAATGTAAGCCCGTTATTGCTGATGTTGTTTGAAAGTGTTACATTTCTTATAGTGACATTATCGGCGATATTCGTAAATCCGATATCGAAATGTTGGGTGTAATTAGATGCCGTGATATTTTCCATTGTAACGCTCTTTGCATTTGCAACAGTAAAGGAAAAGCTGTTTTTGTAATCGACACTTTCCAAATTGTCTTTGTATTGAACCGCTCCAACGCTGTTATTTCCATTTATCGTCATACTGTTGAACGAGCTGTTGCCGGTAAAGCTAAGATTGCTAAAGCTTGATGCTACTGTAACCGTGCCATTTGATTTGTCGGTACAATTACTGATGGTCAAAGCATTTATTTTAGTAGCATTTATAGCGTTGTTCGATCCCGAAAATTGTATGCCGTCGACTGTTACAATCCCTTTACTGCCCGAAACATCTGCTACCGTAATAGTTACATTCGTTGCATTGGCATTCGAACCTACAAGAGTAACCTTTTTGCCGGCTTTTGCTTTTAGGGTAATACCTTTAGTAATGATAACATTTTCGTGATATGAGCCCTCGTCCAATTGAATAACATCGCCATCAGTGGCATTGTTTATTGCATCGTTTATAGAACAATAACCGTTTCCCTTCGATACATTTAACACCGCTTGAACGTAGGTTGTGGCATCGAAATAAAAAGCCGGTTGGGCAATGTGCGAATATACATTGCCATTTTGATCGGTACATTCGAATTTAATATCATAATAATTGCTCGTTATACGATCTACTCCCGAAAAGACATTTGTAGACAGTACCGATGTTTGATTAGTAACCGGAAGGTTGGTTTCCGATCCTGTCCATTCTACGAATGAATGAGGACGGATATATATTTTAGGATTTGTTGTTGTAATGGTATTCGAAAGGGTATATTCGACATAAGAATTGCACGAATTTAATACGGTTGAAGGCCGGTCGTTGTTCAATACTCGAGCTTGCATAAAGGGATTCGATATCGTTGTATTCACTTTTCTTTTTATAATTACCCTTTGTTGACCCACGGTGTTGTTAACATTCAACTTGTCGAATATTGTGATCGTGCAATTTCCTAAAAACAGACCGCTACTGATACCATAATTTATTGGATAAGCTATAGATTCGCCGTTATCATCACTTTTAATAAGAGCAGATGCGTATTTGTTGTATAAACCGCTTACCAATTCACCATTCATTCCATAACTGCTCCCAAACAATAAAGTATTTGAGTTTAGATTAAAACGAAAGACATACATACCCGAAAATTCTATTGTTTGATCGGCATTATAGTTGTAAAAATGGAGTCCAAGCGACGAATCGGCATTAAATGTTGCTGATGTAGGAGGGTTGAGTACGAATTTTTGTGTTCTTATGAAATTCCAATTCATCGTTCCCGACGAGTTTTGTACAAAAACATAGTCAAAAGTAAAGTTGTCGAAAAGGTTTGTTTGGCGTGCGTTGAATAATCTCAAATAACAATTCTCCGGGGTGGTTGAAAGTATAGTACCAAGTTGTACGCCCGATACCGTTGCATCGGATGAAGGTACATTTATCCATATTTCTTTGTCGTTGGTGGGTTCGGAATTATCAAAATCAAATACTAGTTTCCGCGTTGTTGAAAGTGGCGGTGTAGTGAGTTGCTGTTGTGCTCCCGCTGTTATTCCTATCGTTGGATAATTCACAATATTGACATAATTGTTTAACGAATCGTATCCGATAAGCGAATAATTGAAAGCATATTTCGATGAGTTGTTCTGTATATACCAATCGACTTTATTGGGCGATTGACATGAACAAATTACTTTTGATGCTAAGTTTCCATCGGTGAAGTTGACATTGATATTTGCAATAGCTATTATACCACTTGGAGTGGTAGATGGTTGATATTGCGTTAATTCCGATTGTTTAATATCCAATATAATTTGTGTTGTGTTTGCCGAAATTTGTATTCCTGTAAATACTTTTGCCATTTCTTTGTTACTCGTCGCTGTTGAAATATCTTGTAATACTATAAAATCGTAGGTTCCCGGATCGAGTACCTGATTAAAGGTCATATTACTTGATTTGGGTAAGGCTGTAACCGTTTTATCGGGATACACAACATATACCGAAGGATCATTTATCGTTAACGAATTATCAGAACTGCCCACTTCTATCAATCTCGATAATTTTGTTGAATTGATAAAAGCAAATGGTATAGTAAGATCTTGTTCCGAATCATCATTAATGTCGCAGTTTATATATCCGCTGTATGAATCGGAATACGGATTTGTGTTTATGCTCGGATTAGTAACGGTTATATTGAAAGTAACCGATTGTTGTTGTTTATCGGATAAGGTAATGGAATTATTTGGTAATGGATTATTATTTGCATCAACAATGGTAATCGTGATATCATTGCCAAAATTCGGATACTTATGTAAAAGGTTTGCTACATCAAAATGGTAGGTTAGAGTTTTTCCACTTTTATTTCGTATCGCTACAGTGTTACTATTCCATTTCGTATTTTGTAGCGAATAGAAATAAGTCAGCTTTGACGGAACGATAAACGATCGTGATTTAAGAGCCTTATCAACAGCAAGTTTCCCGGAGCCTTGCCGCATGATATCGACATTGTCGAGAATGTTGGTTGTGTTATAGAGTGCCGATTTAATTTCATCGGTTGTAAGGTTGAGTCCTTTGTTCCTTCCATTTTGAACGAGAAGGGCACAGGCTCCTGCTACATGTGGTGATGCCATTGATGTGCCCGATTCGTATTCCCAGGTTGAGGTAGGGCTTGAGGGTAATGACGATGGAGAAAGAAATGCTGAATAAACACCTACACCGGGTGCTATGATATCGGGTTTTATGATGAAACTCCTTGAACCGTCAGTATTAAATTGAGCAACCGGTCCTTTACAGGCATCGTCGTAATACATACCGGTGCCATCGATACTGCCAACGGTGATAACCGATTCGTAACTGCTAGGATAGCTAACCGAATAAAATGTATTGTAGCAGTTGTTGCCCGAAGCTCCTACCATTAAAAGATTTTGAGTCATTTTATTGAACTGATTGAATACTCCGTTGGGGTCGAGTGCAGGGTTGCCTGTTATTCCACTTGAATAATATTCGCCTATACTCATATTCACCACATCAAGCCTATCGGAAAAATCGCCGTCGTTCGATGGATCGTTTGCATATTCTATTGCTTTGGCCAGTGTCGACCAGCTTCCAACGGGTAATAATGCGTTACTGTTCAGAACTTGAAGTGAATATAGGCTCGCTTTAGGTGCTACTCCTTTCGGTTTTGTTTGGTCGGTGGGGTTTGATGCAACGATACCTGCAACATGGCTTCCATGAAAATAGAGGTTTTCGTATTTGGTTGAATAGGTCACATCATCGTACGACAGGCATTCTTTATTGGTTATACAAACAGGAAGAACGCTTTTTCGGTCGACACACAATTTTGCATTATCGCATAATGTACTGTTTTGTGCATAGTATGTTTGATCGGCACATTGATCGTTATAACCACATACTGTTTTTATTTGGGTGGTGATATATGAATTGAAATTTGTTGCAGGATGGTTTTTCTTGTATTGAACTACTACCTCGTCTTCGTTTTTGGTGAAATCGATAGCTCTCTTATAAGAATATTGACCTACAAAAGCTTCATGATCGAATTCTATTCCAGTGTCTATTATTCCTACCTTTACCCCCGTTCCGTCAACACCAGAGGTTTGATAGAATGTGTCGTCGGCAATTCCTATTAATTTCTTGTTTTCGTTTATCGAACTTTTGTTTTTAACATCGATAAATACATTTGACACTCCTGGCATTGAAACAATAACATTATAAAGCTTTAATGGTATCCGCATACTTACACCAACAAAGTATTTATAAAATGACTGATTAAGGGTAACCGTGCTTTTTATATCCTTTTGTGGTAGGTTGTTTGCTAATAAGGTGACTGTTTGAACAAAACGTTGTAGTTTTTGAATATACCAATTTCTATCGACGGGTTCTCCTTTTTCAAGACGGGTGTAAAAGGGTACTTCTTCAAAAAGCACAACCACCGGTATGGTTTGACTGACGGAATCGACATAATCGCTTTTTGCGATTATCGACACATTGTCGTTACTCGAGCTTATGACGGTTTTTTTGTTTTCATTAACATTGCTTGAAACAATGGAACCTTTATTATTTAATATACCGGTATTAGAAAATGTTCCGGTTACTATTATATTATCGTTATTGAACAATTCACCTGTTGCATTGTTACCCATGTTACCATTTATAAGAAGTTTGCCGGTATTGGTCAAGTTGGCGTTATTAAATAAATCGCCTTGAATTTCAAAACTGTTTGAGTTTGTTATTTGAGCATTGATGTTGTTGGTACATTGTTTGAGTTCAATCCATGAACCTGCATTGTCGAGAATACCGTTGTTTGCAAATGCTGCTTGTAAGGTAACAGAGCCGTAGTTTGTTATTGAACCGGAATTACTCAATTGTTCTGTTATATCTATACTTCCTTTATTTATTATGGTTGCACCGGTTGCTATAGCGGCAACACTCGTTATTTTCATAATGCCATAATTCTCGAATACTCCGTTAATCGTTACAACACTGAGCGTTGAAGCTGCATTGTTTGTGATTGTTCCTTTATTAAAGGATAGGGACGAAGGATTGAATGTTCCATTATTAATTAGCGTACCACCATTAAGCGTTATTTCGCCGGTATAACTTGTTCCTTGGGCTATACAGTAAATTTGAGAGTTTTCAATTGTTATGCTCGATTATCCGGATAGCGTACTACTTCCGGCAGGACATTGGGCATCTATACCGCTCACATAAAAAACGAGAGCAAATATTATATATGATATCTTTTTCATTTGGTTGTTTCTTAGATTGAAAATGATTGTATGTAAACCATCGTTTAAACAAGTTTTTAGTTATTAATTTTTAGTTTTTAGTTTAAAACAGTCTCTCATTGCTTCAACGCATTAATTTCAGTCTGCATCAATTCAATGGTAGCTTGTTGCTTTTGTATGTTTTTTTCTTGGGTGATAATATATAAGGTTAACTCTTCGATTTTTTGCATCATCTTCGATTGCATATCTCCAATGCCGATACCTTTTTTCTCAACGTCTTCGGCTGAAGGAATATCGGGTAAATGTTTATTGTCGTTTATGTACGATTCAACTTCGCTTAGTTTTAGTAATTTGTAGTTAGGGTCAAATACAAAGTCAGCCCAATGAACATCAACGTTCAACTCTTTACATGCTATTTTACCGTTAACCGAGAGTTTAAATATATCGGTAGGAATACCCGGAGTTGTGTAAATGGTTTTAGTGCCTATCGACACATTACCATCATTATTAACCATGAGATCGGGGGTTGCCGATTGATTCATTCTTGAAATCAAGAAATTGCCACCTTCAAAATAGCCTGAATAACCGGGAGTACCATTATATCCATTTGCTCTCGCATATATTGCATTGCCTGCAAATGTTCCTGAATAAAGCGAATTACCTCCAAAACTTGAAATATATATACCTTGGTGGGCATTTCCCGTAGAGTAAGGTCCGGAGAGCCCTCCAACACTAAGTTCATAATTTTCGATTGCTGTACTATTAATTGTCACCGGAAAACTTGATGTGATACTCTTATCACTATTTTTAGTCCATTTCGATGCTATTGACACGCCGGTTGCATCAATAACATTTGTTGCTTTTATAGTGCCGTTTACTTCTAAAGCATTTGTGGGTGCTGTTGTTGTTCCAATTCCTACATTCATATTGCTAAAGGTAAAAGGAGTTGCTGCCACCGTTGATGATACCGACATAGAAGAACCGTTCCAACCCATTGTTGCGATTGTTGCCGTAGCTGTTTTGAATGCCACATTCGAAGTAGTTGTTCCATTTATTGAAAGGGTTTTACCTGTAATAGGTAAACCTCCCACACCGACCATTCCACCCGCATCAATAACAATCGGACCGGTAGTTGGAGTTGTACTTGTGTTTACCGCTCCAATAAACATATCGGTACTATTGGCCGACAACCAGAATTTCGAACCTGTTGACGATTGTAAATTAAGTCCAACAACGGCAGCAGCATCGTATAAACTCAACTTTCCGGTTGGGGTTGTTGTTCCAATACCCACATTCATATTCGAAAAGGAAAAGGGTAGGGTGGTTGAGGCTGTTGTCGACATATTCATTGCAGTACCGTTCCAACACATATTTGCTATTGTTGTTGGAGAAGCTGTTTGAAACGCTAAACCGGCCACGGTTGCAGTATTGTTTATATCAATATAAGAACCGGCATTGGTATGGCGAATCGATGTTCCGATAAGAGCTATCGGTTTACCCATTATTGGCAACCCGCCAATTCCTACGATTCCACCATTTATGTTTATTAAACCTATTGACGGTGACGTGGAGCCGATTCCACCAATACCCAATGACGTTCCATTACTAGTAATCCAATACTTGGTTGTTCCCGAAGTTGTTCCTACTATGAAATTAGGGTTTGGTCCTATATTGGACTGGGCGAATGATTTTGCCGTTATACTACTTATTACTATCAGTGTAAATAGTGTGTTGTTTATTCTTTTCATTGTATTGTTATTTAATTATTAATTGATTATTGATTATAGCAAACAGGTTTGAATGACCGAATGCTGTTGATTAGTATTATGATTTATTTGTTTGAAATACCATTCTTATGTTGTTCTTGTTTTGAAAAGGAAGTTAATGTTCCATTCCATAGGCTAGCTTAATATTGTTTTTCAATATTAAGGAGAACATTGTAAATAGTATTTTATGGAAACCCCTGTCCGGCATACTTCCACTTTGTGGATGCAATGTGGGGGGAGCGAAAGTAATGCCGGTAGCAGGGGGGATGAATTGAATGTGTCTTTTTTAGTAAGATACTCTATGAAGTAGTGGTATTTTGTGAATACCATAAGAGCTTTTCATTTCCATCACATATAAAGTGAAATGTTTTTAAGATTAAGAACTATTTTGACTATCTGCTAGTTTATTATAACTGTTAATTATCAGGTTTCGTTGTTATCGCAATTTAATTGTTTAGATTTTGCTGTAGTATTATACGACCATTGTAATCCGGCATTAATAGGTTGAGCATTTCCTTTCTCCATCAGGTTTCCATAGTTATTGTATATTGCAATGGTAACCTGTATTACGGTAAACGCTTTGGTAGCTTTCACGGTAATACTTTGATCTTCCCAATAATTAAAGTTTGGGATATCAATAATTTCTACATGAGGTGCTTTTAGAAAAACTGCAATAATTGCATAATAGTTGGCAAGACTTTTTTGTTCCGAAGCATTAAATGTTTCTTCCCCCAAAACATCAGTTATAGCTTCTGTTGATGAAATAAATATCTGGTCACTTGTCGTTGTATCTTGATTATCTAATTCCAATAGACGTGAAAAGCTGATGCGAGGAAGTTTGTGAAGCTTATTTAACTTTCTATTAGGATTACTAATCGAATCTCCGGCTTTACCACATAAGCCTTGAAAAAAGTTGTTTTTATATAATGTTTCCATTCTATTCTTATTTGTAATTGTGTATACTTTTGTTGAAGTAAAAGTAGTGGTACACAATAACAGATCAAAATGGGGTAATGCCCAAAACTGATCAATCGGTAAAAAACAATGTATACTCGGTCGAAATTGGCACTTGATCGGTCAAAATTAAATTTGACTAAAGATGTTTTGAAGCGATTTTAGGGCAGTTCGAGAGATAATAAATTCGGGTTCATTGTCAAAAGGAGGCAATAAAGTGCATTTATATTCAAGAATCTCTGAAAGGAAGTTAATATTTATTATCTGAAAATGATTGATTTTAAAAAAAGATGTAGAGTCTGCTAAGATGTTTTCAGCCTTAGTTTGAGGTTTTAATCGAATTCTTTTTTTATTTAATAATACAACAGTCCATTGTCTTTTATCTTTATTATATAAAAAATAACCTATTTCACATAACGGTGTTATTTTCACACCTGTTAATGTTGTAATCATTATTTTTATATCTGTTATATAAGGTTTTCTCTTTATTTGTTGCATGATTCCCTGATTGAACCTAAAAGCAAAGAATCGTTCCATTACCGTGAGAAAACCTTTCTGATCATATGGTTTGAGTAAAACATCGAAAGCGTATTCACGAAACGAATCAAGAACAAACTGTGAATGCGATGAATACATTATTACCTGCATCGACCACGTTACTTTAATTCGTAGCAATCGAAGAAATTCCAAACCGTTAATCCCCGGTAATTCAATATCTAAAAAGAGAAGATCGGGTTCCAGATCCATTATAAGTTCTTCACCTTCTTCAGCCGATGAAGCTGTACCTACTAATTCTATATTATCTAATGATGATAGCGATTGACTGAGTATGGCAATACCAAATTCCACATCATCGACTATAAGTACTCTGTAAATTGTTTTCATGTGTAAATTTAAAAGCTTTTTATTTGGTAAATACATTATGAATTAATTATCGCAGGTTTAACCGATTAACCGCAAAGGCGGAAAAGGTTTTTCACAATGGAACACAAAGGGTGGAATCTAATTATTATCATATATATCTTAAGGTATTTATCCTTTGTGATACTCGTGGTTTACATTCTATATAACGCTTTAACTAATCAAATAATTCAAATGGAGTATTAGCGATTACTATAATAAGGTAAAAAAGGATCAGTGTCTTTTCAGTTTAATATTTTTACTAAGATACAATTCTAGTAACGGTTATTTGTAGTAAAATACATTTGTATCTTTAATTACGTCTATCTCTAAACGTACATAGTCCATTTTAGTAGCCCAAACAAAACAAATATCTCAAACGGTATTACTTTATTATTAGTATATGACATTAATTGTACTTTTTTGCATCGTTTCCACCATTATATGTTTTAATGTTGCTATCTTAAACTCTCAATCTTTACCTACCATTAACCATTTCAGCCCGTAATTCGTAATTATTAATTCGTAATTAACTTCATTGAGGGCTTCGCCGTTCGTAATTAATTAGGTTTTTATAATAACAGGTGATGATTTTTCAAAGCCGAATTGTCTGCAAAGAACCCTTCGGGCTTACAGGTAAACGATTAAAAACGATTAAACTATTATATAAGGAATATACAAATAACCGATTCAACTATAAAACTATTTCAAATATATAAAGAAAATTGATAGAATTACAAATGTATCTTTTTTTATTATTTAATTCAATCATATCTTATTTAGATAGGTAATTATTGTAATGTTGCATATTGTAAAACTAATTCATTGTTTGAGTGGACAGGTATTTAATCCGTTTTGTTTGAAAACCCAATCGGTCACAATTATAAAAGGGACACAATTGTAAATTTGGTATTTTCAAAATACCTTACACAAAAAAGTAATTATTTTTAATCTTTCAAGTAAGGTAATTAATTAATGTCAATCATTAAATAACAGATAATTGCATAATGATCTGTTATTTGTATACGGTTATCTCTGTATATATTCTATATCGGAACACAAATTAACCACGAAATTGATCATTTTTTAGCCTACTATTTTATTGTATATAGGGTAAATATTTAGATATTTGTCATTCATTTGTATTTCCAAATTCTTCATTAATTTAAAATTCATTTCTATGAAAAAGTTTTTACATTTTGTTCTGTTATTTGTTGGATTATTTGCGGTTAGCGGTTTGTTTGCACAAATCAATACCGGTGGAACACCAGCAGTAAAATTTGGCAAAAACACAAACTACAAATTCGGTATCATGCCTACAAACTTACCTACAGGCGGTACCTATGGCACTTCACAAGCTGCAGCTGATGCATACACCACTTGGCGAAGTACCTATGCAACAGCATGCGGTAGTGGTTTTAGAGTTCCTTTCGGACCTGATCACACCGATCAAACAGTTTCAGAAGGAATAGCTTATGGAATGTTATTGTCGGTATATGCAGCAGATAAGGCTATGTTCGATGGCTTATGGGCTACATACAAGGCAAATTTGGATAATAATGGAATGATGAATTGGACTATTTCAGGTTGTTCCGGATCAGTAGCTTCTGGTGGAGCTACCGATGCTGATATAGATATTGCTATGGCATTGGTTATTGCTGCCGAACAATGGTCTTCGACAACTGGAAATACTTATACTGCCGATGCAAAGGCAATGATTACTAAAATTAAACAATATGAATTGGGAACCGATGGATCAACACTTAATGGTGATACTTGGGGAAATACCAATACTTGTAGAAATCCTAGTTATTTTGCTCCCGCTTATTTTGCTGAATTTGCAAAGGTTGATGCTAATAATGCTACCTTTTGGAATACAACGGCAATTAATGCTACAAATACTATATTAACGGCAAATAGAAATAGTACTTCGGGATTGGTTAGTAACTGGTGCGATAATGCAGGTACTGAAAACTCTTGTGGAAATACAGGTTCAGGTGCTTCTGGATACGGAGCTGATGCTTGTCGTAGTCCTTGGCGTATGACTGTTGACTATTTATGGCATGGTACCGCAGCAAGTACCGTTGCAAAAGATATTACCACTAAATTAACTGCCTTTGTAAATGGTTATGAAAATCAATTGAAAGGACCGTTTACAAACAGAAGTATTTCAAATCCTTCTTCGGGTTCATATATTAACGGTTCGTATACAACATTTGCTCTTCCTCCAATGACATCGACTGCTGCTCAAGCTAGTTTAAATAAATGTTATACTAATGTTGCAAGTCTTTCGAATACCGATCAATATTTCAATTCAACTATTAGATGTATATCTTTATTTGTATTAACCGGTAACTTCTGGGCTCCTGGAGCTTCAGGGTTTGTCTTTCCTCCAACTATTGCATCTGCAGTAACCGATACTGTCGGTACAAAAATTATTCTTACTTCGAATAAAGCTCTTACTACATCAACTCCAACCGCATCAACCTTTACCTTATATTATAATGGAACGGTGCAAACCGGTGCAATTACTGCCGTTACAGTTAGCGGAAGCACTATTACACTAACATCATCGGTAAAACCTCAACCGGGTCAAACAATTACCATATCATATAGTGGTTCAGGAAATATAATGAGTACCGAAGGTGCTGCATTAGCTGCATTCACACAAACAACCGTTCTTAATATGATGGCCGGCAATGAAACAATTCTCGACGATTGTGATGATGGAAACAGTGTTAATAATGTTGGTGGTATTTGGTTCGACTTTAATGATTCACCTGATCAAACTAAAGCTTGTACACCGGGAACCGTAAGTTCTATTGTTCCTTTATCAAGTGCTTCAAAGCCTTTTAATATGACAGCTCCAGGATATAATGGTTCTGCGTATGCTGTAAATGCTACCTATACATTAGGTAAAAACTATGTTCCTTATAATTCCGGAACAAGTGGTGCATGTGCCAGTTGGAACAATCCTGCGTATGTTGGAATCGGAACATGGTGCAACCGGGTACAATCTGTTTCTATGGATTGGAGAACCGGTACCGGCGTTTCATTCTGGTATAAAGGACCGGAATGTTCATTTCAGGTTATTATATCCGAAGTAACTAATTACGGTTTCCATCAAGTTACTATTCCTGCTGCAACAGCTTGGACTAAAGAAACTATTACTTGGGACAAACTTACTCAGCCTTCGTGGGCTACAACAGGAACGAATGTTCCGGTAACTTTTTCTGCTCAACATGTGCAGAAATTACAATGGCAAATTTCAGTAGGAACAAATACTCCTGCATCTTCAACCGGTAGTATCTGGATAGACGATGTTCGGATTATGAATATGCCTCCGGTTCCTCTTACCTCAATGGCTATTGGAATTGATCCTTTAAGTAAAATAACAAATCCGCTCACCTTAACCACAACAAGTACCGATACCTTGAAATTACAAGTTGTACCAACTCCAACAACTGCATCATATCCTGTTGCTGCTTGGACAAGTTCGGATACAACGGTTGTAAAAGTAGATTTTAACGGTAATATTAAAGTTATTGGTTATGGTAGTGCTACAATTACCGCTCGTTCTAAAATGCAACAAAATTTATCGGCAACCTATACGGTAACGGTTCCAGTTCCTCCGGTAAATCCTACAGCTATTACGTTTACTCCTTCTACATATACTGAGGGTATAGGACAGTCAACGATTACACTTCTACCTACGTTTACACCAACTACAGTTAACCAAACAGGTGTTACATGGCTTTCTTCTAATACTGCAGTAGCAACAGTTAACTCAAGTGGGGTAGTAACAGGTGTAGCTGCAGGTACTGCTATTATAACAGCAACAAGTACTGCCGTTATAACGGTTAAAGGTACTGCTACCGTAACAATAACGAAAGTTCCTGTTACCGGTATTACGATTACTCCAACACCACTTACGGTAGTAATGGGAACACCAGATACATTAACTGCAGTAATTGCTCCTGCAACTGCTTCGGTAAAAACAGTTACTTGGAAAACATCTAATAGCACTATTGCTACTGTTTCAGGTGGTATTGTAACTGGAGTTTCTCCAGGTACTTGTAATATAACAGGTACATCTTCAGATAATACTGCGGTTTCTCAAGTAATTCCTGTAACAGTAACATCGCCAACTATTTTACCAACAAATGTTGCCGTTACTCTTACTCCTGCTTCAATTCCCAATGGTTCTACTTCTTTAGCAACAGCTGCAGTAACTCCATCAACAGCAACCGATACAACCGTTACGTGGAACAGTTCAAATTCTTCAATAGCTACAATTGATGCAACAGGTGCTATAACTGCAGTTGCAATCGGTACGGTAACGATTACTGCTACGTCAAACGGTGATCCTACAATTTCGGGAACTGCTACGTTAACCGTAACTTCCGTTATACCTACAGCAATAGCATTATCGTTATCGCCAGCATCAATTAGTGTTGGATCTACTTCAACGTCAACACCAACATTTACACCAAGCAATACAACAGATAAAACGGTTGGCTATATAAGTTCTAATACTGCAATTGCAACTGTTGATGCTGTAACCGGCGTTATTACTGCAGTTGCAACTGGAACAGCTACTATAACCGCTACCAGTAAGACTACATCTACGGTAAAAGGAACGGCTATCATTACCGTAACAGGTATTGAACCGACAATTATAGCAGTAACGCTTAATCCAACATCAATTGCAATAGGTTCCACTTCAACTGCTACACTCGCATTTACACCAACTACTGTAACCGATAAAAACGTTACATGGTTAAGCTCTGATTTAAGTGTTGCAACCGTTGATGCTAATGGTCTTGTAACAGCAGTTTCTGCAGGTACGGCAATTATAACAGCAACCGGTAAAACGGCAACAACGGTAAAAGGAACAGCTACAATAACTGTTCAACCAATGTTACCATCTACAATATCAATTTCACTTTCACCTATGGCAATTGAAATTGGTGCAACATCTATAGCAACACCTACCGTGATGCCATTAACAACAACCGATAAAACCGTATCTTGGTCAAGTTCCGATTTAACCGTTGCTACTGTTGATGCTAATGGAATTGTAACCGGAGTTTCTGCCGGAACAGCAATTATAACAGCAACCAGTAAATCTTTGACATCGGTTAAAGGAACTACTACAATTACTGTTGATCCAATGTTACCATCAACAATATCGGTATCACTTTCGCCTACAGCAATTGAGATAGGTGCTACATCTACAGCAACACCTACCGTGTTACCGTTAACAACAACCGATAAAACCGTATCTTGGTCAAGTTCCGATTTAACCGTTGCTACTGTTGATGCTAATGGAATTGTAACCGGAGTTTCTGCCGGTACTGCAATTATTACCGCAACCAGCAAATCTGCTACATCTATAAAAGGTATTGCTACAATAACAGTTAATCCAATGTTACCAACAGCAATTACTGTTTCACTTTTACCAACATCAATTCCGATAGGTTCAACTTCTGCTGCATCAGCTATTTTAGTACCTAGTACAACAACAGATAAAACGGTTACATGGTCAAGTTCTGATCAATCGGTAGCTACTGTTGATGCAAATGGAATCGTTACCGGTGTTTCAGCCGGAACAGCTGATATCATTGCAACAAGTAAATCGGCAACGTCAGTTTCCGGAAAAGCTACCGTTACCGTAACGGAAATTCTACCGTTAGGAATTGTTGTTACTCCGGCATCGTCAAATACCATGCTTGTAAACGATACTGTTCGACTTACAGCTACTATTTCGCCTTCAAACGCAACCAACCAAAAGGTTACTTGGTTAAGTTCCAATCCGGCTTTTGCAACTGTTAGTCCTACGGGATTAGTTACCGCAATTGCAATTGGTGGTCCGGTTACTATAACTGCAACAAGTGTTTCTGCTACTGGCGTTCAAGGAACTGCTTCGGTAACAATTATTAAAACGTCAGTAACTGGAATTAAAGTTACTCCTTCGCCACTTTCGTTAATACTAGGACAAACTGCTACGCTCAATGCGGCAATCAATCCGGCAACTGCTACCGTTCAAACAGTAACTTGGTTAAGTTCGAATAGTGCAATTGCAACAGTAAGTCAAACAGGCGTTGTAACATCGGTTTCTGTCGGTACTTGTAACATCACAGCTACATCGTCGGATAATACATCCGTTTCGCAAATAATTCCTGTTACGGTTACACCTGTATTGCCTCTAAGTATCGCAGTTACTCCGAAAAATACAACAGATTTATATGTTGGAAATACGGTAAATCTCATTGCAACAATATTGCCTGATACAACAACCGACAAATCGGTTGTTTGGTCAAGTTCTGATAAGACTATTGCTAGCGTAGATGCTAAAACTGGTGTTGTTACCGGCGTTTCGATTGGTGGTTCGGTTACTATAACTGCAACAAGTGTTGCTTTAGGAACAATTACCGGTACTGCGTCTGTTTCTGTCGTTAAAACTCCGGTTACCGGAATAACCGTTACACCAGGTACATTAGGCGTTGTAATTGGAACTCCCGGTTATTTAAACGCTGTTATTGATCCTATTACTGCAACAATACAAACTGTTGATTGGTTATCGTCCGATCAGTCTGTAGCAACGGTAGATGCTAATGGTGTTGTGACCGGTGTTTCTGCTGGTAATTGTACTATTACTGGAACTTCACACGATAATTCAGCTGTCAGCCAACAAGTAGGGGTTACCGTTACTTCTGCAATTGTTTTACCATTGAGTCTTGCTGTAACTCCTTTAAGTAATACTATTAAGGTTACTGAAACCGTCAATCTTACTTCAACAATACTTCCAATTGATGCTTCAAACATGAATGTAACATGGTTAAGCTCAGATCCGACAATTGCAAAAGTAAGTACAACAGGAGTTGTTACTGGTGTTTCAATAGGTGGTCCTGTTACCATAACTGCAACAAGTGTTGCCGATCCTACAGTATTTGGATCAGCTACCGTAACTGTTGTAAAAACTCCAGTAACTGATATCTCAATTACTCCTACACCGCTAGCAGTAGTTACTGGTACTCCTCAAACATTAACTGTTGTAATTAGCCCAACTGGTGCTACTGATAAAACGGTACAATGGAAGTCTTCCGATGAATCGGTTGCTACCGTTAGTAACGGAGTCGTTACAGGTATCAAAGCCGGTAAATGTACTATAACCGGTACATCTAATGATAATTCATCAGTAACTCAAGATGTACAGGTAACAGTTACCGAAGCTATTGTTTTACCAACAGATATTACGGTTTCACCAAATCCAAACGCTCTATTTGTAGGTGATACTATTACGTTAAAAGCAACAGTTAATCCAACGAATGTTTCCGATAAATCGGTATCATGGTTAAGTTCAGATAATTCAATTGCAACGGTAAATGCTTCAGGAGTTGTTACCGCTGTTTCTATCGGTGGTCCTGTAACAATATCTGCTACAAGTAATACCAGTTCAACGATAATAGGAAAATCGATTGTTAATGTTATTAAAACACCAGTTGCGAGTATATCGGTTAAACCAAGAACGTTATTATTAGAAGTAGGAAAAACATCGACTGTCATTGTTAGTGTGCTACCTATTACTGCTACCATTCAAACAGTACAATGGTCTTCATCTGATAATTCAATTGCAACAGTTGATGCGAAGGGATTGATTACAGCAGTTAGTTCGGGTACCGTTTCAATAATTGCAAAATCAGACGATAACAGTACTAAAACTGATACCGTAACGGTAACCTGTGTTGATAAAACAGCTTTATCAAAAGCAATAACAGATGCAACGACTTTAAATACCAATGCAACCGAAGGTGTTTCAACAGGAATGTATCCGGTAGGTTCTAAAACAATATTACAAAATGCTATCAATGCAGCTACAACAACCAATACCGATCCTACTGCAACTCAATCACAGATTAATGCAGCTCTTGTAACTTTAAATGCTGCAGTAACGTCATTCCAAAATTCGATTATAAATGTTAACAAAGCAACGTTAGCAGCATTAATTATCTCTTCACAAAAAGTTAATGATGGAGCGACAGAAGGTTCTTCTGATGGTCAATATCCATCAGGTTCGAAAGCTATCTTACAAACGGCAATTGATGCTGCAACAGCGATTAATACAAATGCTCTTGCTTCACAAGCTCAAGTTGATCAAGCTGTAACTGATTTGCAAAAAGCTGTTTCAGACTTTCAAGCTAAAGTTGTTGGTATAAATAAAGGTGCTCTTGCAACTGCAATTGGAACTGCCCAATCTCTTTACGCAAATTCAACAGAAGGTTTAGGAAATGGACAATATCCAACAGGATCAAAAGCAACCTTGCAAACAGCAATAGATGCTGCAACAGTTGTTAATGTAAATACGCTAGCTACTCAACCGGAAGTTGATACAGCTGTAGCTAAAATACAAGCAGCAATACTAACATTCCAAAATTCTATTATTACGGTTGTTAAATCAGCTTTAGTAGCTGAAATAGGAGTAGCTAACAGCACGTATGCTAATGCTGTTGAAGGCTCATTGAATGGACAATATCCCGTTGGTTCAAAAGCAATCTTACAATCGGCAATTGATGCTGCTTCGTTAGTAAATACTAATGCATTAGCATCGCAACCTCAGGTTGACAAAGCTGTTAAAGATTTGAAAACAGCCGATTCAACATTTAAAGCGCAAGTTATTGGAATTGATAAAACAGCGTTAGCAAACGAAATTCAATCTGCTCAAACTGTTTACGGTAATTCAACCGAAGGTTCTGCCAACGGTCAATATCCAATCGGTTCAAAAGCAATCTTACAATCGGCAATTGATGCTGCAAATGTCGTTAAATCTAGTTCTACTGCTACACAAGCTCAAGTTGATCAAGCAGTGACCGATTTGAAAAATGCAGTTTCAACTTTCGAAGCAAATATTAATATACTTATTGTAAGTAATTTAGTGACTGCAATTACGAATGCACAAACATTTTACACTGCATCGACCGAAGGAACCGGCAGCGGTCAATATCCTGTAGGTTCTAAGGCTATATTACTAGCTGCTATTGATTCCGCAAATGTGGTTAAGGCTAATACTCTTGCGTCTCAAGCTCAGATTGATCAAGCAACAGTTGATATGAATAAAGCGTTATCTACTTTCCAAGGTAAATTAATTGGAGTAAGTAAAACAGCTCTTGCAGCTGCAATAAAATCGGCTCAATCAACTTATAAAGGAGCATCTGAAGGTCTAACTGCAGGTAAATATCCGGTAGGATCGAAAGCCATTTTAAATTCGGCAATTACTGTTGCACTAGGAGTAAATACAAATACTGCTGCAACACAGGCTGAAGTAGATACTGCTGTTGCTACTTTAAACAGAGCATTGAATAGCTTTATTGCTTCTGTTATCGTAATAGACGAATCGGGACTTTTAAAAGCAATTTCTGCTGCTCAGGCTATTTATGATAATGCTGTTGAAGGTGTAGGAAATGGACAATATCCAGTAGGGTCAAAAGATGTATTAAATACTGCGATTCTAAATGCAAATAATCCTATTGGTGATGCTGGTGCCACTCAAGCAGTCATTAATCAAGCTATAACCGATTTAAATCAAGCTGTGTCCGATTTCAAAGCTTTAAGTATAATCGTAACAAAAACCTCATTACTTAGTGAAATAAGTACAGCTCAAACACTTTATACTAATTCTGTTGAAGGACAGGCTGACGGACAATATCCCGTTGGTTCAAAAGCTGCGTTACAAACAGCAATTACTGCTGCGAATGGAGTAAATACAGATCCTAATGTATCTCAGGATGCCGTTAATCTTGCAATCTCAGACTTGCAATCAGCTGAATCATCATTCAAATTATTAAAAGTATCGGTATCTAAAACTATATTGGCAAGTACCATTACATCGGCACAAGGTACATATGCAAATGCTAATGAAGGTACTACCGAAGGTTTATATCCTGTAGGTTCAAAAGCAATATTACAATCAGCAATAGATGCTGCAAGTACGGTAAACGTAAATATATTAGCTACCCAACCACAAGTTGATACCGCTAATGCAGTTTTACTAAGAGCAGTTGCTTCATTTAAAGCTTCAGTTATTCCACCATTAGTTATATCAACCGTTATATTTAATGCAGAAAGAGGTAACTTGACTGAATTGAATACTCCTTGGTTCTCTTATAACGATGGAAAACAAACACCACCAAAACCAAATGGATCGTCAACCGTTACTCCATTAACGTCTGACACGGTAGGATTTACCATGACACCATCGGGAGCTAACGGATCGGCTAACGCAGCTATGATTCAATATAGTCTAATGGGACAAGCAGCTCTTGGATATCCTCCGTTTGTAGGAATGGGTATGGGATTCAATAATCCTTTATCAGCTTACGATTTATCTGGTTCAACCGGAGTATCGTTCTGGGTGAAAAGTACAAACGACTATTTCCTTGAAATTAACCTGACTTCTATTACAGATGATGCCAATTATAATATCAAACTTGGTAAATCAAAAGACTGGACTCAAGTTACCTTAAAATGGTCCGATTTGTCTCAATACTCATGGACTACAAGTCCACAACCATGGGATTTGAAATTAATCAATCAATTCCAATGGAAAGTTCAAGATGCTGATGGTACTGCAGGTCAATTATGGATTGACGATGTGAGAATCATAGGTGTTAAACTTAACTTACCTATCATTGCTGATAAATCGGCTTTAGTAGCCCAAATAAAAAGTACCAAATCTGTTTTAGATGCTGCAATTGAAGGTTCGAGCAATGGAGAATATCCAGTAGGATCAAAAGCATTACTTTCTGTGGTACTTGCTGCTGCAGATACGGTAAATGCAAATTTAAAGGCTACTCAAGCAAGTGTTGACAAAGCAGTAGCTGATTTGCAAACAGCAACAGCACAATTCGTAGCAAAACAAATTCATATAGATAAAACGGCAGCATTGCGTGCATTGATTGATTCTGCTCAAACATTGAATAATAATGCTGTTGCAGGTACTAATGATGGTCAATATCCTGCAAGTGCTAAAACCAATTTGCAAACAGCAATAACATCAGCGTCAAATATAGCGTCAAATTCAACGGTTACTCAACCACAGGTTGATCAAGCTGTACTTGATTTACAACTTGCAATAAGTATCTTTATAGGTGATGTGAATACAAGTTTGCCAGTTGATAAATCAGCATTGAATACCAAAATCGGTACTGCTAACAGTGATTATTCATCAGCACAAGAAGGATCACTAACTGGTCAATACCCTGTAGGTTCAAAGGCTATATTGCTAACAGCAATTACAAATGCTTCTGCTGTGTATTCAAATACTTCAGCAACACAAGGTCAAGTTAATACTGCTACTATCAATTTACAAACAGCCATTACACAATTCCTTGATAAAATAATTATTATTAATAAAACAGGTTTAGCTAGTGCTATTTCCAATACACAAGATTCTCTAGCAAATGCATTACCCGGATCTAAACCAGGTCAATATCCACAATCAAGTATTGATGTATTAAAAGCAGCCCTTACAGCAGCTCAAACGGTGTATAATAGTTTAACGTCTACACAATCGGTTGTTAACAATGCAGATACTACATTGGTAAATGCTTTAGCAACATTTGCTGGTCAAGTTGTAGGAATTCCAAGTAAAGATCGTCTGAATTTAGATATTAGTGCAGCAAATGCATTACTCCAAAGTGCAGTTCAAGGTACAAGGGCAACACAATATCCGGCTACAGCTTATGCAACTTTCAGTGCGGCAATCGATGCGGCGGTATTGGTTTCTAATGATGCTACAGTTAGTCAATCGGACGTTAATGCAGCTGATTCCATATTAAGATATATAGCTTCTCCAACATTTAAAAGTGCTAAAATACCTTCGGCTAGTAAGTCAAATTTAAATACGAAAATTCAAATAGCCTTAGATGCACTTAATACAGCTAAGATTTCCGGATTTGGAAGTTTACCAACTGAATATCCTGTTACAGACTCAACAATATTTGTAACAGTTCTTTCAGCATCACAACTAATGAACAACGATCCAACTGCTTTACAATCGGAGGTTGATTCGCAATTAACAGCACTTGATAAGGCTATAAACGCTTTCAAGGCATCGCAAAATCCACTTCCTAATAAAACAGCTTTAGAAAGTGCTGCTGCTAATGCATTAACCGTTATTGTTAAACCAGGTTACTCGTTAGATGATGTAAGTAAATTGTTTACAGCGTTAAATTCTGCTGATAGTGTTATTTCAGACAATAAGGCTACCCAAGCACAAGTTGATACCTCAGTGAATTTGTTGAATAAAGCAATTACTGATTTCTTAACATCTAGGATCAGCTTTGTTTCTACTGTATCAACTTCAATTAAGATTGGACCTAACCCTGTAAACGATGAATTGTACATCACTTCATCGGAATCGATACATTCGGTTAGTATTATCGGATTGACCGGTACAATTGTTAAAAACATTAAAGCAGCCGATTCTTTCGATCATATTGATGTAAGCAATCTTGATGCCGGATACTATATTATTAAAATAGTACTTGGTAATGGTCAAATTTCATTCAAGACCGTTGCTATTGTAAAATAATAGGTTTCAGGTTTAGTTTTGAAAGGCTATCTCTTTATAGAGATAGCCTTTCTTTTTTAAGTGAATCACTCATTTCTCGATACGATTCTTACATAAAAAAATACAGTTTTTTAACTGATACCTTTCAATCTATCGGATGGAGTATATTTGCATAGTAACATTTAAATATAAAAAAGTATGAAGAACCTTACAAGAAAAATGAGAGCTATAGTTATTATAGCAAGTGTTATCCTAATGGTAAGACCGTTGGCAAATGCACAAACAGACACAACAAAGAAATCGATTGTCGATTTTACAACGAATGTTGACATCTACAGTAGATACCTTTGGAGAGGCTTTCAAAATGGTAATGCTCCAGCGTTTCAACCAACCTTTAAAATGACTATTAAAAACTTTTCAATTGGTGCATGGGGTTCATTACAATTTAGTGACGTACCGGGACGATCTGTTCCTGAAACAGATTTATTTGCATCATATACCTTACCTAAAGGTTTCTCTATAACGGTAAACGACTATTTTATCAGTCCTGATGAACAAAGTTTGGGCGATTTCTCTGATTATAGCGATAAAGGATTACATCAAATAGAAGGTTATTTAACTTGGGCAGGTCCTGAAAAATTCCCCTTATCGATTAACTTCGGGTACTCTTTTATGGGTGCAAAATATAGTGCGGCTTCAGTAGGTAATATGAATGGATCGTTCTTTACTGAATTGGATTATGCTATTAAAAACCTTACCATAGTAGTTGCAGGTGGTAACAAATATTATACTCAAAAAGATGCTTACAACTTAGTTAATGTTGGATTTAAAATTGTAAAGAATGCAGTTATAACTGATAAATTTACCTTACCAATAACAGGTCAATTAATGTACAATCCTAATACTAAACATATTTATTATACCGTTGGATTTTCATTCTAACGAATAATGAAATTTAATAATGAAAAGAGACTTCTTAATTGGGGTCTCTTTTTTTATGCTGTTTTATGCATTGATAACATTATATTATGAATACGTTGTAGATCTTATAAGGCTGTAGTTTAGAATTGCATTGCAAAACATAGTTCAAGAATTGAACTGCTCTAAGCAGTTGTATTTACTAAAGGAGAACTAAATCTATTATAATAAGGTAATAAGGTTTTTTGAGTTTATCGTGTTTTGACTACTAAGTCATCGCAATTTTAGGAAATTGAAAAACTAATTAAGATAAGTTATGAGAATGAATTATTATCGTATTTAGACTCGGTAAGGCTCGAATGGACTCAATGTCATTAAGTTAAGAAATATAGAATAGAAATGATAATTTATATTGTGACGTGAACACCCCAAACCCCTAAAAGGGGCTTTAACAGCCTGACTGTTAGGCTAGGTTGTTTCTTTTTTGC
>Ga0265338_10002175_pt1 | contig 30108 bp, 23 predicted proteins | sample 42126metaG_FD_193579 | JGI IMG/M metagenome (GOLD analysis project Ga0265338, IMG submission 193579) | Rhizosphere microbial communities from Carex aquatilis grown in University of Washington, Seatle, WA, United States - 4-21-26 metaG | ecosystem: Host-associated > Plants > Roots > Rhizosphere...
GATCAGCAAGATGGCGAGAGCTGACTTGCCGGGCGGATTTGAATGACTTCTCTTACACTGCAAAGCGTTTGCAATATAGCAAAAGACCGGCCGGTGGCAAGGCTAGTTTTAACCAAAGGATCAGAAAAACTGAATGGTGCAATGTGCGGAAGCTACCGTCCGCAGCACTGTTTGTATTTCTTGCCGCTGCCGCAGGGGCAGGGGTCGTTGCGGCCGACTTTCGGACCGGTGCGGACCGGTTTGACCTTCTCCGCCGCCGCCGCGGCTTCGCTGACGACGTCGCTGGCCCTTTTGCCGGACGGATCCGCGGACGCACCTGCGCCACCGAAAGCGCTGGTGCTTTGGTGCAGGGTTTGTTGCGGAACATTCTTCAGGAAATTTTCAAAGGCCATCATGCTCGACGCACTGCGGAAGATGTTGTGGCAAATCTCGGTCTTCACGTTGACCATGAGCTCGTCGAAAATCTTGAAGGCCTCGGCCTTGTATTCAATGAGCGGGTCGCGCTGGCCGTAACCGCGCAGGCCGATGCTGTAACGCAGGCTGTCCATTTCGTAGAGGTGTTCCTGCCACAGCCGGTCAATCGCGCTGAGAATTGTGAACCGCTCCACCTCCTTCAACGCGTCGGGGTTTTCGAAGCTGATCTTGATGTCGTAGGCCTTGCGGACGCTGTCGGAAATGAAGTTGCAGACGGCGAATTGCGCCGGGCTGAGACCGTCGAAAAGCGAGCTGGGCACGGGCGATTCCTTGCCGGAATCGGCGGCCTTGAGAATTTCGGCTTCCGGCAGGCCGATGGGAAAATTCAGGTTCACCCAGTCGGCGAGCAGCCGCACTTTCCATTCGCGGGCTTCGTCGGCGTTCGTGAATTGCGCCACCTTGTCCACGACGACCTCTTCCATGATGTCCATGAGCCGGTCGCGGACGTCCTCGCCGTTGATGATTTCATTGCGGAAGCCGTAAATGACCTCGCGCTGTTTGTTCATCACGTCATCGAATTCGAGCGTGCGTTTCCGGATCTGGAAATTGTGCTGCTCGACGCGTTTTTGGGCCTGCTGGATGGACCGGTTGAGCCACGGATGGGTCAATTCCTGGCCCTCCTCCAGCCCCATGCGTTCCATCATTTTTACAATGCGGTCGGAGCCGAACAGCCGCATCAGGTCGTCTTCGAGCGAGATGAAAAAGTGCGAGGAGCCGGGATCGCCCTGGCGCGCGCAGCGGCCGCGCAACTGGCGGTCAATGCGGCGCGCCTCGTGCCGTTCCGTGCCCATGACGTGCAGGCCGCCGAGGTCGGCCACGCCGGGGCCAAGCTTGATGTCTGTGCCGCGTCCGGCCATGTTCGTGGCAATCGTCACGGCGCTGCGCTGGCCGGCGCGGGAGACAATTTCGGCCTCCTGCTGGTGGTATTTCGCATTCAGGACGGAATGGATGATGCCTTCACGCTTGAGCATCCGGGAAAGCTGTTCGCTGACTTCAACGGAAATCGTGCCGACCAGGATCGGCCGGCCCAGGCTGTAGATTTGCTTGATTTCGGCGAGGACAGCGGCGAATTTTTCCCGCCGGGTTTTATAAACCGCGTCGTTGCCGTCCTTGCGCGCAATGGGGCGGTTGGTCGGGATGACCAGCACGCCCAGTTTGTAAATATCGAAAAATTCGGAGGCTTCCGTTTCCGCCGTGCCGGTCATGCCGGCCAGTTTTTGATAAAGGCGGAAGTAGTTTTGAATGGTGATGGTGGCGAGCGTCTGGGTTTCGCGTTCGATTTCGACGCCTTCCTTGGCTTCCACGGCCTGGTGCAGGCCATCGCTCCAGCGGCGGCCGGGCATGAGTCGGCCGGTGTGCTGGTCCACGATGATGACCTTGTTTTCCTGGATGACGTACTCCACGTCGATCTGGTAGAGGCTGTAGGCCTTGAGCAGCTGGGAAATGGCGTGAATTTTTTGCGCCTTGGCTTCGAAATCCGCCTGCACTTTAGTTTTCGCCTCGAGGCGCTTGCGCGCGTCGGGCTCCGGTCCGGTGTCAATTTCGTGCAACGCCGTGGTGAGATCGGGCAGCACAAACGCCTCCGGATCTTTCGGGCTGATAAAATTGCGGCCTTTTTCGGTCAGGTCGGCCTCGTGGCTTTTTTCGTCGATGGCGAAAAGCAGCTCCTCCTTCTCCTTGTAAAGGTCGACCTTCTTCTGGTCCTTGTGCAGTTCGAGCTCGGCCAGGTTCATCAGCTTGAGATTTTCCGGGTCTTCCAGAACTTTCATCAAGCCCTCGGATTTGGGCTGGCCGGTTTTGACGCGGAACAATAGCATGCCGATTTCACGTTCGAGCGCCTCGGCGTCTTGGATGTTCGAGCCGTCGGTGGGATGTAATTTCTTGATCAGCGCCTCGGCCTCGGACAAGAAACGGGAGCACAGGCGCTCCTGGGCGCGGACGAGCGATTCAACGAGCGGTTTCCACTGGCCGTACTGCTCGTCGTAGGTGTGAACGGACGGACCGCTGATGATGAGCGGCGTGCGCGCCTCATCAATCAGGATCGAGTCCACCTCGTCCACAATGGCGAAATAATGGCCGCGCTGGACCTGTTCCTCCCTGCGCACGGCCATGCCGTTGTCGCGAAGGTAGTCGAAACCGAACTCGGCATTCGTGCCGTAAGTGATGTCGCAATTGTATTGCTCGCGGCGGATGCGCGGCGGCTGGTCGTGCAAAATGCAACCCACCGTCAGGCCGAGAAATTTGTAGATGGCGCCCATCCACTCGGAATCGCGCGCGGCAAGGTAATCGTTCACCGTCACCACATGCACGCCGCGACCGGTGAGCGCGTTGAGATAGACGGGCAGGGTGGCGACGAGGGTTTTGCCTTCACCGGTGGCCATTTCAGCGATCTTGCCCAGGTGCAATCCCATGCCGCCGACGAGTTGCACGTCGAAGGGAATCATTTCCCAGGGCAGCGGGTGCTCGCGGACAATGACGTCGGTTTTGCGTTCGGTGAGCCGGCGGCAGGCGTTTTTGACGACAGCAAACGCTTCGGGCAGGATCTGCGTGAGCGTCGCGGCCAGTTCCGCCTTGTCCTGAATCAGTGACAATTGGGCCTTCCAGTCGGCGGTCTTTTGGCGCAGTTCGTCGTCGGAAAGCTTTTGTAATCCGGCCTCGATCTCATTGATCTGGCGGACGAGCGGCCACAGCTTCTTCAATTCGCGGTCGTTCTTTGACCCTAAAATCCATTTCAAAAAGTTCACAATAAACCTGAATAGTCGTTAAAAATAGAACCAAAACGCTACGCGATGTGAGGCAAGTCGTCAAAGCGAATCGCCGGACAAATCGACGATGGCAGAGCGTAAGATCGTTGCGGTTTGCCGAAAAGCAGCCGTATTCCCTGCGGCGGCTGAAACCCTCAGGTGGCGGGTGGTGGCGGCGGCAGCGAGTTGGGGCGGGCGGGCGGAGCCGGCGGCATGGCGTCGTGAATGATGATTCCGGCGCGTTTGGCGGCATCGGAGATGAGCTTGAGATGGGGTTCGAGGGCAGGATTTTGGCCGTGTTTGAACAACAGGCGGTCGGCGTAGCCGCGAATAATGGCGATAATGTTATTCAATTCGTGCGCGACTGCGGGTGGGATGTGTCGTGCTGAATCGTATTTCTGGGCGGTTTCGTGCAGGGCACCCGTGCCCCCGGCTGATTCCGCCATTTTTTTATAAATGTTTTCCATCGATGACATCCCGACTTGTACAGCAGCTTGCACGCCAGACTTTTAATGGAGGAAGGGTTCGGTTTTCCAAAGGGCTGGCAGACAATTTCATCACGATATTTCAAGTTCTTTGTGATTAAGACATTTTGTTCCGAAGCAGGACAAAGCGTTTGCATCCATCACAGGCTGGCGTCCTTTTTGGCGATTCGTTATGCTGCGCGCGGAATCACGGATGAATACCGCAACTGCATCTCTCGGGATTATTGCCGGCAACCGTTCATTGCCGCTGGAATTTGCCAGGCAGGCGCGTGCCGCCGGGGTCAAACGGCTCATTGCCGTCGCGGTTGAAAACGAGACCGATCCGGCGCTGGCGCCGCTGGTGGATGAAATCGTCTGGCTCAAAGTTGGCCAGCTTTCAAAAATGATTTCCGCCTTCACCGACCGCGGCGTGACGCAGTGCGTCATGGTCGGCCAGGTGGCCCCGAAGAATCTTTTTGATTTGCGCCCCGATTTGCGGGCGGTGGCGCTCTTGTTCCGGCTGAAAGAAAAGAACGCGCACACGATTTTTGGCGCAATTGCCGATGAATTGAGGAAGGATGGCGTTGAATTGATTGAAGCCACGCCCTGGCTCAACCCGCTCATGCCGCAGGCCGGCTTTCACCTCGGGCCCAAATTGACGCAGGAACAGCGCGCGGACATGGCCTTTGGCTTCCGCATCGCCAAGGAGATTTCGCGGCTGGAAATCGGCCAGACGGTCATTGTCAAAAACGGCACCGTCCTGGCGGTCGAAGGCTTTGAAGGCACCGACCGGTGCCTCGCGCGCGGCGGTGAACTCGCGGGCCGGGCCGGCGGGGCGGTTGCGGTAAAAGTTGCCAAGGCTGCGCATGACATGCGGTTCGACATTCCCTGCATCGGTTTGCAGACGCTGGAAACTTCCGACCGTGCGGGGATTGCCGTGCTGGCGCTGGAAGCCGGAAAAACCCTGCTGCTCGAACGCGAGGCTTGTGAACAGCTGGCAAAAACGAATAAAATCTCGGTAACGACAATTTCCTGATTTTCATACCAACTCCCAACCATCATGTTATCCTCCCACGAACTTTTCGGTTTCATGTCGCCCGAACTGGCCAACGACATCGTCACGTTTACCTTCGAATCGGACAAACCGACCTACCGGGCCACGCTCAATGCCGTTGCCCAGGCGCGTCACTTGCGCCCGGTTTTTCTTGAACGCCAGCCCAAGCCGCAACGCCACGCGATGATGGTTTCGGTCCTGTCACGTCCCAGCCTGGATGTTGTGGCGGGCGGTCTTATCCGCGCCTGGCTCCTGAAAAAATATAAAGCCATGCTCGTGGACTTTTTGAACGCCTTGGAGATTAAAAACGAGGAGGGCGTGGTGGATAATCTGCCCGAAAGCATGGACGACGCAAAGTTGAAGACCGCGATTGAGGCGTTGCTGGCGAAGTATCCGCTCGAAGTGGTGGCGGTCTACCTGAATGCGTTCAACGACATGAATGAGGCCAACTGGGCGAATCTCAAGAATGTTTTGGAATCAGATTCCCGGCTGCAATTGGGGGCGGCGGCTTGAAGAGTTGCCGGAAAGTTCCGGCGGCGGAAGCTTCCTGAATGGAGAATTTAACGGGCAGGCGGTCGCAAATTCCCGGGTGGTGCCGTTCACGCTGGGCGGGTTTGGTGTTGGTCGGGCTGGCGTTTGTGCTGGCTGCGAGCCTTTCCTGGCGACGATGGCCGGACCTGCTCGTTGACTTCGGGATGCAGCTTTACCTGCCCTGGCGGATTTCCTCCGGGGACGTGCTTTACCGCGACGCGATGTACCTGACCGGCGGCCCGCTTTCCCAGTATTTCAACGCGTTGCTCTTCAAAATTTTCGGCGTTTCCTTCCGGACACTTATTTTTGCCAATCTGGCCATCACGGCGGGGATGTTGGTGCTGGTTTACCGCCGCTTTCTGGTGGCGGCGGACCGGTTGACGGCAACGATGATTTGCCTGGCGATAGTGCTCGTGTTTGCGTTCCAGCATTCGGGATTAATCGGCAACTACAACTATGTGGCGCCCTATTGCCATGAGGTGTTTCATGGCCTGGTGCTTTCCCTCATTGTCGTGATGTGGCTGTCGAGTTGGATTGAAACGAAGCGGATTCCATTTGCCCTGGCGGCCGGCTTCGGTTCCGGTCTGGTTTTTCTGACCAAACCGGATGTATTCCTGGCCCTGGCGGTTTGCGTGGCGGCGGCCTTTTTTGTTGTGGCTTGCTCTCAGCAGCGAATCCGTTTTGCGGCAAAATCGCTGGTCGTCTTTCTGCTGGCCGGATTGATTCCGCTGCTGGCTTTTTTTGCGCTGTTCCTCCGGGTGGAAGATTGGCGGACCAGTGCGCGTTCGGTGGTTTCGGCCTGGACGCCGTTATGGCACACCTCCATCACCCGGGACCCGTTTTATCAGTGGTGTCTGGGATTGGATGTGCCGCTGGTGCACCTGGAAATAATGGTGGTGCATTTCGTTTTCATCGCGGTGATAGCTGCGGTTTACATTCTGATCTTCCGGTACGGGATGAAATCGGGATTCCAGCGGCTGAAACCGTCCTGGCTGGCTTGGCCGTTGTTGGTTTTGCCGGTTTTGCCGCTATTCGTTCTGGCTCTGGTTGCCAATTGGGGCGAATGTGGCCGGGCGTTGCCATTATTGGAGTTGCTTGCCTGCGGTTTGCTATTGACCCAATGCCGGAACGCAGCACCCCAGCCAGCCATGATTTTTCCTTTGCTCTGGAACGTGTTCGGGCTGGTGCTGCTGGCCAAACTGGGGTTTTTCACGCGGATTTCGCATTACGGATTTGCGCTGGCCATGCCGGCTTTCGCCGGCGCAGTGTATTTGTTGGTTTGGCTGTTGCCCGCGTTGCTGGAACAAAGATATCGGGTTCGTTTCCATTGGTTTCGGGTCACCACCTGCCTGGTGCTGGGGATCGGATTTGTCCGCCTGTTTCTTGACTCGGAGTCCTATTATCGTCTGAAGCAGGTGCCCGTGGGCAACGGAGGCGATAGAATCATGGCCTATGGACCCGACAAGGATCCGTTTCATGGCAATGTTGAAATGGCGTTGTCCTGGATTGAAAAGAATGTCGCGCCGGATGCGACCCTGGCGGTACTGCCGGAAGGAGCCATGATCAATTATCTGAGCCGGCGGTTGAACCCCACCCCCTGCCTCGTCTGGGTTCCGCCGGTGATGGCCGTGTTCGGCCAGACCAACATGACCGCCGCCTTTGAGAAGAACAGTCCCGATTATGTTCTGATCATTGCCCGAAGCACCACGGAATTTGGGGTGGGCTTCTTTGGCTACGCCCGGCAATACGGGACCGACCTCAAGCAGTGGATTGACAATCATTACGACCGGGTCTATCCGCCGCCGGACCCTGCCGGGCAATCCCCGCCCGGAAGTCCTTTCTTCGCCGAATTGCAAATCCTGAAGCGCCGCCCGCCGCCTTTGCCGGCAGGAAAAAATTGAATCCTTCCCGGGTTCAACTAAGCTTATGCCGCATATGAAAAAATATCTGGTTGAATTCATCGGCACATTCTTTCTGGTGCTCACCGTGGGCATGACGGTCGTTGAACCAGGCGTGGGCAATCTGGCTGCGCTGGCCATCGGTTCGGCGTTGATGATCATGGTCTACGCCGGTGGCCACGTGTCGGGCGGCCATTACAACCCGGCGGTCACCGTGGCGGTGTGGTTGCGGGGACGATGTTCCCAGGCGGAGGTGCCAGGCTACATCGGCTCACAAATTGCCGTTGGAGCCACCGTCATGCACCTCGCCAAGGCGTCGAACCTGTGGGTTTATCTCGTCGCCAACCTGGGCGCAGGCGTGCGCGCGGCATCCGTCTTCCGGTTTATCAATCCCGACGACAAATAATTTTCGGTTGCCCGAAACCGACCATCTTGTTTTATGGTGATTCCCGGTTTTCTCCGCGAGCAGGCTGGTGGAACCCTGCTTTCGGTGAAGTTGCAACCGCGCGCTTCGGCCAATGAAATCGCCGGGCCGCTGGGAGCGGAATTGCGAATCAAAGTAACCGCGCCGCCGGTGGACGCGGCGGCCAATGAAGCCCTGGTGGCGTTGCTGGCCGGATGGCTGGATTGTGCCCGCGGCCGGGTGGAATTGATTCGCGGTCACAAGTCGCGGCACAAAGTGGTCAAACTCCATGGTTTTGAGCCGGAAGAAGCGCTCCGGATTCTCTTGAGGTAAGGCCGGTTGGTTCTCCGGCGGGAATGCGCGGTGGCGCGTTTCGGCAATTGAAACCATTGACCCAACGGAACACATTCCGACACGGTTTATGAGGATCGGGAACGGCCTTCTTGCCCTCTCGCTGGTTTTGCTGACCGCCTGTTCAACGGCGCGACCCCGCGAGTTACCTGGTTTGTTCAAGGCCAAAGACTCGCCCGAAACCGTGCTGATTACCTGCCACGTCAAGCCGAGAAGTGAGGAAGAACTTCAGGCGTTGTTCGCGTGTGCCTGGGGAGTTTATCGGCAGGAGCATTTGGTTCATGTCCAACCACACGTTGTTCTGCGAGGCGGAGACAATGGCGACCAGCTTCGCTTTGTCGAGATTCTCACGTGGGTGAGCCATAAGGCGCCGGAGCACGTTTCCGATTCCATCAAGCAACTCTGGGAGCAGGAACAATCGATGTGCGCGGCGCGCGATGGGCATCCCGGTGTCGAAGGTGGCGAAGTCGGGGTGATTTTGGCGGAACTTCCGGGAACCGCAAACCAGGGACGTTCTGGAAAATGAATCATCCGTTGTCGAACGGGATTCGGTTGTGTTTCACAACCGCGGCCCGGCGGCAAACCGTGTGAAATTTTCTGTCAGCCAAGTCCAAATTGTCGCAAACGCTGGAGGATTTGCCGGGTTGCCTCAACCGGTTCGGTGCCAATTGACCTTAAAAAGTGTATCATTTCCACGCCGGCATTGTCCCGTTTGGAGACAAGTGATTGGATTTGAAGAACTGGACAACAATCGAACTAATGGCAAATGTAATTCGATGGTAAAGATACTTAAAGGCATTTAACCTGCTTGTCATGGGTTTAATAATTTACTCATGAATACAACCAATCACGACACGGAAATGCTGCCAGGCGAGGCCGTTCCTGCTTCATCGAACGGGCATTCGCCGGAAGGTGTGGAAGGATCGAGGAGCGCGGGGCTCCATGCCCACCTGCTGCAGGAAAACGCGAAGCTCTCGGCCGAGAATGCCGAGCTGGCGCAAGAGCGGGATTTGCTGCGGATGGTGATTGATAATTTGCCGGACTTCATTTACGCGAAGGACAAGCAGGGGCGGTTTGTGTTGAACAATCAGGCTCATGCGCAGGATCTGGGTCTGAAATCGCCGGCGGAAATGAAGGGCAAAAGTGACTTCGATTTTTTCCCGGCCGAATTGGCGGCGCAGTTTTACGCCGATGAGAAGCACATCATTGAAACCGGCCAGCCGGTGATGAATCAGGAGCAGCACAAGTGCAAGCCTGGCGACAAAACGGGCAAAAAATTCTGGACGGTCACCAGCAAGGTGCTTTGGCATGACCCCGACGGCAAGGTCTTGGGAACCGTAGGCATCACGCGGGACACCACGGAGCAAAAGCGGACCCAGGCCAAACTGGCATACGAACAGCAGTTGTTCCAGACGTTGTTGGAAACCACGCCGGACAATATTTATTTCAAGGATCGGGAGTCCCGCATTGTGCGGGTGAGCCAGGCGAAGGCGGAATCAACACTGCAAGCCGTTCGCAGGTTCCATCGTTCCACCCATCCCAACGATCCGCCGGACGACTGGCCTTCGCATCTGGCCGGGGTCAAGCCGTTTTCCGAATGGTTGATTGGCAAGACCGATTTCGACACTTTTCCGGAGGAGCATGCCCGCTTGGCTTTCACGGAAGAACAGGAAATCATCCGTACGGGTCAGCCCATGATCGGCAAACTTCAAAGGGTGGCCCTGCATGGTGGTGAGATCGCCTGGTTGATCACGACCAAAATTCCCTGGCGCGACAGAGACGGAAACATCATCGGCACCCTGGGCGTCACCCGGAATGTGACGGACCTCAAGACGACGGAGGACACGTTGGATCGGGAGCGCATTCTGTTGCGCACCGTGATCGACAACCTGCCGGACTTCATTTATGCGAAGGACAAGCAGGGGCATTTCGTGCTGAACAACGCGGCGCATGCAAAATCATTCGGGGTTAGCCCCCCGGAATTGCTGGGCAAGAGCGACTTCGATTACTACCCCCCGGAACTGGCCAATCAATTTTTCAGCGATGAGCAGAAGATCATTGAAACCGGCGAGCCGGTGGTCAATCAGGAACAATACAAAACCACGCGCGGTGACAAATCGGGTCAAAAACGTTGGACGGTCAGCACCAAGGTGCTTTGGCGCAACGATCAGGGCGCGGTTTTGGGTACGGTTGGCGTTACCCGTGACGTCCATGTGATGAAACTGGCGCAGGAGGCCCAGCGTCAAAGCGAGGAGCGGTTGCGCGAAGTCATGCGGCGCACGCGCTGCATCCTGAATTTTGGCGAAGTGGAGGCTGCGGAAGGATGGCGGGAGCACGCGCTGGATGCCGTTTCGCCGCTGCAATGGAATTTCCCCGTCGTTAATGTGGAAGCGGCGCAGGAGGTGTTTCCGCTCGACCTGCCAGCCGACCGGCTGTACCAACAGGTCTGGAGTGACAGCCGCCACCCGGGTGACTTCAGCAAGATGAACCGGGTTTCCGGAGATGCCTTCCTCCATGACGCGCCGTTCTATCGCAATGAGTTTCGTTGCACGGACAAGCTCGGGGTTGAGCACTGGATGCAGCAATTCGTGACCATCCACAAGCTGGCCGACAACCGCTGGCAGCTCTTCGGCATCACCACCGACATCACGGAGTTGAAGAAGACCGAGACCGCTTTGCGGTCCAGCGAGGAAAAGCTGCGCCAGTTCACCACCCAGCTGGAACGGAGCAATCGCGAACTGCAGGATTTTGCCTATGTCGCCTCGCACGACTTGCAGGAACCCCTGCGAAAGATCGTGGTCTTTGGCGAACGGCTCAAGGAAAAGAACAGCGAATCCATGGGGGCGGACGGGCTGGATTATCTGGATCGGATGCAGAAAGCGGCGGCCCGGATGCAGATTCTCATCAACGATCTGCTGACGTTTTCACGGGTGACGACCAAGGCCCAGCCGTTCAAGCCGGTCAATCTGGCGGAAGTGGCCGCTGGAGTGGTGGACGATCTGGAAGGCCGGATCGAAATGGTCAAGGGCCGCGTTGAAGTGGGGCCGCTTCCGGTCATTGACGCGGAACCCCTGCAGATGCGCCAGTTGCTGCAAAACCTGATCGGCAACGCGCTCAAGTTCCGCCGTCCCGAAGAGCCGCCCCTGGTGAAAGTCGAGGCGGAGGTCATTCCCGATCCCCTTATTGCCGAGCAGAAGCTTTGCCGGTTGACGGTCAGCGATAACTGCATCGGCTTTGATGAGAAATATCTGGATCGAATATTCAATGTTTTCCAGCGGTTGCACACTCGCAACGAATACGAAGGCACGGGCATGGGGCTGGCCATTGTCCGGAAGATTGCGCTGTATCACGATGGTGATATTACGGCAAAGAGCAAACCCGGGCAGGGTTCGACTTTTATCTTGACTGTGCCCGTGGTTCATAACAAAGAAGCACGTTACGAAACTGAAAAAACCAACCAAGAAAGCCCACCATGAAAACTGAAGGTAAAATGATAACGATCCTATTGGCGGATGATGATCCGGACGATCGGCAGTTGACCCGGGACGCATTTGCGGAAAATCGCCTGGTCAACATGCTCCACACCGTGGAAGACGGCGAGGAATTGATGGAATATTTGCGCCGCCAGGGCCGCTACGCGGATCAGAAGAACGTGCCGTTGCCCGGGCTGATTCTGCTGGATCTGAACATGCCGCGCAAAGACGGGCGCGAGGCGCTCAAGGAAATCAAGGCGGATCCGGAGTTGCGCCGGATTCCCATCGTCGTTCTCACCACGTCCAAGGCGGAGGAGGATATTCTGCGGACCTATGATCTGGGTGTGAATTCCTATGTAACCAAGCCCGTGACGTTCAAATCGTTGGTGGAATTGATCAAGGTCCTTGGCCGCTATTGGTTCGAAGTGGTCGAACTTCCCCCGGACGAAGGCTGAAGGTTTTATGTCCGATGCTCCGGTCAAGGTCCTGTTGGTAGATGATGACGAGGATGATTATATCATCACTCGTGATCTGATACTCCGCATTGCCGGCCGGTATAAACTGGAGTGGGTTAATAATTACCAGGCAGCGTTGGACGCCATCCAGCGTCGCGAGCACGATATCTATCTGCTGGACTATCGCCTCGGCGAACGGACCGGGCTGGATTTGTTGCGCGCTTCGCAACAATTCAACGCCCGGGGGCCGATGATATTGCTGACCGGCCAGGGCGACCATGAGGTGGACATGGAGGCCATGAAGGCCGGGGCCGCCGATTATCTGGTCAAAGGCCAGCTCAACGCCGACATTCTCGACCGCGCCATTCGTTATGCCATCAAAGGCAAGCGGGCGGAGGAGAGCCTCCGCCGCGACCGGGATCTCATCAGCCGCATCATGGAAACCAGCCCGGTGGGCATTGTCGTGGCCAATCAGGCCGGGATAATCACCTTTGCCAATCATCGGGCGGAAGAAGTTCTTGGCCTGGTCAAGGACGCCGTTGCCCGCGGCCAATGTGGTGTCCTGGACTGGCGAATGACGGATCCGGAGGGTCATCCACTTCCCGGGCAGGCGCTGCCGTTGAAAAAAGTCCTCGAGTCCGGCCAGCCGGTGCAGGACATTCACCATGCCATTGATCGTTCCGAAGGCCAGCGCACGCTGCTCTCGACCAATGCCACGCCGCTTTTCGACGTGGCCGGCAAGATTGACGGGATGGTGATCACGGTTGAAGACATTACCGAGCGGTTGATGCTGGAAGCGCAACTGCGGCAGTCGCAAAAAATGGAATCGGTGGGCCAGCTGGCGGCCGGGGTGGCGCATGACATCAACAATATTCTGACCGTCATTCAAGGACACGCCGGCTTGCTGCTCAACGTGGTTCCGCCGGGAACCGATGCCACCAGATCCCTGAAGCAGATTTCCGCGGCGGCGGAGCGCGCCGCCAGTTTCATCCGGCAATTGCTCACCTTCAGCCGCAAGCAGATTTTCCGGTCGAAGATTCTCGATTTGAATGCCGTGCTGCAAAATTTGAAAAACATGCTTCCACGGCTGATTGGCGAAGATATCACGTTGGAAACCCATTACCAGCCAGACTTGCCGTGCATTCAGGCGGACGCCGGAATGGTTGAGCAGATTGTCATGAATCTGGCGGTCAATTCACGGGATGCCATGCCCAAGGGGGGCAAATTCATCATTACGACTTCCCCGGTTGAAATTGACGCCGCCTACCTGAAACAGCACCCCGAAGCCCATGTCGGCTGGTTTGCCTGCCTGACTGTGACCGACACCGGTTGCGGCATGGAACCCAAGGTGTTGCAGCGGATTTTTGAACCATTTTTTACGACCAAGGAAGTCGGCAAAGGAACCGGGTTGGGGCTGGCCACCGTTTATGGCGTCGTCAAACAGCATCACGGCTGGATCGAAGTCCAAAGCGAGGTGGGCGTTGGCACAACATTCAAAGTGTTTCTCCCGGTGGCCGGCAAAGCCGGTGAGGCACCGGCGGCACCGTCCGTCAAATCCGAAACGGTCCGGGGCGGCAAGGAAACCCTGCTGCTCGTCGAGGATGAAATCGGCCTGCTGGAGCTGGTGCGGGAAATCCTCCAGCAGTATCAGTATCACGTTCTGATCGCTTCATCCGGCGTTGAGGCGTTGCGGGTTTGGGATGAATGCAATGGACAAGTTGATCTGCTGTTGACGGATATGATCATGCCCGGCGGCATGACGGGCAGTGATCTGGCCGCGGAATTGAAAAAGCGAAAGCCCGGTCTCAAGGTCATTTACGCCAGCGGCTACAGCTCCGCCCTCACGGGCAAGGAATTCACGCAGGGCAACAATATTTTTCTGGCCAAGCCTTATCAACCCAACCAGGTGGCTCAACTGATTCGGACCACCCTGGATGGTTCACCCAAAGACCAACCCCAAACGGCTTCCGCCCAGGTCAATGGGGCTCCCGCGCCGGCGCCGGTTCTGGCAGAGCAACCGGTCTGAGGGGGGCAAACCCTTTTGCCGTCTCTGCGACGTAACTGCCCGGTCGTGACCGCTTCAGGAAATCCGCCCGGCCAGTTCTTCCGCCGGGTAGGTCCAGATTTCCGCCAGCGTCGGATGGTAGTGCGGCATGGCGGCCAGTTCCTGAACCCGCATCCGCTTGGCCATGGCCGCGACGATTTCGTGAATCAGTTCACCGCCCGTGGGTCCGACGCACGCACCGCCAATAATTTCACCTGATTTCACGTCAGCCAGCAGTTTTACAAAACCATCCTTCGCCTCCATGATCAGCGATTTGCCGTGGTCATTAAACGGATAGCTTGCGACCCGGTGCGCAACGCCGCGCGCGGTCGCTTCGTTTTCAGTCAATCCGACGAAGGCCACCTGCGGTTCGGTGAACACCACTGAAATCAGCAACCGGTTATCCATCCGGCGCGGTGACCCCGGTTGCGCAATGTTGTGGGCCGCAATCTCCCCTTGTTGGACGGCGATATGGACGATTTCATGGGGTCCGGTGCAATCGCCCGCCGCGTAAATGTGCGGCGCGCTCGTCTGCATCAACCCGTCCACAACAATTCGCCCTTGTTCAGCTGCCACCCCGGCCCGGTCGAGGTCGAGCGACAGGGTGTTTGGCGCCCGGCCGAGGGCAAACAGAATTTCCCCGGCAGAAACAGAAATCGTTTTGCCCTGGTGCCGGAATGAAACGGTCTTCCGTCCACCTTCCCGTTTCACCTCCGTGAGCTTTGTGTTCGTAAAGATCTTGATGCCTTCGCGCCGGAAAACCTTTTCAATTTCCGCCGCGGCGTCAGTGTCGAATTCGCGAAGAACATGTTTGCTGCGCTGGACGAGCGTGACCCTGACGCCGAACCGGGCAAAAAACTGGGCAAACTCGCAGGCGATCGCTCCGCCGCCAAGCACGATGAGCGATTTCGGCAATCGCTTCAACCGGAGTGCATCATCGCTCGTCAGATAGCCGGCCGTGCGCAGTTGGGGCAGGGGCGGCGGGGCGACGACCGAGCCGGTGGTGATGATGAAATGTGCCGCGGTGAGCGTTTTGCCGCTGCTCAACCTGACGGTGTGGGGATCCAAAAAGCGGGCGCGGGCGCGGATGAATTTGAATTTGCCACTGGCGAGCTGCTGCGCGCGATAGCCGGCAAAATCCCGGATCAGGGTGTTCTTCCGGGCCATGACCTTCGCGAAATCAAAGCCGACCTTTCCGGCCCGGATGCCCCACGGTCCGGCGTGGCTGGCCAGGTGCAAGATCTCGGCGGCGTAGAGGAGCGCCTTGGTGGGCATGCACCCGCGCAGGATGCACAACCCGCCGATCTCGTCGCCGCCTTCAATGACGGCGGTTTTCAAGCCGGCGGACGCCGCGGTCCGGGCCGCCGCGTAACCGGCGCTGCCACCGCCCAGTATGGCCACATCGAAGTTGAATGGTTTCATCCGGAAAAGAATGGAAGTGATTTCAAATTTGACAATCCAATTTAAGGCCTTAACGATTTACGAATCATGAGCGACATCATTTACCCGCGCAGCCCGCGCGAAACCATGGACGGCTGGAGTTACCTGCCGCGTTACCTCGACAAAATCCGCCTGCAGCTGGCGGGCAAACTGCATGCCGATTACCAGGAAAACCTGGGCAATGGTTTTGACGGCATGTGGCTCAAACACGCCGGCGTCACCCATGAACAAATGATGGAGGTGGTGAAGCATTCCATCACCGATGGCGAGGTTTGCGACTGGGTGCACCGGCAGGTGAAGAAAACCCCGGCGGAAAAAGCCGCGCACTGGCAGGAGGTCTTGAGCCGTCCGCCGGCCAATGACGAAGCGGCCGTGGCCCGCTTAAAATTGCGCAAGGAACAATCCGGCCTTGCCCATCGCGACGACATCAAAACTTTCGTGGACTACATTGACGCGGATGAGAAGCGCCTCTAGTCCTTTGGGAACAGGTTGTTACTGTCCGGAATAAAAGGCGTCCACCTTGGCGGCGACGTCCTTGTAGCCGATGTCCATTTCGTAGATGAGCTTGAGCTGCTCGATGGCTTCTTCTTTTTTGCCCATGCTTTCGAGGACGCAGCCGAGATTGTAGACCAGGTCTTTTTTTTCCTCGTCAAAAACGGGTTTTTCCTTGATGGCGCCTTGAAGCATGCGTGCGGCCATATCAAACATTTTCTTTTTCGCATAACACTGGGCCAGATAGTTCATCGCCAAAAGGCGCTTGTGTGGATTTTGCTGCGCCTTCTGCAATTCCTGGATCGCCTCGGTGATTTTGCCCGTCTGAAAATAAAGCTGCCCCATCTCAAAGCGGACCGCCAGGTCCGTCGGGTATTTTTCCACGCGTTTCTGGCACTCGGTGACTTGGAAATTCAGTTTTTCCGCCTGAACTTTTGCTGACTGTTCAGCATAATCCGGTGCGGCGGCGTCGAGCTGTTCCAACTGATAATCGTACCGGCGCACGATGGTGTCGGCAATCGCGCGTTCCAGCGACGGGTCGTTGCCCATCTCGGAATTCTTGATGCGGTCGTAAAGGGCCAGCGCCGGGTCAAACTGTTTCTTTTCCGTGTAAAGTTTCGCCAGCTCACGGGTGAGCTTGAGATTCTTTGGTTCGGTTTGCAGGCGCGCTTCGTATTCACCAATGAGCCGTTCCGTCACGTCTTCGTTCTTCACCGTGCGCGCTTCCTGTTCCAGCGAGACGGCCTGTTGCTTGTCCTTCAAAATGTCGCGGTAGGAGCCCTGGCCGCCTTCGAGGGCATTGTAGCCGCCTTGGTCCAAGGTCTTGCGTGCGGACAAATCCTTGAGCGCCTGGTTCAATTCACCGTCGTTGGGTGACTGGCGCAGCAGATCAGCGAGGACCCGCTCCGCCTGGCTGGTGTCTCCGCCGGCCGTGCCAACGGCGTGGGCGAATTCAATCGCCAGATTTTTGTCTTTCGGCGAATTCTTCACCAGGGTGTCGAGCGACATCACGGCGGTTTGCGGCAGCTCCAGCGCCTGGGCGGCGTCGACGACCAGCCGGTGCGCGGCGGAATTGTTCGGGTCGCTGTTCAGGATTTGTTCGGCGATGGCGAGCGCCTCGGCGGGGTTTTTGCTCATGGCCATCTTGGCCTTGGCCACCTGCGGCGAGGAACTCGCGCTGCCCCACATTTTTTTCAGGAAACCGCCGCCTGCGCCGGCCTTCTGAAACTGTGCCGCGCGCAAGGCCTTGCGGCAGTCAAAAAATCCAGGCTCCTTTTCCAGCACCTGATTGAACAGGGTGATGGCATAATCCAGGTTCTCCCGTTGCACGGCTTCGTTGGCCTTGATGAAGAGCAAACGCGCCTCCCGCGAAATATCGCTAATGTTTTGTTCAGCCATTTTATTTGTTGGTTTGGTTGAGAGATTCTCACTGACGGGCAAAAAATCAACCGCATTGTGCCTTGTGCCGCAGCGCGTGATCCACGAGCACCAGCGCCGTCATGGCTTCCACCATCGGCACCGCGCGCGGCAACACGCACGGATCATGCCGGCCGCGGCCTTTGAGGGTGGTGTTGTGAAAGGCTTCATCCACCGTGTCCTGCTCGTGCATGACCGTGGCCACCGGCTTGAACGCAACGCGGAAAAACACCATCTGGCCGTTGGAAATGCCGCCCTGGATGCCGCCGGAATAATTCGTCGTGGTAAAAACCCTTCCGCGCCGGGCGCGAAACGGATCGTTGTGCTCGCGGCCCGTGAGCGTGATGCCGCGGAAGCCGGAGCCGACCTCAAACCCTTTCGCTGCCGGCAGGCTCAACATTGCCTTCGCCAGATCCGCCTCCAGCTTGTCGAACACGGGTTCGCCCCAACCGGCGGGCACGCCGCGCGCCAGACCTTCGACAATGCCGCCGACGGTGTCACCCGCACGCCGCATTTTTTCAATGAGCCGGATCATTTTATCCGCCGCCTCCTGGTCGGGGCACCGGACGATGTTCGATTCCACGTCCTTGGACTTCACGCGGTCGGGGTTCACGTCGGCAATGAGGCGCTGGACCTGCTTGACGTAGGCCAGAACCTCGACCCCGTGCCGTTCACGCAAGATCTTCCTGGCAATTGCGCCGGCGGCGACGCGGCCGACGGTCTCGCGCGCGCTGGCGCGACCGCCGCCCTGCCAGTTTCGAATGCCATATTTGGCAAAATAGGTGAAGTCCGCGTGTGACGGGCGGAACTTCGTTTTCATTTCGGCATACGCCTCGGACCGGGCATCCTCATTCTTGACCCACAGACAAATCGGCGTTCCCAGGGTCTTGCCGCCAAATGTGCCGGAAAGAATTTGCACCGTATCGGACTCCTTGCGCGGTGTGACGATCTTGGATTGTCCGGGCCGGCGCCGGTCCAGATCCGGCTGGATGTCCGCCTCGGAGAGACGGAGGCGGGGCGGGCAGCCGTCCACAACCACACCCACGCCGCCGCCATGGGATTCGCCCCATGTCGTGATGCGGAACAGTTGCCCGAAGGTGCTTGCCATGCCGCCATATTGCTAAAAAGACGCGGCCCGGTCAAATCTATCGGAATGCCGGTCTTAGGGTGGTGTTTTTTGATTCAGACCGGCGTGGCGAGGTGTCCCACAAAAAGCGCATCTCCAGAGAATGACTAAAGCCTAAATCATAATGACCAAAGAATGCTCAAATGAGCCAATACCCAATCTGTGCGTCCTCGGATTATTGCTCCATACTCCGCGCTACGCCGGACCAATCTGGCTTCGGGTTTCTTTCGTCATTATGGTTTAGAAATTTGGGTTTTGCACGGGGTTTGTGCCTTGCTCCGGCTGATTTTGGGACTCGTGCAACTCGTACCCTCCGGGGTAAGCTCTCCGTCACATGAACCGCATTGTGGAACGTTTTGCGCGCTTGCAGCGCGAAGGCAAGAAGGGTTTCATCGTCTATATCGGCGCGGGGGATCCGGATTTGGACGCCACCCGCCGGCTGGCGCTCGCCTTCGACCAGGCGGGGGTGGACGTGCTGGAGCTCGGCGTGCCGTTCAGCGACCCGCTGGCCGACGGTCTGGTGAATCAACTGGCCGCCCAGCGTGGCTTGGCATCCGGCACTACCCCCCCGAAGGTTTTAAAGACCGTGGCCGCGATTCGCCAGCAGTCGCAAATCCCGATTGTCCTCTACATTTATTTCAATCTCATCCATCGCGTCGGCCTGGCGCCTTTCATCAGGGCCGCGGCCCGGGCGGGGGTGGATGGTTTGCTAGTGCTCGATTTGCCGCCCGAAGCCAGCGACCGGTATGAATCCCTGATGCGGCACGCCGGTTTATGCCACATTTATCTGGTGGCGCCCACGACGCCGGAAGCGCGCATGGAATTCATCGTGAAACGCGCTGCGGGTTTCATATACTACATCTCCCGCGAAGGGGTGACGGGAATGCAAACAAAGGTGGCGGCGAACCTCGCGCAACAAGTCGGCAAAATCCGCGCCCACACCGCCCTGCCGGTGGCCGTCGGCTTTGGCATTTCCAATCCCCAACAAGCCGGACTGGTGGCTTCATCGTCGGACGCGGTGGTGGTGGGCAGCGCGGTGGTGGATCAAATTGCCAGACACGGCAAATCACCGGCGCTGGTGAAACGGGTGGGCAAATTTGTAGCGTCGCTGGTGTCAGCGGTGAAAGCCTTGTGAATCAAAACTGAAAACGGACCGCGGCCATTATTGATTGGGCGCAGGCGACTGACCCTGACCGGCGGTGGACTGTGAATTGGAAGGCCGGTTGGGGTGGAGACGATTTTGGCGGTCAATCTTCTTCTGTTGATTGGCCTGGGCCTGTTCCGGGGTCAGAGGAGGCAGCTGGATTGAAGTGATGCTCGGCAGGGACAGAAAATCAGCGGCATCCAGCAGGGCGATTTTCTCCTCGGGGTCGTCGGTATTACTGGCTGTAGCTTTCAAAGCCGGGATGGCATTGGTGCTGCCAAACTGTTTGGTGGCTTCAATGGCCGCCTCCCGGATTTCTTTTTCCGGGTTGGTCAGATCGGCCAGAATATTGGAGAGCGACGCAGGATCATCATTCATGGACCATTGCTGGAGACGGTCAGCCTCGGCTTCAATCGCGGCCTGGTGCTGTTCGGGCGTCGGAGCATTGGTGACGACTGGTGTGGCGGCAACGGGGGCGGGCGCAGGTGGCGGGGCCACATTCGCCACTGGAGCCGGAGTTGCGGATTCTGTGACGGGCGGCGGCGTGGCAGTGTTTCCCAGATGTTGTTTCAAAAAGAAAGCCGCACCCAATACGAGCAACGCCAGCAACAACAGCGCAAAGATGAATTTCGGTCTCATGTTTTTTTGCTTTAGGCGCCAATAATAAACAAAAAAACCAAGACAGGCAATGCCTGTCTTGGTTTGAATTATCAAGCTCGAATCAATCCCACCAGTTCCAGAACGGCCACAAGCTGAAAGACACTGAGCTGGCTTTGCCGCTGCCGCTGGCTTTGCCAACGCCGGTGCCGAAATAGCCCATTACTTCAGCATCACCGCTGCCATTGTTGAAGGTGCTGGAGACAGACAACGAGCGCGTCGCTGCAGCAACTTTGCCGGCGCTCCACTTCAGAACCATCTGGCCTTGAAGATAGACATCGGTTTCCGGGGAATTATAGTCGTCTAATTCAACCCACCATTCAGACAATTGGTCGGTTTCGCTTCCCGTGCCTGTGTTGTCATTAAAGGAATAATTGGCGCTCATTTCATCGAAGTCCATGTCCAGGAAATAATGATAAACGTCGGAACAATCAAAACCTTCCATGCGGATCACGCCACCCGTCGGGAGTACGGCATAAATGTAATAGCCGTAAATGTCGTAGGCGAAGGTGGTCTTTGGGGGCAGGGTGCTGATGCTGCCTTCCGTGGTGCAGTTGAGCCAGTTGGTGAATACAGGCGAAGCATTTAACAATGAAACGATATCTTTGACATTAAAACTGGTCTTGAAGGGTTTCAGGGTTGTCTTGCTGCCGTTGTCCACGGCACTGTTCGTGTTAACGATCACCGAACCGGAGAGGTTCAGTTTGGCCAGGATGGTGGGTTGGGCTGGCGCGGCGTTTGTAATAAACGTCATCGCTCCAGCTGCCAATGTGCAGAGCAGTATTTTATTCAGTTTCATATTACTTTGTTTGTTTGTTGTTATTGGTTGAATCGCCTGTGTACTCGTTCCTCGTCAGCCTCATGAAAGGCTGAATTTAAAAAGGATTTTAGGGTGATAGGTAGTTTTGTCAACAAGAAACTATTACATTGCCAGAAGGGTTTATGGGACCGGGTACACCTGTTAATTTTAATCATATTTTATGTTATTATAATAAATATTACGAATTTATTATATGATTGCTGCTTGGCATTTGGGGATGCCGGCTGATTCGGATGGGCGTGGCTGGGCACTGCCCCGGAGCGCGGCTGTGCCCCGCATTGCGCGGGACCAGCCGCAGCAGCTTCGTGTGAGTGGCCGGCGGGAACACACCTGAGGCCGCAGGCCTTTCAATGTGCTGCGGCTGGTGCTTTGCGCACAACCGCGCTCCAACCCTGTTATGGTCTCGGGCAGTATCAAGGGCGTGTTGGCCAAATCAATTTCGGCGACGGCGGAGCGCGGCTCTGTGGCCGCAGCACGATCCATCATCCAAAGCCGGCGGAATTTCACTCCCTCATTCGGCAATCCTGGCAGCTGCGGGTCGCAGACCCGCGCTCCGTCCATTTGGGCAACATGCCCTCATGATGCGCCCAAGGCGGGGAGAACCACGGGTTTGCGGTTGATATGCGCCGGTCTTTATGCGCTTAATCCAAGGTTGAAATCATGAAAGTCGTTCGACACGGATTTCACGGACCGACACGGATTCAATCAGTGAAGAGCTGTGCAATCCGTGTCAAATAATATGAAGAACAAAACTGACATCCAAAACCGGTTCGTCATCATCATGGCCGGGGGGCGCGGCGAGCGCTTCTGGCCCGTCAGCCGCGAGCAGATGCCCAAGCAATTGCTCACGTTGCTGGGCAAACGCTCTTTTCTTCAGCAGGCCGTTGACCGCGTGCTGCCGCTGGTGCCGGCCAAAAACATCTTTGTCATCACCAACGCGGCGCAGTTGCCCGAGGTGCGCAAGCAGCTTCCCAAACTCCCCAAAGCCAATCTGGTTGCCGAGCCGGTCGGGCGAGACACCTGCGCGGCGGTCACGCTCGGCGCGGCGCTGGTCGGCGCACGTTCCACCACGGGGGTGATGGCCGTGTTGCCGGCGGATCACGTGATTCCGGACGGGAAAGGGTTTCAGCAGGTGTTGTCCGACGCCTTTGATCTGGCCGGTCGCGGCCAGGCGATTGTGACCATCGGCATCAAGCCGACCGAGCCGGCGACGGGTTACGGCTACATCCGGGTGGGCGGGGCGTTGCCGCCGCCGGCGGGCGCAAAAAAATACAAGACCACGTTTTTCCGGGCGGAACAATTTGTCGAGAAGCCACACTTTGATCAGGCGATCGAGTATGTCAACAGCGGCCAATATCGCTGGAATGCGGGGATGTTTGTCTGGTCATTTGTGACCGTAACGGAAGGATTGCAGAAGCATCAGCCGGAAATGTACGCCGCCTGCCAGCGCTGGTTCAAGGTCGCAAACCAGCCGGCCAAGCTCGCCAAGGTGCTGGCCCGGGAATATCCCGACATCAAGAAAGTCTCGATTGATTACGCGCTGATGGAGAAGGCGCAGAACGTCGTCGTGGCGGACGGCACGTTCGAGTGGGATGATCTCGGGTCCTGGACGGCGCTGGCGCGGCATCTCAAGGCCGACCCCGAGGGCAATTGCGCCGTGGCGGATTTCATTCACGTGGACGCGGCGCGGAACATCATCTACGACGCGCGTACGAAGAACCGCACGCCGATTGCCGTGGTCGGGTTGCGCGATTCCATCCTGGTCCAGACCGACGATGCTGTTTTGCTCGCGCACAAAAGCCAGGCGCAGAAGGTCAAGGAACTGGTCCGGAAGCTGGCCGGGGACGCGAAGCTGAAGAGGTTGATTTGACCTTGCTGGCGCCATGGTTCGCAAATCGGCCTGGCTTCGGGTGATGCTTGTGCGTTGATGGGCGTATCCGCACTGTGCCCCCCGTTTGGGAATTCCGCTTTCAGGCGGCTTTGGCGCTTCGCCGCATTTACCGCGTGAACGCGGAACTCCGAACGGATGGGCCGCTTGTTTCGGGGACAGTGTCAGGAAGTGCCCGCCTTGATTTTTCCTCCAACCACTTCTTGACCTTTCCGGTACAAAGGGCAGACTATCCAGCTCGGGTCTAAAATTATGCAGCATATTAGAAACATTGCCATCATCGCTCACGTCGACCACGGTAAGACCACCCTTGTGGACTGCCTGCTCAAGCAGTCCGGCACCTTCCGCGCCAACCAGCACGAGTCGCAGGAGGAGCGCCTGATGGATTCCATGGATTTGGAAAAGGAAAAGGGCATCACCATCCGCGCCAAGAACGCCGCCTTCAAGTACAAGAATTACCACATCAACATCGTGGACACCCCGGGACACGCGGATTTCGGCGGCGAGGTCGAGCGCATCATGAACATGATCGACGGCGTGCTGCTGGTGGTGGATGCCGCGGATGGTCCGCAGGCCCAGACCCGTTTCGTGCTCCGCAAGGCGCTGGAGGCCGGCGCCAAGCCCATCGTCGTCATCAACAAGATTGACCGCGAGAACGCGACGCCAAAGAAGGTTCTCGACGAGGTGTTTGAGCTGTTCATGTCGCTCAACGCCACCGACGAACAGCTGGATTTCCCCTTCATTTATTGCTCGGCCAAGGGCGGCTACGCCAAGACGGAACTCGAGCACGTCACCGGCACCATGGAGCCCTTGTTTGAAGCCATCACGAAATTCATCCCGCCGCCGCGCGCCAAGGCCGGCGACGGCTTCCAGATGCTGGTTGCGAACCTCGACTACAGCGATTATCTCGGCCGTATCGCCTTTGGCAAGATTTACGAGGGCAAGGTCAAGCTCGGCGACGCCGCCATCTGCCGCCATGGTCACGGGAGGATTTCCAAGGGCAAAATCACCGCGATCTTCCATTTCGAAGGCATGAAGCGCATCGAAGTCCAGGAGGCCCACGCCGGCGACATTGTCGGGCTCACCGGCTTTGAGGATGTCTTCATCGGCGAAACCATCTGCGATTCCGAGGCCCGCACCGCGCTGCCTTACATCCCGATTGATCCGCCGACCATCCAGATGGAATTTGCCGTCAACGACGGCCCGCTCGCCGGACAGGACGGCAAGCTGGTCACCGCGCGCCACATCTGGGACCGGTTGGTGAAGGAAACCCGCACCAATGTCGCGCTCCGCATCGCGCAAACGTCCGACCCGAAAATCTTCGCCGTCAGCGGGCGCGGTGAAATGCAGATTGCCATTCTCGTCGAGCAGATGCGCCGCGAAGGCCACGAAGTCCTCGTCTCCCGCCCCGAAGTGCTCTGGAAGAAGGATGCCGCCGGCAACCCGCTCGAGCCCATCGAGAAACTGTTCGTTGAAATCCCCAACGACTACCTGGGCGTCATCATGGAAAACCTTTCCACGCGGAAGGCCCAGATCACGAACATGAACCACATCGCCAACATCGTCTCCGTCGAGGCCCTCGTCCCGATGCGCGGCCTCATCGGCTTCGAGACCGACCTGGTCAATTCGACCAAGGGCATGGGCGTCATGAGCCATCTTTTCCATGAATATGGCGCCGATCGCGGTGAAATCGCCGCGCGCAAAAACGGTTCGCTCGTCAGCATGGACGCCGGCGAAGCCACCTCCTACGCACTGAACATGGTGCAGGAACGCGGCCGCCTGATGGTGGTGCCCGGCGACGCGGTTTACATCGGCATGATTGTCGGCGAAAACTCACGCGAGAACGACATTCCGGTCAACCCGGTGAAGGAAAAACGCCTCACCAACATGCGTTCCCAGGGCGACGGCAAGGGCATTCAGCTCAATGCTCCGCTCAAGCTCAGCCTGGAACGCGCGCTGGAATATATCGATGTGGACGAATACGTGGAGGCCACGCCGAAGAATCTCCGGCTCCGCAAAAAGGAGCTGGACGACAACAAGCGCAAGCGTTCGGAGAAAACCCGCGCCATCAAGTTTGTTCCGGAGTGACCGGCGCTACGATTTTTCCCGGGGCGGTTTGCCGGTGAATTCCATGCCGACCAGGCAGACGTCGTCGTCAAATTCGTGGTTCACGGCAAATACGCGGATGGCTTCCAGCAGTTCGTCAAACATCTGCGCGGCCGGCATTTGCCGCAGGTTTTGCACGTCGAGCATCAGCCGTTCCTGCGAGTACAATTCCTCGTTGAAGCCCTGCACCTCGTAAAGGCCGTCGGTGAACAGCATCACAAAATCGCCGGGGACAATCGGAATTTCCGTGGTCTGGTACGACGGGTTGTCAAACAGGCCGAGCGCCGGTTCGCCGCGCCCGGCATGGGCGAGCAGGTCAATCCGGCCCGTGGAACGGTGCACGAGCAACGGCCGGGGGTGCCCGGCATTCGCAAAGCGCATTTTGCCGGTCTGCCAGTCCGCCACGAGATAAAACGCCGTGGTGAGCATCGGCGAGCCGGTGCTTTTGAGGATGCTGCACAAATCCGAATTGAGCTTGCGCAGAAAATTCCCCGGCTCGCGCGCCAGCGGCTTCAGTTCCTCCGCCAGCGCGCGAATCATGGCTGTGACCAGCGCGGCGCGGGTGCCGTGGCCGGTCACGTCGCAAATAAACACGGCGGCTTCCGTGTCCGAAAGGGCGGACACGCTGAAAAAATCGCCGCTGACCGTTTCGGTGGCCTGGTAACGGTGCACAAAATGAAAGGCGCTTTGCTCCGCGGAGACGTGAGCGGGGAAGACCGGGTATTGCTGCGGCAGCATGGCCATCTGGATTTCGCGCGCCATTTGCAGATTGCTCTCCATGAGCTGGTTCTTGTTGCGCAATTCCTCGCGGCTGCGCGCCAGATCGGCGGTCGTCCGGCGGATTTGTTCCTCGGCGCGCCTCTTCTCCGTGATGTCCCAGAAAATGCCCTGCAGCCCGGCAATTTTTCCATCGGCATCGTATAACGGGGTCTTGACCACCTGGACGGTGGCTTTCTCCTGTCCAAACGGATGATGTTCCTCGGTGACCTCGAGGGTTTGTCCGGTTTCCAGGACCCGCAGGTCATCCGCTTGGTATTTTTCCGCCAGTTCCTTCGGGAAGAAATCATAATCAGTTTTGCCCAGGATGTCCTCCAGTTTACAGCTGTAGTGATGGCAGTATTGCTGGTTGGCAAATGTGAACCGTCCCTCCCGGTCCTTGCGAAACACGTTTTGCGGCATGGTTTCCACCAGCGAATGATACAGCGATTCCGACTTCCGCAGCGCCTGCTCCACCTGCCGGCGTTGCGTGATGTCCTGGACCGTGCCCTCGTAATAGAGCAGGGCGTCCCGCGCGTCGCGCACCGCCCGACAATTCTCCGAAATCCAGATGACGGAGCCGTCCTTCCGATAAATCTCCGATTCAAAATCCGTGATCGTGTCCTTTTCCCGCATCACCCGGATGAACTCCTCGCGCCGCCCCGGCGCCACGTAAAGCCGGGTCGCAATGTCCTGGATGCTGGCGATCAATTCCACCGGCGAGCTGTAGCCATAAATGCGGGCCAGCGCCACGTTCGCCAGCAGATAATGCCCGTCCGGCGTGGTGCGAAAAACCCCCTCCACCAGATGGTCAAAAACGCCGTAGTAATTGTCCTTTTCGTCAATCAGCGCCACGCGTTCGAGGTGGCGCTCGATCGCGCAGCGCAGGGCGTGTTGCAGCGCGCCGGGTTTGATTTCCGCCTTCGCCAGATAATCCTGCGCCCCGGAGCGGATGATTTCCACGGCTAACGCCGCATGGTTTTCCGGGCCGAATGCCACGACCGGCAGCCGCGGAAACCTGGTGGTGAGCTGCGTGACTTGAAATAAACCGGCGGCGTTGGCCGCGGGAAGTTCAAACAAGACCGCCTGGTAGGAATCGGCCGCCAATGCCGCCAGCCCGGCTTCCAAGGTCGGAACGATCGCGGTTTTGGCTGCTCCGCCGCTTTCGCGCAGCATCTCCGCCATGCCCCGTGCAAAACGCTCGTCGTTGCCGACGAGTAAAACATTCATTGGTTCAAATTCCATAGTGCGACCTGGTCCCGGTTGCAGGCCAAATCAATCCGCCCCCCGGCCAAAGATACAGGGTTGGGCCGCGGCTGCAAGCGGGTTGCGCCGTGGGTTGTGTCCCAATTTGGCTTTGGAGCGCGGGCTTCAGCCCGCTTCAACGTGCCGATGGCAAGCGACGATGAAGCGGCATAAATGCCGCGCTCCGCCATTCCGAAGTTGATTCGGGCAACACGCTTTCAAAAGGAGCCGGGCGGTCTCGGTTTGAGCTTTCCAAGCTCCCGGCTCCAAAGTATCCTGCTTATCTGAAACATCATGCCAAGTGTTTTCATCAAAACCTACGGCTGCCAGATGAACGAGCGCGACAGCGAGGCCGTCGCCGCCCAGCTCGTGGCCAAGGGCTACACGCTCGCGCCGTCCGCGGCGCTGGCGGACGTGGTCTTGCTTAACACCTGCAGCGTGCGCGATTTCGCGGAACAAAAGGCCATCGGCAAGATGCAGAACATCGCCGCCGACGTCCGGAAAAATCGTCCGAATGTCGTGCTCGGTTTCCTGGGTTGCATGGCGCAAAGCCGCGGACAGGAATTGATCGATAAACTGCCGGATGTTGACCTTGTACTCGGCACGCAGAAATTTCATCACGCGGCGGATTACCTCGATGAAATCCTGGCCGGGCGCCGGGATAAGATCGTGGACGTGGCGGCGGAGCCGGGGAGCGAAACGACCATTCGAGAACATCTGCTCAACGGCAACGCAAAAAGATCCGTCACCGCCTTCGTCAGCATCATGCAGGGCTGCAACCAGTATTGCACCTTCTGCATCGTGCCTTACACGCGCGGCGCGGAACGCAGTCGGAGCATTCCCGACATCGTGGCCGAATGCCGCCAGCTGGTGTCCCAGGGCGTGAAGGAAATCACCCTGCTCGGCCAGATCGTCACCAGCTATGGGAAGCGCGAAAGGCGTGACGAGTGGCGTGTGGCGCGTGATGAGGGCTCCCCGTCACCCGTCACCCGTCACCCGTCACCGGCATCCCCCTTCGTTCAGCTCCTTGAAGCGGTCCATGAAATCGATGGACTCGAGCGCCTCCGGTTCACCTCGCCGCATCCGAAGGGCTACGGCGATGATTTGATCGGGGCTTATGCCCGGCTGCGCAAGCTGGTGGAAAGCGCGCACCTGCCGGTCCAGAGCGGCAGCGACCGGGTCCTGAAATTGATGCACCGCGGTTATACCCGCGAACGCTTTCTCGGCATCATCGAAAAATTGCGTCGCGTCCGGCCGGGCATCGGCATCACCACGGACATCATCGTCGGTTTTCCGGGTGAGACCGAGGACGACTTCGAGCAGACTCTGTCGCTCGCGCGCGAAGTCCGGTTCGACAACGCTTACATCTTCAAATACTCGCAGCGCCGCGACACGCCGGCCGCCGACATGCCCGGGCAGGTGCCCCAGAAAGTCCGCGAGGAACGCAACCGGCGCCTGCTCGAAACGGTCAACGAAATCGGGAAACGCAAATATGATGCCTTTGTCGGGCGGCCAACGCAGATACTGGTTGAAGGGCCGAGCAAAAAGAATGCGGCGCGGATGACGGGCCGGACGCGCTGCAACAAGATCGTGATCTTTGAAGGCTCGGACCGGCACCGCGGCCAGCTCATGGACGTAAAAATCACCCGTGCCGGCTCCTTCACGCTCTATGGCGACCCGGCGATGGTAAATCTGTAGCCGCGGATGTAAATCCGCGCCAGTTTTCTTTCCAGAGCGTCCAGTCTGGTTAACCAATAATTTGGGAAAAGATGTTGGCGCCGACTGTAAGCCGGCGGCTACGCCCGGTTCACGAAGCTCCTGACCATGGCAGCCACCCGGTCGGCGGCGTAGATATGCAGAAAGTGACCGGCGTCGGAAAGCTGTTCGAGCCGGAACCGGGGAATGTCGGCTGCCGCTTGTTTTGCGTCAAACAGCGGAGCGGCGCTGCCAACAAACAGAACCGGTGCTGTCAGCCGGGGCAGGATCTGGTCCGGATGCAATCCGCCAATCTGTTCCGGCAGAAAGCGCAGCACGGCGTCCGGCGCGGAACACATGGTCTGCAGGATGGCCTCGCAGCGGGCGTCGCACTCGGAGGGCAGAAAAAAGACCTTCCGCAGCAGTTTGCCCAGCCGCCCGCGAAAATCAGATTCATCCAGCCAGCTGCGGATCAGCTGCTGGCCGGCCAGCGTCTCGCCGGTCGGCGGCAGGAAACCGTCGAGATTGATAATGGCCCGGTGCTGAAGCTGGCCCGCGGCCGCGGCCATAAGCGACAACACGCCTCCCATGCTGTGCCCGAGCAGTACCGGCCGCTCCAGTTGGTGCTTCAAGATGAAGTCCACAATCAACCCGGCATAACTCTCAAACCCGGGCAGAAATCCGTCCAGCGGGGTCCGGCCATGGCCGGGCAGGTCCAGGCGGAAGATGCGGAAATCCTTCGCCAGCAGACGGCTCAGTTCGATGAACTGATCGCCATTGCAGGCCCAGCCGTGGATGCAAACCAGCGGGACAGCGCCCGATCCTGAAACTTCAAAATGTGGTTCCATTTTTTCTGATGATGAGAAGATCACCCGTGCAGGGTCTTTGCTTTAAGGTGCCTTGGCGACTATGCATATATGAAACGTTGATCGCTGGCTATCCTTGTAATTAGGCCACAGAGGTCTCAGCTCTCTTGTTTCGCCACTTGTAATACACTGCCACACCTAATGCTGGCAAGAAACACACAGCAAAAATGGAGCCGTAGATGGTAAACACGATCTCAGGCCCAGCTCTATATCCTGCCCAGTAATCACAAGTAAAAATGCTCAACCCATCAATGCAAACTGAAGCACAAAACATGACCGAAAACGTGGCGATGAAAGGAAAAACAAACATCGCGGCATATGTAATTCGCTTTCTGCGTCTAGCGCGATAAAGGCAGATGAGAGCTGTCAGAACGGCAGATGCCAGAATCAAAATGCCAACAATAATGCCAGCGACATACAATGGGTTCATAGCGTGGATGTGGCCTAACTTGAAGCAGTGTATCCCTCAAGCCGCCGCGAGCAAGCGTGGTTTTGTTGGGAGAGATTGGAGCGGCGGGTTGAGGGATACACTGCCGTTGAACTGAGCCGCTGAACCGGCGACGGTG